>Ga0070681_10003581_pt1 | contig 14564 bp, 12 predicted proteins | sample KBSC83BmetaG_FD_65650 | JGI IMG/M metagenome (GOLD analysis project Ga0070681, IMG submission 65650) | Corn rhizosphere microbial communities from Kellogg Biological Station, Michigan, USA - KBS C8-3B metaG | ecosystem: Host-associated > Plants > Roots > Rhizosphere | place: USA: Michigan... | reverse complement strand
CGCCGAGCCGAAGCAGCACCACAGCTGCAGCTGCGGTAGCTGCTGAACGGCATCGCTGACGCCGCTGAGCACGGTGAGCGGGTCCTTGTTGCGATCGAGATGTCCGACCCACAGCAGACATGGATCACCATACAGTCCGCTGGCACGGCGCGCCTCCGCCTGGTCCCCCGCGGTGAAGCGGCTGGGGCATTCCGGGATCTCCAGCACGCGCACGTGGCGGGGGATGAGACCCGCATCCGCAAAGGGTTGCGCCTGCTCGCGGGCGCAGAACGCGACGGCTGCAGCGGCCGCGAAGCTGCGCCGCCACCGGCCGCGGCGCCACGGACGCGGCGGATGACTGGCGTGATCCTGCAGCAGGATCGGCACGCCCGGCGCAAGGCAGGCAAGATCCGCGACGTCGCGGGGAAAATTCAGGCCGTGCACGTGCAGCACCTGAGGAGTGAGAACGCGCAGCAATGCCGCCAGGCCTCGGGGCGCAGCTCCCGAGGCGCGCCCGAAGGGCAGGAAGTGGTAGTCGATGCCGGCACGCGTGATGGTAGCCGTGTCAAGGCACGCCTGGATGACCGACACGCGTGCCCCGCCGGCTGCCGCGGCCTCGGCCACGTCCACCAGCGACGGCCACGCCGCGAGCAGCTGCTCGGGGCTGCGCCCCTGCGAGTCGAGGACGAAGCTGAGCTGCGCGACGTGCACCCGGGGACTCTCCTAACTCTTTAGGCTGTCGTGCGGGCCGGCGCTGGCTGCCGCGGGACCTGAAAGAGCGTCGCCTCCATGCCGACCCAGTGGTCCTTGGACCTGAAGTGGCGGCGAAGCGCGAGGTTCACGGGCTCCTCGAAGTAGGCAAATAGCGCCACCGCGAGCAACCAGGTGGCCACGAAGGTCAATAGCGCACATACGGCACGCGAGCCGATGAGCGGCAGCAGCAGCGGCAGGCTGAGGTAGTCGATCACGAGCGTATGCAGCAGGTAGAACGAGTAGGAGCTTCGCCCGAGGAGATTGCAGGCGGGCGCTGCCAGGAAGCGCGCCACGACCGTGTTCTCGCGCAGCAGGCCCCAGTACAGCACGCCGATGGGCAGCGGAATGAGGAAGTTGTTGATGAGTATGATCCCCGGCACGCTCAGCGGGGTGTGTCGGTACACCGCCACCATGGCAACCACGAGCACGGCCACGCCGGCCAAGCCCAGCAGCGTACTCCGGCTGCCGGCAGTGGCGAGGTTGCCGCCGCGTTCCAGGCGTAGCACCGCGAGTGCCAGGTAAACGCCGGCGAAGAATTCGACGAAATGGCCGAAGAACGTCGTCGAGAACACGAATAGCGGCGTACCCAGGAACGTAAATCCCAGCGTCGAGACGGCGAGTGCCAGCAGCAGCAGCAGCCAGCCGGCGGCGAACGGCGCCAAGAAGCCGTAGCGTCGCGCCAGCAGCATGAATACCGGAGCAAGGAAATAGAAGCATTCCTCGACAGTCAGTGACCAGCTGGGCTGGATAAGCGGCGTCGTGCCGTTAAACAGCGCGTGCGTAAGCGTGTAGTTCTTGAGCAGTTCGCTGAAGTGAAAATCATGATGCAGCAGTACGGCGATGCTCAGTAGCAGGAAGTACACCGGGTAGATGCGCGCGAAGCGATTGATGAAGTACTTCGCCAGCCAGCGCAGCCGCAGCTGGGCCTGCTCGTAGTAGATCCGCACGATCAGAAAGCCGCTGAGCGCGTAGAAGAACGCCATGACGTTCACCGTGAGGTGCGCGTCCGGCCAGATGGGAAAGTGGTCGAAGAACACCGCACTGGCCCCGAGCGCGCGGATTCCGGTCAGCGCCGGGTACCGCTCGTTCCCGAGCTGGATAGGGGCCATTGGCCTCATGCCGGCGGGAACGCGCCGCGTTCCGCGGGCGCACGCGATCGAGGTGCCACGCGCTGGAGCGGTAGTATTACCACCGGGCAGAACTGCATCATGCGCAATGTCGTCATTACGGGAGCAACTCTGGTCGTGGCTGAGGGCACGCGCCGCTCAGCTTTGCACGTGCACGACGGTCGCATTGCAGCTGCGGCCCGCGCCGGGGATACCTGGGAGCTTCCACTACCCGACCACCTGATCTTCCCGGGATTGATCAACGCCCATGACCACCTCCATCTGAATAGTATTCCGCCGCTGCCGCACACGGCAGCGTTCCCGAACAGCTACGCGTGGATCGCGGCCTTCCGGCCCTATCTCACCGCGCCGGCGGTGCGCGCCGCGACGGCGGTCGCCGCCGACGAGCGCTATCGTCACGGCGGGCTCAAGAATCTGCTGAGCGGCGCGACCACGGTTCTGCACCACGACCCATGGCACCCGAGCCTGGGGGAAGCCGCGTTCCCGGTGCGCGTGCTGCGTGACTTTCACTGGAGTCACTCCCTCGGGCTGGGGCTCGAGAGCCGGCCGGTCGGCCTGCCGCCTTACGGGCCGCCTGTGGTCGAGAGCTATGCGGCCGCGCCGCGTCAGCAGCCGTGGATCATCCACCTCTGCGAGGGCACCGATCAGGTGGCCGCGACGGAGCTCGCGCGGCTCGACGAACTCGGATGCCTGGGTACCAACACCGTGCTCGTCCACGGTGTCGGCCTGAGCGCGCGCGACGTCGGACTGGTGATTGCGCGCGGCGCGGGGGTCATCTGGTGTCCGGCCAGCAACCTGGCCGTGCTCGGCCGCACGCTCGAGCCGCGCACGCTGTTTGCCGCCGGGCGACTCGCCCTCGGCAGCGATTCGCGCCTGACTGGCTCGCGCGATCTGCTCAGCGAGCTGCGCGTCGCCGCCGCGCACAGCGACCTGACCCCGCGCGAACTGCTGCAGCTGGTCACTACCCACGCCGCCCGCCTGCTGCGGGCGCCACACGTCGGCGGTCTGGAGCCGGGGCAGCAGGCGGACTTGCTGGTGCTGCGCGACAGCGGTGATGACCCGTACCGCCAACTGCTGAACGCCAGCCGCGGCGAGCTGCGCGCGGTCGTTCGCGACGGCGCACCTGCGGTCGCCGACGCCGACCTGGCCCCGTGGTTCGCGGCCTGCGGTCTCGAGGTGGCGTCGGTGCGGCTCGACGGACGCTCCAAGCTGGCAGCGAGCCGCTTCCTGCGACCCGCAGCGCCGTCCGACGCGGTGCTTACGGAGCCCGGCCTGACGTGGCGGGCAGCGTGAACATGCCGCGTCAGCCCGTTACGCTGCTCGAACCGCTTGCGGCCTACGCCCTGTGGGCCGACCAATACCCCGCGCACGCGCACAATCCCCTGATGCGCGCCGAGGAGCGCGCGGTGTTGTCACTGCTCCCGGCCGACCTCAGTGGCCACGTCGTGCTCGATGCCGGTTGCGGCAGCGGGCGCTACGTGCTGCACGCCCTGGAGCGCGGCGCAGCCAAGGTGGTGGGCGTGGATCTATCGCCCGAGATGTTGCAGCGGGCACGCGCGGAGCTCGCCGCCGCGCGGCAGTCGCCGCGAGCGGCTGCACCGGATGCGGGGCGGGTGCAGCTGCTGCAGGCAAGCGTCGCCGACTTACCGCTGGCGGACGGCTTCGCCGACGTGACGATCTGCGCCCTGACCGTCGGTCACCTGACGTCGCTTGAGGCGGCGCTAACCGAGCTGCGTCGCGTGACGCGCGCCGGAGGGCTGATCCTGTGCAGCGACTTCCATCCCCTCGCGCACAGCCGTGGCGGGCGGCGCGAGTTCGCGCGGGCCGGTCAGCGCTACGCGGTGCGCCATACTGAGTTCCTGCCGGCTGACTGGCAGCGCGCGTGCCGCGCGCTGGGGCTGCGTGTGGTGCAGGTGCTCGAGCCGCGCCTTACGGCGGCCGACCTGGGTGCCGGCCGCCCGCCCGAGGCGGCGGTGCTCGAGGTGCCGGTCGTCATCGTCTTCGAGCTGCGCCGCGACGCGGTCGCTGCCGCCGGCTAGCCTCATGAGCATACCGCTACCGGAAGCGCTGAAGAGGAAGCTGCGGCCGAGCACCCAGTGGCTGGCGATCTCACTGCCTGCGCCGCAGGAGCTGACGGACGTGCAGCTGTTGGCCGGTGGAGAGCAGTTCGACGTGACCCTCGACAGCGCCGTGGCCGCGATGCGCCCGTTCACCCTGCGCGTGGGGCTATCGGATGCGCGGGGCGCGGCGCTCGCGCGCGACCCGCAGCCGCGGCTGCGGGTCGTCGATCGCAAACTGTCGCGGGTGCTCGGAACATTGGACCTGCGGCCGCTGCGGAACTGGGACACCGCCGGCAGCCGCATGGCGCTGTTCGAGGTCGCGCGCGGCGAGAACTTCTGCGCGCCCCGGCTGCGACGACGCTGGGACACCTTCATGTACCGGCGCACCGCGCGGCGCACGCCGCCCGAGAAGCTGGCGATGCTGCCCGACGCGGTCGAGCAGATGATGACCTTCTACCTGTGTCCGCGTCCGGTGCACTTCGTCAGCGTCGACGACGGCCGGCACAGCAATCTGTTCCCCATGGACCTGGTAGGCCCACTGCAGGGCGACTGGTTCACCCTCGCGCTGCGCAATACCAGCGCCTCGGTCGAGACCATCAAGAGCAGCCGCCGGCTCGCGCTCGGGGACATTCCCGGCAGCGCCTGCCAGCTCGCCTACCAGCTCGGTGCCCACCACAAGAAGCCGCAGATCGACTGGGACAGCTTGCCGTTCAAATCGGTGCGCTCCTCGCAGTTCGGCCTGCGGGTGCCGGAGATCGCGCTGCGCATCCGCGAGGTGGAGATTCTCGACTTTCAGGCGGTGGGCTCACATACCCTGTTCGTGAGCCGCATCATATCGGAGCAGCCCCTGCACGCCGGGCCCCAGCTCTTCCATACCTGTGGCATTCACCAGCTCTGGCGGGTAGGCCACGACCGTCCCCTGCAGGTGGCCTGAGCACAAGCCGAAGCCGGGCCGATTGAACCGGGTCGCTCAGCTTGCACACTTACGTTTCGCGACGCCGCCGCCCGCCCGCTCGGGCGGCGTGCCGTACGCTACCGGACGAGGACTCAAGTTGCACGCTGCCGCAACCGACACGCCCCTGACCGACCTGCCCGACGCCCTGACCCGGCTGCCGCTCGTGACGCTGTACCTGAGCGAACGGTGTAATTCGCGCTGCATCACCTGCGACTACTGGCGGCACGGGCACGGCGACATGGACCTGCGGGCGGTGGCGAGCCTGCTGCCGAGCCTGGAGCGGCTGCGGACCGAGCTGGTGCTGTTGTCGGGCGGCGAGCCGCTGCTCAATGCGCACTGGGCGGCCATCGCGCAGCTGCTGCGCGCCCACGGACTGAAGCTGTGGCTGCTCACCTCCGGGCTGGCACTCGCCAAGCATGCGCGGCGGGTCGCTGAGCTGTTCGAGATCGTCACCGTGTCGCTGGACGGCACCCGGCCTGGGACCTACGCCGCGATCCGCGGTCTCGACGCCTTCGACAAGGTGTGCGAGGGGATCAGTGCGGCGGCAGCCGCGGGCATACGGGTCAGCGTGCGCGTGACGCTGCAGCGCGCCAACTATCGCGAGCTGCCGGAGTTCGTGGTGCTGGCGCGGTGCCTCGGTGCCAGCCAGGTCTCCTTCCTGCCGGTGGACGTCGCCAATCCCCACGCCTTCGGCCGCCAGAGTGCCGCCGTGCCCGATCACGCCCTGCAGGTCAGCGATCTGCCGGTCCTCGGGGATCTGCTGTGCGCCCTCGAGCGCGACTATGCCGCCGAGTTCCGTTCCGGGTTCATCGCCGAGAGCCCGCAGAAGCTGCGGCGCATCGCGCAATATTTTGCCGCCGTGCGCGGCCTGGCCGCTTTCCCGCCAGTACGCTGCAACGCGCCCGAATTCTCCGCGGTCATCGGTGCGCATGGCGAGGTGCATCCGTGCTTCTTCATCTCGGGTCCACCGCAGGCCCCAGCGTGGGGCGAGCTTGACCAGCGGCTCAACGGCCCGGGGCTGCGCGGATTGCGCCACACCATCCGCGCCGGCGCCCGTCCGGAGTGTGCGCGCTGCGTGTGCTCGATGTGGCGCGAGCCTGAGGCCCGTTCACGGGCGCAGCTGCTGGCGCTCGGCGCCGACATCGCGAGCGAGCACCGCTCATGAGTGCGCGCCGCCACATCCTGCTGATAAATCCCACCATCACCGCACGGCGCAACGCGCGCTTCCCGCTCGCGGTGCTGAGCCTCGCCGCGGCGCTCGAGGACCGGTACACGGTCACGGTGCTCGATGGCAACGTCGACCGCGAGTACGTCGCGACCGCGCTGCGGCTGCTCGCGTCAAACCCGGTTGACGCGCTCGGAGTCACGGTGATGGGCGGCCCACAGCTGCGCAGCGCGATCGCTCTGTGCCAGGCAGTGCGCGCGCGCTGGCCGACGCTGCCCGTCGTCTGGGGCGGTGCCTTTGTGACCAACTGCCCGGATGCGGCGCTGCGGGCACCCTATGTGGACTTTGCCGTTCGCGGCCAGGGCGAGGCGAGCTTCGTGGAGCTGCTCGCGACCCTGTTCGGCGAGCGCAGCGCCGGACTGGCAACCATCGCGGGGCTCAGTTGGCGCGACGGCGCGCAGATCGTGCACAACCCGCTGCGGCCGTTCTCGGCCGTCAGCCTGGCGCGGCGTCTGCCCTACGAGCGCCTACCCGATCCGCGGCAGTATCTCACTCGCAGCTACCTTGGCCGGCGCACCGCGGGCTACCAGGCGGCACTCGGCTGCCGCTTCCGCTGCACCTTCTGCGGGGTGGCGACCATGTTCCGTGGCAAGACCGCGCTGCCGACCGCCTCGCGCCTCGAAGAGGACCTGCGTTTCCTGACCGGGCTCGGAACCGATGCCATCAATTTCTACGACCACAACTTCTTCGACCGCGAGGTCGACATGGTGCCGCTGCTGGAAATCCTGGCGCGGTTCGCGCTGCCGTGGTGGGCGTTCGCTCGCTCCGACGCCCTCGCTAACCTGTCCGAGCGCTCCTGGGAGCTGGTGCGCAGGAGTCGCCTGAGCATGGCCTACATCGGCGCGGAGTCTCCCAGTGACTGGCTGCTGCACGATGTGCGCAAGGGCACGAGCTGCGATCAGACTCTGGCTGCGATCGAGGCGTGCCGCGGGCACGGCGTGACTCCCGAGCTGTCCTTCATGCTGGCACCTCCCCAGGACCCGGAGGGGGAGACCGAAAAGACCTTCGAGTTCATTCGCATGATCAAGCGTCGCTTCCCGGAGACCGAGATCATGCTCTACGTCTATTCGCCCCTGCCGCCGGCGCCGGGCGCGGGCGCGCACCCGCTGAAGGTGCGCGCCACGAGCGGCCTGTCCGACGCGACGGGCCGGCCGGTGAGCTTTCCCGACACGGCCGACGGGTGGGCGCAGGCCGAGTGGGTCAACTATTGGTGCCACAAGTCGGCGCCCTGGCTGTCCGCACGGCTGCGCCGCCGCATCAGCGACTTCGAGACGGTGCTGGGCTGCCGCTTTCCGACCATCATCGATGTCCGTTCGCCGGTGTGGGGCAAGACGGCCTTGCGCGCGCTGTCATCCTGGCGCTATCGCTTCCGCCGCTACGACCGCCCCTGGGAGCTCGACCTGTCGAAGAAACTGGTGCGGCTCCACGATCCGCGCGCCCTGAGCCTGTAGGGTCGCTCGAGGTGCCGCGCGCCGTCGCCTCAGAGCCTGCGGCCGATCCGTTCGGGGAGCAGCGGCGGCCGGCCTTCACCGCACACGCGCAGCTACTGGGCGGCCGGTTCCGCTTCGAGTGCGAGGCGCCGGCCCTGCTGCGTATCGTGCAGGCGGCCTACGCGCACCTGCCGGCGCAGCGGCTCACCCGGCGCGCACCGCGCTTCGTGGTGCGGCTGGTGCTGGTGCGCGAGCCGCGCGGGCCGGCGAGACGACACGAGCCTCCACCGGTGACCGCGCTGGCCGGTGCCGGCTTGCTCAGTGGTGTGGTCGGTGCGGGGAGCTACGTCGCGATCTGCGCGCGGCGCCGGGCCGCGCTGATCGCCGTAAGCGCCGCGATGCTGCGCTTCCCCTACCACGTGCGCTACGAGCTGCTCGAGTTTGCGGTCTACACCCTCGCCGCGCGCGCCCAGCGGCTGGTGCCGCTGCATGCCGCCTGTCTCGGGCAGGGTGGGGCGGGCGCGCTGCTCGTGGGGCCGAGTGGATCGGGCAAGTCGACGCTGAGCCTGCACGCGCTGCTGTCGGGCCTGGAATTCCTGGCCGAGGACAGCGTCATGGTGCGGCCGCGCGGCATGCGCGCGACCGGCGTCGCGAACTTCCTGCACGTGCGGCGCGACTCGCTGCGCTTCCTCGACGCCACGGAGCGCGCGGCCGTAGTCGCGGGCGCGCACACCATCCGCCGCCGCAGCGGGGTGCACAAGCTGGAGATCGACCTGCGGCAGTCGCGCTACCGCCTGGCGGCCGCCCCGCTGCGCATCCGTGCGGTGATATTCCTCGCGGCGACCCCGGCTGGCGTACGGCCCCTGCTTCTGCCGCTGCGCAAGTCGGAGCTGCGCCGCCGGCTCGCCGCCGGGCAGCGCTACGCCGCGCAGCAGCCCGGCTGGCGCGATTTCGCCCACCGGGTGGCGGCCCTGCCGGCGTTCGAGCTGCGCCGCGGCGCCGATCCGCACGCGGGGGTCGAGGCGCTGCGCGCACTGCTGCGGGCCGCTCGCCCGCGGCGCAAGCGAAGCGGGCGTGCCGAGCGCTGAGGCTGCCTGGCGCGGAGCGTCGGCGCGGGGACTGCCGTACCGACCCGACATCGATGGCCTGCGCGGCGTAGCGGTCGCACTGGTGGTGCTGTACCACGCCCTGCCGCGGGCATTGCCGGGGGCGTTCACCGGCGTCGACGTCTTCTTCGTCATCTCGGGCTACCTCATCACCCAATTGATCCTGGTGGGACTGATGCGCGGGGATTTCAGTCTCGCCGAGTTCTACCGCCGGCGGGTACGGCGCATTGTTCCCGCGCTGCTGGCGGTACTGGCGGCGTGCGCATTGTTCGGGTGGTTCGCGCTGCTGCCGCGCGAGTTCGCTTGGCTCGGCAGGTCCATCGCGTGGTGCGCGCCGTTCCTCGCCAACGTGTTCTTCGCGCGCTACACGGCCTACTTCGATCCCGGTACGGTGCTGAACGTGTTGCTGCACCTGTGGTCGCTCGGGGTCGAGGAGCAGTTCTACCTCGTGTGGCCGCTGCTCATGATGCTGACGGTGGCCAGGGGCATCGCGGCACAGGTGCTGGTGGCGGTGCTCGTCACCTCGCTGGCGATCAGCGCCTGGGGAGCATGGTACGCGCCCGCCACGCACTTCTTTCTGCCCGGTGCACGCGCCTGGGAGCTGGCGCTCGGCGGGTTACTGGCGCGGTACGAGCTGAGTGCGGCGCACGCGCCTGCGATGGGCACCCGGCAGGCGCAGCTGCGCGCGCCCGCCGGGCTCCTGCTGGTCGCGGGTGGCGCTGCGTGGTTGAGCAGCGACAACCCCTTTCCGGGACTCTGGGCATTGGTGCCCACCACCGGTGCCGCCCTGCTCATCGCCGCCGGGCCCGCCGCCTGGCTGAATCGCCGCGTGCTCGCGAGCCGGCCACTGGTGTGGGTCGGCAAGCTCAGCTATCCGCTTTACCTGTGGCACTGGCCCATGTTCTCGCTGGCGTTCATCGTGGCGGGCCGCCGCCTGTCCCCGGCGGGCGTGGCGCTGGCGGTGGCGCTCGCGGTGGCTGCTGCCTGGGCCACCTATCGCTGGGTGGAAGTGCCCATCCGTTACGGGACAGCGGGCCGCCGCGCGTCGTGGCGGCTGCTCGCGGCGCTGAGCGCCGCGACCGTCCTGGGTTGGGCGATTGCGCTGCAGTGGCTTCCGGCGCGCCTCTCGAGCCCGGTGTTCGCGCCGCTGCAAGCGGCGCTGGATGATCGGGACTTCAGCGGCGAGTCGCAAGTCGATCCGCGCACCGGCTTGCGCACCCTCGTCGCGCCCGCACACAGCGCGCACACGGCGCTGTTCATCGGCGATTCGCACATGCTGCAGTACTGGCCGCGAGTCAAGCAGGTCATCGCCGCGCAACCGGAGACGGCGCGGGCCGCGCAGTTCGCAACCTACACCGGCTGCGTGCCGCTGCCCGGGCTCGAGAGCCGGCGCCAGCCGCGCGATTGCACGGGACTGTTCGAGCAGGCTACGCGCCTCGCCCAGCGCCACGACGTGGATACCGTGGTGTTCGGCGCGTTTTGGGAGTTGTACCTGATGGGCGAGTACGCAACCGGCCAGCGCGCCGCTGTGTACGCCGCGGGAGACTTGACGCGCGCCCCGCTCGAGCTCGACTCGCCCGCTGCACGCACGGCATGGCGCGCGTTCGAGCGTACCGTCGCAGAACTGGTGGCGAGTGGCCGCCGCGTGTTCATCGTGCTGTCGAACCCCACCTCACCGCAGTTCGATCCGCGCTCCATGTTCCCCATCGCGGTACGCTTTGCAGTCCACGCTCCGGCCCGGCTCAACCTGCAGCGCCGCGTGGTGGACGCGAGCGGATTCGAGGCCTACGTGGCACCGCTGACCAGACGCTTCCAGGAGATCGCACAACGCACGGGGGCGAGCCTGCTGGACCCGCGCGTCACCCTTTGCAGCGACGCGGGCTGTCCGACGACCGGTAGCGATGACCTGCCGCTGTACCTCGACTCGAACCATCTGCGCGGCGCCTACGCGCGCTCCGGCGCCACATTCCTCGATGTGGCGCTGCTCGGCACGGCGCGATGATCAGCGTCGCCGCATCAGCATCAGAAAATGATCTCCCATCCCGCGCAGCAGCGGCCAGCCGCCGGCGCGCCGGTCGAGTCGCGACAGCCGCTCGTACAGCCGCGCGTGCCGTTCGCGTACCGAGGTCAGGTACGGCGGCGGTGCGAATACGCACAGGCCGCGGAAGTGCGTGAGCGCGAAATGCTGCCTGAAGGGACGATAGAATTCGCGCGGCGTGTAATAGCGTGTCCAGATCGTATGGCCATTCATCGCCACCGGCACGAAACCGCGCGCGTAGCGCACCGCGACACGCGCCCAGCGCCGCCGCAGCGCGTAGTGGGCGATCTCCCAGGGGCAGACGCGACCGATGACGGTGCACACCAGTGCGCCGTCCGTCTTCAGCAGCCGCGCGCACTGCGCAGCCACCACTGCTGGGTCCGGCACGCAGTTCAGCGGCCCGAGGTTGGAATAGACGCCGTCGTAGACCCCGCTGCCCTCCAGCTGCTCGAGCTCGTGCGCTCCCAGGCTGAGTGCCTGCACGCTCGCGCTCAGCTGCTCATCCGCGGCGCGTGCCTGCGTGCGGCGCGCCATCTCGCCCGACCAGTCGATGGCCGTGACCTGATGCCCGAGCCGCGCCATGCGCACGGCGTCGAGGCCGGTGCCGCACCCGAGGTCGATCAGGCGGCTGCCCGGGGTGAACGTACGATCGAGCCAGCGCCACATTTCGTGGCGCATGTCCTGGATCAGGGCGTTGTTGCCGCGCTCGCCATCGTAGTCCGCAGCGACGCTGTCAAAGGCGCCCTGCGTGTCGCGCAGCTGCGGGGCGGCCAGAGCGGCGTGTGCCGAAGAGTGCCGCGTCATGGGTGTGTGGAGCGCATCGCGTGAGGATAGCGCTGGTCGTTCCGGGAGGCGTCGATCCGTCGGCAGAATACCGCGTGATCCCGGTGCTCCTGGCCCTCATCCGCCGCCTCGCCAGCCGGCACGATGTGCAGGTGTTCGCGCTCGCGCAGCAGCCGCAGCCCGGGCGCTGGGAGTTGCTCGGGGCGCAGGTCCACAACATCGGCGCGCGTGCCACGCGGCGCAGGGCGGTGCAGGCCATCGGGGCCGCGCATCGGGTCCGCCCCTTCGACATTATTCACGCCATCTGGTCGGGCTCGCCCGGGCTCGTGGCGGTCGCCGCGGCGCGGCTGCTCGGCCTGCCGAGCCTGGTGCACGTGGCCGGCGGCGAACTCGTGGCGCTGCCGGCTATCGCCTACGGAGGCCGGCTGACCTGGAAGGGGCGGTTGCGCGAGGCAGCGGTGCTGCGGGCCGCGTCGGGCGTCAGTGCCCACAGCGGCCCCATGCTCGCAGCGCTTGCGGCTCTGGGGCTCGAGGCGCACCTGGTGCCACTCGGCGTGGATCTGGAGTGCTGGCCATCGCGCCTGCCGCAGCCGCGCGCCCCGGGGTCCCGCGCGCGTCTCATCCACGTGGCGAGCCTCAATCGTGTCAAGGACCAGCCGACACTGCTGCGCGCGCTGGTGGCGCTGCGCGAGGCGGGGGTGGACTTCGAGCTGCAGGTCGCGGGCGCGGATACCCTCGGGGGCGAGATCCAGGCCCTCGCGCAGCGCCTCGGGCTTGCCGGCGCCATCACCTTCCATGGCTTCGTGACGCAGCGCCAGCTGCGCCCGCTCGTGGCAGCCTCCGATCTGCTGCTGATGTCTTCGCTCCACGAAGCCGGGCCCTTCGTGCTGCAGGAAGCGGGCGCTTTGGGCGTCCCGGCCGTGGGCACGGCGGTCGGCCGCTTCGCCGACTGGGCGCCGCAGGCTGCACGGGTGGTGCCGCCCGGCGATGCGACAGCGCTCGCGGCTGAAGCCGTGGCGGTGCTGCGCGACGAGCCGCTGCGCCTGGGTCTGGCGCAGGCGGCCTACACGCGCGCGATGGACGAGAACGCCGACCGGACTGCGCACGAGTTCGAGGCCCTCTATGCGCGCCTCGCGGCGCGTTCCTGAGGCGACGCTCCGGCGCGGCGAAACAGCAGGAACATGTAGCGGCAGCGCGCCAGGCGCACCCAGGAGACGCGACCACGGACTTCGGTGCGGTTGCCGGCCCACGCTTGCGCGAGCTGAAAGTGCGGCACGCATACGCGCGCGAAGTCTGCCGGCGTCCGACGCCAGATGTTCGAGGACGCGCCCGGCACGGCATAGCACCCGTGCGCGCACAGCCGCGCGGCGTTGCGCCACCACCAGCCGTAGCGCGCATCACCGGCGTAGTACGGGCTCAGCACGCTTGCTAAAACCAGGCCGTCGGGGGCGAGCAGCGTGGCAAACCTGCGGAACAAGTCAGTCAGATCGTCGATGAGGTTGAGCGGGGCAAAGTTCGCCGCGATCAGCGCGAAGCTCCCGCCCGGCACCTCGCCAGCGTCGAGGAATTGGCGATATGCGGCGTGCCAGGGCGTCACTGAGCCCGTGGCGACGAATTCGCAGCAGTAGGTCTCCTGGTAGCGGCTCATGTCCGCATCGACGTCGTAGGCCACCACCCGGCGGCCGTGCGCGGCGTAGCAGTGCGCGTCCAGGCCGGGGCCCGCCCCGAAGTCGAGCAGCGTGTCGCCGGAGCGCGTGAGCTCGAGCACCAGCTGTTGAAAGGTGGCGCGACAGCGGCGGTCAGACTCTGCGGCGCAGATGGCGGCGGCGTACTCGGCACCGGGTTCGAGCCTGGTCGCGGCGCTCATCGGCCGCCCACAACGAACGTGAGAGTTTGCAGGAAGTGGAAGTCGGGTCGCTGCAGCGCGAAGCACGGGTGCTGCGGATCGCAAAGGCGCGTGAGCTCGGCGTAGTCCGCCGGCTCCAGGTACGGCCGCAGCCGCTCGCCGAAGGTGCCGCGGAAGATGGCCTCGAGCAGCCATGCGTGTGCGGGCGCGTCCAGTGGCGCGACCCGTTCGATCGTGAAGGTGCGCGTCTGCACGTCCGCGAATCCCGCGGTGCGCAGCAGCCCGACCAGGCCGCGCACCGCGGTCAGGTCGTGCTCGCTGAGCCCGTAGCGGTCGCGGTAGTAAGCGCGCACCGCCTCGTTGGCGAGGCGCTCGAGGCGGGCGTCCCAGGCGAAGTACATATCGGGGAGGAACGAGCTCTGCCCGAGGGCGAGCCGACCGCCGGGACACAACAGCGCCGCGAGTGCGCGGGCGCCGGCCGCGGGATCCGCGAGGTGGTGCAGGGTGTTGACCGACCAGATCAGGTCGAAGCTCGCGGCGCTGAGCGGCGGCCGGCGCAGGTCTGCCTGCAGCAGCAGCGCGCCCGGCTGTAGGGCGGCGCGCGCGGCACCCAGGTGCGGCGCCGCCAGGTCCACGCCCAGCGCAAGGCCGCCGGGCGCGACCGCCGCGCCCAGCCAAGCGAGCGTCTCGCCCGTGCCGCACCCGGCGTCCAACACCCGCATGCCCGGCCGCAGATCGAGGCTGGCGAGTGCCGCGCGCAGCTCGGGGGCGGCGAGTGCGTTGAACAGACGCAGCTTCTGCGAATAGTCGCGCGCGGGCGTGTCCTGGAGGGGTCCGAAGCGGGCAGCGGATGCGTGCATGCGGGGTGTGGCTCAGTGCGGCAGCGCCAGCGCTGCGCGCACGTTGTGCAGCGGCCACGGGCGCGGCGTGCGCGTGCGCAGCACGCGCAGCACGCGTCGCGCCTGCGAGAGGCGGCCCCAGTCCCCGTCCCGCAGGCACGGATCGGTGGCCAGACTGCTGCGGCGCTCGGCGCGTATCTGCGCGCTCGGCACCAGGCGCCGGGCCGCGAACCCGAGTGCCTCCGCGACCGACCCCGCCCACTCGATACCGGGGAGCGGCTCGATCCACAGGCGTGACAGCGACACGTCTGACAAGCGTTGCCGTACGCTGACGCGGCGCAGCATGCCCGGACAGGCTGCGCGGGCCGCCTGTGCAAGTGGGTAGGGGAGGAGTGCACCGTAATAGTGCGCGGCGAGCGACAG
>Ga0070681_10003580_pt1 | contig 14564 bp, 10 predicted proteins | sample KBSC83BmetaG_FD_65650 | JGI IMG/M metagenome (GOLD analysis project Ga0070681, IMG submission 65650) | Corn rhizosphere microbial communities from Kellogg Biological Station, Michigan, USA - KBS C8-3B metaG | ecosystem: Host-associated > Plants > Roots > Rhizosphere | place: USA: Michigan... | reverse complement strand
GCATGCATCTGCAGCATGCGGCCGATGCGCTCGCGCTGGTCCTTCACCGTGTTCTGCACGTAGGAACCGGCCTCGAGCACGCCGGAATAGATGCGCACGAAGGTCAGCGAGCCGACGAAGGGGTCGGTCATGATCTTGAAGGCGAGCGCCGAGAAGGGCGCCTCGTCCGAGGTCGGACGCGTGTCTTCGACGTCGGAATCGACCTTCTTGCCCTTCACCGCCGCGACGTCGGTCGGCGCCGGCAGATAGTCGATGACGGCGTCCAGCATCGGCTGCACGCCCTTGTTCTTGAAGGCGGAGCCGCACAGCACCGGCACGAACTTGTAGGCCAGCGTGCCGCGGCGGATGCAGGTCTTGAGCGTCGCCTCGTCGGGCTCGGTGCCGGCGAGATAGGCCTCGAGCGCCGCGTCGTCGTGCTCGATCGCGGTCTCGAGCAGTTTCGTGCGGTACTCGGCCGCCTGGTCGGCGAGGTCGGCGGGAATATCGGTCTCGTAGAACTCGGCGCCGAGCGTCTCGTCCTTCCAGATGATGGCCTTCATCTTCACGATATCGACGACGCCGGCGAACTCGCTCTCGACGCCGATCGGCAGCTGGAGGACCAGCGGCACGGTGCCGAGCCGGTCGACCATCATCTCGACGCAGCGGAAGAAATTGGCGCCGATGCGGTCCATCTTGTTGACGAAGCACATGCGCGGCACGCCGTACTTGTCGGCCTGGCGCCACACCGTCTCCGACTGCGGCTCGACGCCGGCCACCGAGTCGAACACGGTCACGGCGCCGTCGAGCACGCGCAAGCTCCGCTCCACCTCGATGGTGAAATCGACGTGGCCGGGCGTGTCGATGATGTTGATGCGGTGGTCTTTCCAGAAGCAGGTCGTCGCGGCCGAGGTGATCGTGATGCCGCGCTCTTGCTCCTGCTCCATCCAGTCCATGGTGGCGGTGCCCTCATGGACCTCGCCGATCTTGTAGGAACGGCCCGTGTAATAAAGGATGCGCTCGGTCGTCGTCGTCTTGCCGGCATCGATGTGCGCCATGATGCCGATGTTGCGATATCGTTCGAGCGGTGTCGTTCGGGCCATAATAATTCGGTCTTTCGGAAAAAACGGCTACCAGCGGTAATGCGAGAAGGCGCGGTTGGCCTCGGCCATGCGGTGCGTGTCCTCGCGCTTCTTCACCGCCGAGCCGCGATTGTTCGCGGCGTCGAGCAGCTCGGCCGAGAGGCGGTCGACCATGGTCGATTCGGAACGCTTGCGCGCGGTGTCGATCAGCCAGCGGATGGCCAGCGCCTGGGCGCGCTCTGTGCGCACCTCGACCGGCACCTGGTAGGTCGCACCGCCGACGCGCCGTGAACGCACCTCGACGGCCGGCTTCACATTCTCCAGCGCGTCGTGGAACATCTTCAGCGGATCGCTTTTGGCGCGCGTCTCGATCTTCTCGAGGGCGCCATAGACGATCTGCTCGGCAACCGACTTCATGCCGGCATACATCAAGCAATTCATGAACTTGGTCACCACCATGTCGCCATACTTGGCGTCCGGCAGGACCTCGCGTTTATCGGCGGCTCTACGGCGCGACATCGATCGTTCGCTCCCTTATTTCGGCCGTTTGGCGCCGTATTTCGACCGGCGCTGGCGGCGCTCCTTGACACCTTGCGTGTCGAGCGTGCCGCGGATGATGTGATAGCGCACGCCGGGCAGATCCTTGACGCGGCCGCCGCGGATCATCACCACCGAGTGCTCTTGCAGATTGTGCCCCTCGCCGGGGATGTAGCAGATCGCCTCGACGCCGTTGGTCAAGCGCACGCGCGCGACCTTGCGGAGAGCCGAGTTCGGCTTCTTCGGCGTCGTGGTGTAGACGCGCGTGCAGACGCCGCGCTTCTGCGGGCAGGCTTCGAGCGCCGGCACCTTGTTTCGCGTCCGTGGCGGTTGCCGCGGGTTGCGGATCAGCTGGTTGATCGTCGGCATTCCGACCCTTTCACCACTTCCGAAAAAGACGTCACGAGATTGCGCCCCGACCAAAGAAGTCGCGCGGGAGAAGGGCTTTCCCCGCGCGACTCGTCTCGACTTGCGGTCGACACTGCACCGGAAAGCGGGTCTCCCGCCCCGATGCCTATGGCAAAAGCTTTCTCTGCGGTCGCTGCGTTTCCAAGTGGACTACCAGCAGCCGCAAAGGTCGGCGGAACATAGTTAGCCCTCCCCCACCCGTCAAGGGAAACCTCGGCGCAAAAGCCGGGCTTCCCTCAAGGGTTTAGAGGGTATTTAGGCGATCTTGGACTGGCGGTTCTCGACCAGCGGGGTCTCGGGGGCCGGGGGCCCCTCGACCGTCGCCGCCTTGTCGCGGTCGGCCGCGACCTGGCGCATCCGGTTCATGGTGCTGCCGGTGCCGGCCGGGATGAGGCGGCCGACGATGACATTCTCCTTGAGCCCGTCGAGCGTATCGGTCTTGCCGGAGACCGCCGCCTCGGTGAGCACCCGGGTCGTCTCCTGGAAGGAGGCGGCCGAGATGAAGGAGTTGGTCTGCAGCGAGGCCTTGGTGATGCCCTGGAGGACCGGATGGGCCTCGGCCGGCCGCATTCCCTCGGCCTCGACCTTGCGGTTCTCGGCCTCGAACTCGGACTTGTCGACCTGCTCGCCGACTAGGAAAGTAGTCTCGCCGGGCTCGTCGATCTCGACCTTCTGCAGCATCTGGCGAACGATCACCTCGATGTGCTTGTCGTTGATCTTCACGCCCTGCAGCCGATAGACCTCCTGGATCTCGTTGATGAGGTAATTGGCCAGCGCCTCGATGCCGAGCACGCGCAGGATGTCGTGCGGCACCGGGTTGCCGTCCATCAGCAGGTCGCCGCGCTCGACGAAATCCCCCTCATGCACGCTGATATGCTTGCCCTTGGGGATGAGGTACTCGACCGGCTCGGCTCCCGCCTCGTTCGGCACCACCAGGATGCGGCGCTTGGTCTTGTAGTCGCGGCCGAACTCGACCCGCCCGTCGGTCTCGCTGATGATCGCGTAGTCCTTGGGCTTGCGCGCCTCGAACAGCTCGGCGACGCGCGGCAGACCGCCCGTGATGTCGCGGGTCTTCGACGATTCCCTGGGGATACGCGCCAGCACGTCGCCGGCCTTCACCGGAGCGCCGTTCTCGATCGACAGGATGGCGTCGACCGACATGAAGTATCGCGCCTCGAGACCGTTGACGAGGCGGATGACCTCGCCCTTGTCGTCGCGCAGGGTGATGCGGGGCTTCAGGTCGTTGCCGCGCGGCTGCTGGCGCCAGTCGACGACGACGCGGTTCGAGATGCCGGTCGATTCGTCGAGCACCTCGCGCATCGAGATGCCCTCGATGAGGTCGACATAGTGGGCGATGCCCTCGCGCTCGGTCAGGATCGGCAGGGTGTAGGGGTCCCATTCGATCAGCCGCGTGCCCTTGGTCACCCGCTTCTTCTCGTCGAACAGGAGACGCGAGCCGTAGGGCAGCTTGTGGCGGGCCTTCTCGCGATTCTCGTCGTCGACGAGGACGAGCTCGCTGTTGCGGGCCATCACGATCGACACGCCCTGGCTGTTCACCACGATGTTGCGGTTGACGATACGGACCTTGCCGTCATAGGCCGCCTCGATGCTCGACTGCTCGGCGCCGCGCTGCACCGCACCGCCGATATGGAAGGTGCGCATGGTGAGCTGGGTGCCGGGCTCGCCGATCGACTGGGCGGCGATGACGCCGACCGCCTCGCCGACATTGACCCGCGTGCCGCGGGCGAGGTCGCGCCCGTAGCAGGTGCCGCAGACGCCGACCCGGCTCTCGCAGGTGAGGGTCGAGCGGATGAAGACCGAATCGACGCCGGCCCGGTCGATCTGCTCGACCGCATCCTCGTCGATGATCTCGGCATCCTTGACCAGCACGGCGCCGGTGACCGGATGCACGATGTTGCCGACCGCCGAGCGGCCGAGAATGCGCTCGGACAGGGGCGAGATGACCTCGCCGCCCTCGACCACGGCGCGCACCGTGATGCCCTGCTGGGTGGCGCAATCCTCCTCATAGATGATGCAGTCCTGCGCGACATCGACCAGGCGGCGGGTGAGGTAGCCCGAGTTCGCCGTCTTCAAGGCGGTGTCGGCCAGGCCCTTGCGGGCGCCGTGGGTCGAGTTGAAATACTCGAGCACGGTGAGGCCTTCCTTGAAGTTCGAGACGATCGGCGTCTCGATGATCTCGCCCGACGGCTTGGCCATGAGGCCGCGCATGCCGGCGAGCTGCTTGATCTGCGCCGCCGAGCCGCGGGCGCCCGAATGGGCCATCATATAGACCGCGTTGATCGGCGCGCCGGGCTTTGCTTCCTGCATCACCTTCATCATGGCGTCGGCCACCTGCTCGGTGCACTGCGACCAGACGTCGACCACCTTGTTGTACTTCTCGCCCTGGGTGATGAGGCCGTCGAGATACTGCTGCTCGTACTCCTTGATCTTCTCCTGGGCATCGGCGACGAGCTTGTGCTTGGCCTCGGGGATGATCAGATCGTCCTTGCCGAAGGAGATGCCGGCCTTGCAGGCATGGCCGAAGCCGAGCGCCATCAGGCGATCGGCGAAGATCACCGTCTCCTTCTGACCGCAATGGCGATAGACCATGTCGATGACGTTCGAGATCTCCTTCTTGGTCAGCACCCGGTTGATCAGGTCGAAGCTGATCGCCGGGTTGCGCGGCAGGATCTCGCTCAGCAGCATGCGGCCGGGCGTCGTGTTGACGCGCACGGTGATCGGCTCGTTCTTGGCGTCGACCGTGTGGTAGCGCGCCTCGATCGGCGTGTGCAGCGTGACCGCCTTGGCGGCGAGTGCCGCCTCGATCTCGCCGACATTGAGGAAGGCCGGCCGCGACGCATGCGGCGCCTCGTCGCCCTTCTTGCCCTTCTTCGCCTTCTTGGCCTCGGCGTCGGGGACCGCCTCGGAGGCGGCGCGGCCGTCATGCAGCTCGGGCCGCTCCATGGTCATGTAGTAGAGGCCGAGCACGATGTCCTGGCTCGGCACGATGATCGGCTTGCCGTTGGCGGGCGACAGGATGTTGTTGGTCGACATCATGAGCACGCGCGCCTCGAGCTGCGCCTCGAGCGACAGCGGCACGTGCACGGCCATCTGGTCGCCGTCGAAATCGGCGTTGAAGGCGGTGCAGACCAGCGGATGCAGCTGGATCGCCTTGCCCTCGATTAGCACCGGCTCGAAGGCCTGGATGCCGAGGCGATGCAGGGTGGGCGCGCGGTTGAGCATGACGGGATGCTCGCGGATGACCTCCTCGAGGATGTCCCACACCTCGGGCCGCTCCTTCTCGACCATGCGCTTGGCCGCCTTGATGGTCGAGGCGAGGCCATAGAGCTCGAGCTTGGCGTAGATGAACGGCTTGAACAGCTCGAGCGCCATCTTCTTCGGCAGGCCGCATTGATGCAGCTTGAGCTCGGGACCGACGACGATCACCGAGCGGCCCGAATAATCGACGCGCTTGCCCAGCAGGTTCTGGCGGAAGCGCCCCTGCTTGCCCTTGAGCATGTCGGAGAGCGACTTCAGCGGGCGCTTGTTGGCGCCGGTGATGACGCGGCCGCGGCGGCCGTTGTCGAACAGCGCGTCGACCGCCTCCTGCAGCATGCGCTTCTCGTTGCGCACGATGATGTCGGGCGCGCGCAGCTCGATCAGGCGCTTCAGCCGGTTGTTGCGGTTGATGACGCGGCGATAGAGGTCGTTCAAGTCGGAGGTCGCGAAGCGACCGCCGTCGAGCGGCACCAGCGGGCGCAGCTCGGGCGGAATGACCGGCACCACCTCGAGGATCATCCATTCCGGACGCGAGCCCGATTGGATGAAGGCCTCGATTAGCTTCAGGCGCTTGACCAGCTTCTTGCGCCGCGCCTCGGAGGTCGTCTCCTTGAGCTCGATGCGCAGCTTCTCGCGCTCGGGATCGAGCTCGATCTGGCTCAGCATTTCGCGCAGGGCTTCGGCGCCGATCTTGGCGTTGAACTTGTCGTCGCCGAACTCCTCCTGGGCGGTGAGGAATTCCTCCTCCGACAGGAGCTGGTGCAGCTTCAGCGAGGTGAGGCCGGGCTCGGTGACGACGTAGTTCTCGAAATAGAGGACGCGCTCGAGATCCTTCAGCGTCATGTCGACGAGCAGGCCGATGCGGCTCGGCAGCGACTTCAGGAACCAGATGTGCGCGACCGGCGAGGCGAGCTCGATATGGCCCATGCGCTCGCGCCGGACCTTCGACAAGGTCACCTCGACGCCGCACTTCTCGCAGATGATGCCGCGATACTTCATGCGCTTGTACTTGCCGCACAAGCACTCGTAATCCTTGATCGGGCCGAAGATGCGGGCGCAGAACAGCCCGTCCCGCTCCGGCTTGAAAGTGCGGTAGTTGATGGTCTCGGGCTTCTTGACTTCGCCGAACGACCAGGACCGGATCCGCTCCGGGCTCGCGATCGAGATCTTGATCTCGTCGAAGCTCTGAGTGTTGGTCGCCTGGCCGAAGAGGTTCATCAACTCGTTCATGTCTTGCTCCTGCCGGCACCACACGCCGGCTCACGTGGAAGACAACTCATCGCAGGAAGCCGGGCGGCGCCGTCTGTTGCCTTCGCGGCGCGCCCGTTCCCGTTAGATCAAAAGTTCTTCTGCTCCAGCTCGACATTGAGGCAGAGCGACCTGAGCTCCTTCACCAGCACGTTGAAGGATTCGGGAATGCCGGCCTCGAAGTTGTCGGCGCCGCGCACGATCGCCTCATAGACCTTGGTGCGGCCCGAGACGTCGTCCGACTTCACCGTCAGCATTTCCTGCAGCGTGTAGGCGGCGCCATAGGCTTCGAGCGCCCACACCTCCATTTCGCCGAAGCGCTGGCCGCCGAACTGCGCCTTGCCGCCCAGCGGCTGCTGGGTAACGAGGCTGTAGGGGCCGATCGAGCGGGCGTGGATCTTGTCGTCCACCAGATGGTGCAGCTTCAGCATGTAGATGTAGCCGACCGTGACGTTGCGGTCGAACGGCTCGCCGGTACGGCCGTCGACCAGCGTCACCTGGCCGGAATGCTCGAGGCCCGCCTGCTCCAGGCACTGCACGATGTCGTCCTCGCGGGCGCCGTCGAAGACCGGGCTCGCGAAGGGCACGCCGTGCGACAGGTTGGAGGCGAGCTCGCGCACCTCGTCGTCGCTGAGATCCTGGATCTCCTTGCCGTACATGTCCTTGCCGTAGAGCTTCTTCAGATGCTCGCGCACGGGCTTCATGTCCATGCTCTTGCGCACCTTCTCGAGGACGTCGCCGATCTGGCGGCCGAGACCCGCCGCGGCCCATCCGAGATGGGTCTCCAGGATCTGGCCGACATTCATGCGGCTCGGCACGCCCAGCGGATTGAGCACGAGGTCGACCGGGGTGCCGTCGGCGAGATAGGGCATGTCCTCGCTCGGGGTGATGCGGCTGATCACGCCCTTGTTGCCGTGGCGGCCGGCCATCTTGTCGCCCGGCTGCAGCTTGCGCTTCACGGCGACGAAGACCTTCACCATCTTCATCACGCCCGGCGGCAGCTCGTCGCCGCGCTGCAGCTTCTCGACCTTGTTCTCGAAGCGGCGGGTGAGGCGGTCGATCGAATCGTCGAACTGCTTCTTCAGCGCCTCGATATCGTCCATCACCTTGTCGTCGTTGACGCCGATCTGGCGCCACTGGCCGGTGGTGAGCTCCTTGAGCGTCGCCTCGGTGACGGTGGTGCCGACCTTGACGCCCTTCGGGCCGTTGGCGACCGTCTGGTTGATGAGCAGCTCCTTCAGGCGGTTGAAGAAGCTGCGCTCGAGGATGGCGCGCTCGTCGTCGCGGTCCTTGGCGAGACGCTCGATCTCGGCCCGCTCGATGGCGAGCGCGCGCTCGTCCTTGTCGACGCCGCGCCGCGAGAAGACGCGGACCTCGACCGTCGTGCCGGATACGCCCGGCGGGACGCGCAACGAGGTGTCGCGCACGTCCGAGGCCTTCTCGCCGAAGATGGCGCGCAGCAGCTTCTCTTCCGGCGTCATCGGCGATTCGCCCTTGGGCGTCACCTTGCCGACCAGGATGTCGCCCGGCTTCACCTCGGCGCCGATATAGACGATGCCCGCCTCGTCGAGATTCTTGAGGGCTTCCTCGCCGACATTGGGAATGTCGCGCGTGATGTCCTCCTGGCCCAGCTTGGTGTCGCGGGCCATGACCTCGAATTCCTCGATATGGATCGAGGTGAACACGTCGTCCGACACGATGCGCTCGGAGATCAGGATCGAATCCTCGAAATTGTAGCCGTTCCACGGCATGAAGGCGCACAGCACGTTGCGGCCGAGCGCCAGCTCGCCGAGATCGGTCGAGGGGCCGTCGGCGATGATGTCGCCGGCGGCGACGATGTCGCCCACCCTCACCAGCGGCCGCTGGTTGATGCAGGTGTTCTGGTTCGAGCGCTGGTACTTCAGCAGATTGTAGATGTCGACGCCCGCCGCCGAGCTCACCGACTGGTCGGAGGCGCGGATGACGATGCGCGTCGCATCGACCTGGTCGACCACGCCCGAGCGCTTGGCGGCGATGGCGACGCCGGAATCGCGCGCCACCGTGCCTTCCATGCCGGTGCCGACGAGCGGCGCCTCGGCGCGGATGAGCGGCACCGCCTGGCGCTGCATGTTCGAGCCCATGAGGGCACGGTTGGCGTCGTCATTCTCGAGGAAGGGAATGAGCGCCGCCGCGACCGAGACGAGCTGCTTCGGCGAGACGTCGATGAGGTCGATGTCCTCGGGCCGCGCCATGACGAAATCGCCCGAGCGCCGGCAGTTGATCAGCTCCTCGGCGAAATGGCCCTTGGCGTCGAGGGCGGCGTTGGCCTGCGCCACGGTGTAGCGGCCTTCCTCCATGGCCGAGAGATAGACTACGTCGTTGGTGACGTGGCCGTCCTTCACCCGGCGATAGGGGCTCTCGATGAAGCCGTACTGGTTGACGCGCGCATAGGTCGCAAGCGAGTTGATGAGACCGATATTCGGGCCTTCCGGCGTCTCGATCGGGCAGATGCGGCCGTAATGGGTCGGGTGCACGTCGCGCACCTCGAAGCCGGCGCGCTCGCGGGTGAGGCCGCCCGGCCCGAGGGCCGAGAGACGCCGCTTGTGCGTGATCTCCGACAGCGGGTTGGTCTGGTCCATGAACTGGCTGAGCTGCGACGAGCCGAAGAACTCGCGCACCGCCGCCGCCGCCGGCTTGGCGTTGATGAGGTCGTGCGGCATCACCGTGTCGATCTCGACCGAGCTCATGCGCTCGCGGATCGCACGCTCCATGCGCAGCAGGCCGAGCCGGTACTGGTTCTCCATGAGCTCGCCGACCGAGCGCACCCGGCGGTTGCCGAGATGGTCGATGTCGTCGATCTCGCCGCGGCCGTCCTTCAGGTCGCAGAGCAGCTTCAGGATGGCGAGCACGTCCTCCTTGCGCAGGACGCGCATGGTGTCCGGCGCGTCGAGGGTGAGGCGCGCGTTCATCTTGACGCGGCCGACGGCCGAGAGGTCGTAGCGCTCGGAATCGAAGAACAGGCTGTTGAAGAGGGCCTCCGCCGTCTCGAGCGTCGGCGGCTCGCCGGGACGCATGACGCGGTAGATGTCGATGAGCGCGTCCTCGCGCGACCGATTGCGGTCGACGGCGAGCGTGTTGCGCATATAGGGGCCGACATTGACGTGGTCGATCGCCAGCGTGCGCAGCTCGCTGAGCCCCGCCTTGTCGACCAGCTCCAGGGTCGCCTCGGTGACCTCCTCGCCGGCCTCGATGAAGATCTCGCCGTTCTTCTCGTTGATCACGTCCGACGCGATGTAGCGGCCGATCAGATCCTCGGGCGGCACCATCATCTCGTTCAAGCCTTCGCTCTTCAGCTTGGCGGCGAGACGCGGCGTGATCTTGTCGCCGGCCTTGGCGCGCACCTCGCCGGTGCCGGCATCGACCAGGTCGTGGTTCAGCTTCACGCCGCGGAAGCGGTCGGGCAGGAAGGGCGACTTCCAGCCGTTGCCGGCGCGGTCGAAGGAGATGACATCGTAGAAATAGCCGAGCAGCTCCTCGGCCGGCATGCCCTGCGCCTCGAAGGGCTGCAGCTGCGAGCCTTCGGCGGCGCGCTCGGCGCGCAGCGCCTCGGTGCCGGCCGAATCGAGGGCGAGCAGCAGCGTCGTCGCCGGCAGCTTGCGGCGACGGTCGATGCGCACATAGACGATGTCCTTGGCGTCGAACTCGAAGTCGAGCCAGGAGCCGCGATAGGGGATGACGCGCGCGGCGAACAGATACTTGCCCGAGCTGTGCGTCTTGCCCTTGTCGTGGTCGAAGAACACGCCGGGGCTGCGATGCATCTGGCTGACGATGACGCGCTCGGTGCCGTTGATGATGAAGGTGCCCTTGTCCGTCATGAGCGGCATGTCGCCCATGTAGACTTCCTGCTCCTTGATGTCGCGAATCGAGCGCGAGCCCGTATCCTCGTCGACATCCCACACCACGAGGCGCAGCGTCACCTTCAGCGGTGCCGCGAAGGTCATGCCGCGCTGCTGGCATTCCTCGACGTCGTATTTCGGCGTCTCGAGCTCGTATTTCACGAATTCGAGCTGGGCGCGCTCGGAGAAATCCTTGATCGGGAAGACCGAGCGGAAGACCTCCTGGAGGCCGACCGGGGTCCGCAGCTCGGGCTGGACATCCATCTGCAGGAAGTGATCGTAGGAGCTCTTCTGCACCTCGATCAGGTTGGGCATGGGCGCCACTTCGGGGATGCGACCGAAGCTCTTGCGCACCCGCTTACGACCCGTGAACGACTTAGCCATGGATATCCCTCGATTCAGTGTAACCGGAACCGGACGCGGCACTCCGCCGCCCCGGCGCCCGCCGCATCGCGCGGCCTAAACAACATTCCATCCGGCCCGCCTCCCGCCGCGGGTGGCCCGCGACGGGAGGGAGCGTGCCCGCATCCGCGGGGACGGATGGCAGAGATATATCGAGACCTACTTCACCTCGACCTTGGCGCCCGCTTCTTCGAGCTGCTTCTTGAGCTTGGCGGCCTCGTCCTTCGACACGCCTTCCTTGACCGCCTTCGGCGCCGCCTCGACCAGATCCTTGGCCTCCTTGAGGCCGAGGCTGGTGATGGCGCGGACTTCCTTGATCACGTTGATCTTCTTCTCGCCGGCATCGGCGAGGATCACGGTGAACTCGGTCTGCTCCTCGACGGCAGCCGCGGCAGCGCCGCCGCCGGCCGCCGGGGCCGCGGCAGCGACCGGAGCGGCCGCCGAAACGCCCCACTTCTCCTCGAGCAGCTTGGAGAGCTGTGCCGCCTCGAGGACGGACAGGTTGGACAAATCGTCAACGATCTTCTGGAGATCGGCCATGATGAGAGACTCCTAATATAGGTATTGCTGTTGCTGGGACAAAGGCATCACGCGGCAGCGCTGCCACCGGCATCGGCGTAAGCCTGGACAACGCGCGCCAGCTGACCGGCCGGGGCCTGGAGAACGCCGGCGATTCGCGTCGCCGGAGCCTGCAGAAGCCCGAGAAGCTTGCCCCTGAGCTCGTCGAGCGACGGCAGGGTGGCAAGGGCGGTGATGCCGGCGGTGTCGAGCACCGTACCGGGAAAAGCACCGCCGACGATGGTCAGCTTGTCGTTTGTCTTGGCGAACGCGACGGCCACTTTCGCGGCTGCCACGGGGTCGTGCGAGAAAGCGATCGCAGTCGGCCCCTTGAACAGCGAGCTCAGCGGCTCGTACTCCGTGCCTGCGAGAGCGAGACGCGCGAGCCGGTTCTTCGTCACTTTGAAGCCCGCACCCGCGTCGCGCATGCGACGGCGCAGATCAGTCACCTCACTCACCGTGAGGCCGACCTGGCGCGTCACCACCACCAGGCCGGCGGCCTGGAAGGTGCTGTGCAACGAGGATACCAGCTCCTGTTTTTCGGAACGGTCCACGTCTGGTCTCCGTAATGCGGGGCCCGGCAAGGCCGGGGCCCGTTGCACGTGGCGGAGGTTCGGGGAGATCCCCTAGCCGTCCGCCGGTTCGCCTGTCCTCGAAAGAAGTCCCGCAATCGTCAAATCCGGGTCCTCTGTCTCATGCGGGCTCGGTCGACTTAGGCCCCTGCAAGGGGGCACCCGCAGTCTCGGACAGGTTGAGGCGGTCACCCGCCCCATTCCCGGGCCCGGCACGTGAAAGCGCCGGTCCGGAAACTCGTGATAGTCGCCTCCTACAGGCTCGAGAGCGGCGCGAGCTCCAGCTTGATGCCCGGCCCCATGGTCGAGCTCAGGCTCACCTTCTTGATGAAGCTGCCTTTGACGCCGGTCGGCTTGGCGCGGTTGATGGCGCCGATGAAAGCCTTCACATTCTCGACCAGCTGCTCCTCGCCGAAGCTCGCCTTGCCGACGCCGGCATGGACGAGGCCCGCCTTCTCGGCGCGGAACTGCACCTGGCCGCCCTTGGCCGCCTTCACCGCCTCGGCGACATCGGCCGTGACCGTGCCGAGCTTCGGGTTGGGCATGAGGCCGCGCGGGCCCAGCACCTTACCGAGCCGGCCGACCACCGCCATCATGTCGGGCGTGGCGATGACGCGGTCGAAATCGATATTGCCGGCCTGCACCTTCTCGGCGAGATCCTCGGCGCCGACGAGATCGGCACCGGCCGCCTGCGCCGCCGCCGCCTTGTCGCCTTTGGCGAAGACCGCGACGCGCATGACCTTGCCGGTGCCGTGCGGCAGGTTGACGACGCCGCGCAGCGTCTGGTCGGATTTGCGCGGATCGATATTGAGGTTCATGGCGATCTCGATCGTCTCGTCGAATTTCGCCTTGGCGCGTTCCTTGATCATCTTGACCGCCTGGTCGAGCGTGATCCCCTGACCGGGCGTGATGGCCTCGTAGGCGTCCTTCAGTCGCTTGCCCTGTGCCATGGTGCTCAAGCCCCCGTCACGTCGAGGCCCATGGAGCGGGCCGAGCCGACGATCATCTGGGCCGCGGCCTCGATGTCGTTGGCATTGAGATCCTGCATCTTCTTGGCGGCGATCTCGCGCACCTGCGCCATGGTCACCGTGCCGACCTTCTCGTCCTTGCCGGGCGTCTTGGAGCCCTTCTCGACGCCCGCCGCCTTCTTCAGGAAGTAGCTGACGGGCGGCGTCTTGGTGATGAAGGTGAAGGTGCGATCGGCGTAAGCCGTGATCACCACCGGCACCGGCATGCCCTGTTCCATGTTCTGAGTCTGGGCGTTGAACGTCTTGCAGAACTCCATGATGTTCAAGCCGCGCTGACCGAGCGCCGGCCCGATGGGCGGCGACGGGTTGGCCTTGCCGGCCGGCACCTGCAGCTTGATAAAGCCTACGATCTTCTTTGCCATTTCATCCTCTGCACGTCCTGAGTTGGCAGATGCGCGGTGCGGCCATGGCGGGCCTTCCGCACGGTGTTACGCGTCGTACTAGACCTTCTCGACCTGGCTGTATTCGAGCTCGACCGGCGTCGAGCGGCCGAAGATCGACACCGCCACCTTGACCCGGCTGCGCTCCTCGTCGACTTCCTCGACCATGCCGTTGAAGGAGGTGAAGGGGCCGTCGCACACCCGCACCTGCTCGCCGATCTCGAAGCGGATCGAGCGGCGCGGCCGCTCCACGCCTTCGCGGATCTGGTTCATGATGCGCTCGGCCTCGGCCTCGGAGATGGGCACGGGCTTGGTGCCCTTGCCGCCGAGGAAACCGGTGACCTTGGGTGTGTTCTTGATGAGATGCCAGCTCTCGTCGGTCATCTCCATCTTCACCAGCACATAGCCGGGAATGAGCTTGCGCTCGGAATTGATCTTCGAGCCGCGCCGCACCTCGACCACTTCCTCGGTCGGCACAAGGATGTCGCCGAACATGTCCTCCATGCCCTTCTGCGCGGCCTGCTCGCGGATGGCCTGCGCCACCTTCTTCTCGAAGCCGGAATAGACATGAACCACGTACCAGCGCATCGCCATCGCTAGGCCCCCCCCACGCCGAAGATCATGCGCACCGCCATGGACAGCACCTGATCCACCAGGAAGAAGAAGATTGCCGCGAGGACCACCATGGCCATCACCATCACGGTGCTCACGACCGTCTCCTTGCGCGATGGCCAGGTGACCTTGAGGGCCTCCTGCCGCACCTGCTTCGCGAATTGCTGGATTGAAACCTTGGCCATCGTTCAAAAGCGACCTCGAAAGATAAAGGAACCGCGGGCCCGATCTTGCGGCGCCGCGGTTCCGACTTTGGCAGGAGTGGAGGGGCTCGAACCCCCAACCCCCGGTTTTGGAGACCGGTGCTCTACCAGTTGAGCTACACTCCTCCGGGCGTCAGTCATCAGTGGTCAGTCATCAGTGAGCACCGGCGTCCAGAACTTCTGATTACTGACTTCTGATCTCTGCCTCCTGCTAGGCGATGATCTTGGCGACGACACCGGCGCCGACGGTGCGGCCGCCTTCGCGGATGGCGAAGCGCAAGCCCTCGTCCATGGCGATCGGCGCGATGAGCTCGACCTCCATCGACACATTGTCGCCGGGCATCACCATCTCGGTGCCTTCCGGCAGCGACACCATTCCCGTCACGTCGGTGGTGCGGAAATAG
>Ga0070681_10003578_pt1 | contig 14573 bp, 11 predicted proteins | sample KBSC83BmetaG_FD_65650 | JGI IMG/M metagenome (GOLD analysis project Ga0070681, IMG submission 65650) | Corn rhizosphere microbial communities from Kellogg Biological Station, Michigan, USA - KBS C8-3B metaG | ecosystem: Host-associated > Plants > Roots > Rhizosphere | place: USA: Michigan... | reverse complement strand
ATGTCGAGATTCGTGGAGATCCTGCACACCGAGCGGGAGATCTCGGTCGAGTCGTTTCGCAAGATGCTCGAGACGATGACCGCTCGGCTCGAAGCCGACGCGGGGCATGTTGAGATGAACTTCCCTTTCTTCATCATGAAGAAGGCTCCGGTGTCGGGCGTCGAGAGCCTGATGGACTACCACGCCACGCTGATCGGCGAGCGCAAGGACGGTCGCACGGAGACATGGGTACGCGTTGTCGTGCCCGTCACGAGCCTTTGCCCGTGCTCAAAGAAAATCTCCGACTACGGCGCCCACAACCAGCGCTCGCACGTGACGATCACAGCGAAGCTGCGCAGTCACATGTGGATCGAGGAGCTCATCGAGATCGCCGAAAGCGAGGCCTCGTGCGAGCTGTACGGGATCCTCAAGCGTCCTGACGAGAAGTACGTAACGGAACGCGCGTACGACAACCCGAAATTCGTCGAGGACATGGTGCGCGACGTTGCGACACGATTGAATCGGGAAGATCGCATCGGAGCGTACGTCGTGGAGTCCGAAAACTTCGAATCCATTCACAACCACTCGGCGTACGCACTCATCGAGCACGATAAGGACGCCGAAGACGGCGCCGACGGCAGCGCCTGACACCGCTCGCGACCTTTTGCGTCGCATCAATTTCGCCGCATATTGACCATTATAGTGTTCACACACTATAGTGGTCTCATTGGTCTCGCCGCTCGCTGAGATCTCTCACTTCGCGAGCACACCATTCCAACAACGGTTAGCCGTTGGGACTCAGCGCCTGGCCGTTGAGGCTCGACGTCGGCCTCACGCAGCAGGTTGCTCACGCGTGGCCGGCGCGCGCAATGCGCGCGCAGAAATCACGTGCGTTCGCCACCATGCTAGCGAGTTAGAACGCCCTCCAACTTCCGGTTTTTGACAGAGGCTTTCGCTCACAACCTCTGTCAGCATCGTCGACTTCCAACATCTCTTTCGCTAGACTTTTAAGTCTAGTGAAGACACGTTCCAAAAAAGCGCGAAGCCGCGCAAATGCACCGCTCGTACAAGTCGTCGCAGCCAACATGAGCCGGCGCCGCCGATCTCTCGGCCTGGCGCGCGGTCAGGTCGCTGAACGCAGTGGAATATCGCCCGGCACTCTCGCGCGAATGGAGAAAGGGATCGCGAGGATCACGCTGATCGACATTGAGAAGGTCGCACGTGCGCTAGGCGTGACGAGCAGCGACCTAGTTCGCCGCAGAAGTCCGCGCGGCAGTTAAGCGCGGACGATGAGCATCGTGCGGTTTTTAGCCCGTGAGGGCGCAGGACTACTGGGCGTTCGGCGCGCGTCGCTTCTTACGCCGCAACAAGGTGGATTCACTGATGCCGAGAGCACGCGCCAGCTTCTCGACCCTCTCCACCCCGAAATTCCGCCCTTCTTTTTCGAGTCTGTGGATCTCGGTGTTCGCTATACCGCACGCCTTCCCGAGTTCCTCCTGCGTGAGGTTCCTGCGAGTGCGCCATTCGAGGGTATTTTCACGGAGCACATCCACGATACTCTGCGGCTCGTCACTCGACTCTTTCGCTTCTGTCGCACCGCCGCCGCGTCTCGCCATCGCCTCGTCCCGTCGTTCCTTCCCGCGAGCATCTTACGCCGCATGGTGGCAGCGGTGCGAGTTCTGCTGCTGACGCTCGCCCTCGTCCAACTCAGCATCGCAGAACCACGGGACTTCCAACTTGCACCGGGCCCTGCGCAAGAGACGCTCAACGAATTCGGGCGCCAGGCGGATGTCCAGCTCCTCTTCGACTTCACGCAAGCGAAGGGTCTCAGGACAAATGGCGTCACCGGACGCCTCGAGCCCATGGAGGCTCTTCGCAGGCTCCTTCGCGGTGTCCCACTGGAGTGGTACTGGGCCAACGACCGGACCCTTGCTATAACGCGGGACCCGTCCGGCGTTTCCCACCCGCCGCCAGAACATCAGGCGTCACCGGACAGCACGCCGCGCGAGCAAGTGATCGTCGTTGCAGCCAACGAACGCGATCTCCGCCCGCCGGTAGGGCAACTGACGTTGAGGCTCACGCGAACCGACATCGAGCAGTCCGGTTACACGACCACTCAGGACTTTCTGCACACTCTGCCGCAAGTCTTCGGCGGTGGACCGACGGAGGACACGCAACTTGGTCGAGAGGCAGCGTCGAACCTCTCGAAGGGTTCAGGTGTCAACCTCCGGGGACTCGATGCAGGCGCGACGCTGATTCTGATCGATGGCAGACGCATCGCCTCCAGTGGCACGCTCGGAGCCTTCTCGGATGTGGCCAACATCCCGCTCAGCGCAATCGATCACATCGATGTAGTCCCGGACGGCTCTTCTGCCGAATACGGCGGAGATGCGATCGGCGGTGTGGTGAACATCGTGTTGCGAGACGGCTTCCTGGGCGCCGAGACTCAAGCGACGACCGGCTCGCTTCCCGAGCGGCTCGTCAGTCAACTCCTCGGCCGGCGGTGGGATCGAGGCCAGGGCATGCTCGGCTTCGAGTACTCCGACCAAAGCGCCCTTCCGGCCCGGGACCGTCTGCAGGCGAACGATCCGGGACCGGGCGCCGTTGCGCCGGGCGCCGTTGCGCTTCCGAGCCAGAGGCATTGGAGCCTGTTCGGATCGACGCAGGGCCGCCTCGGCCCCGGCGTCGATCTCTTCGGCGACGCCTTGATCTCCCATCGCGAGGAAGCCTCTCCTGCAACGACCGACCGCGTTACCTTGGGCACTCTCACCTCCGGACTGGAGGTTGCCGCGCCACGCGGATGGAAGGTCAATGCCGCAGTGACCTACTCCTGGGAGTCCGAGCGAGACCCCGACAGCCTCCTCGCGTTGGACTCCCGCGACGTGATGCTCGACTTGGTGGCGAACGGCGCACTGATGCGTGTCCCCGGCGGAGCTGTGCGCTGGACCGTGGGCGCAGGCTTTCGGGACGAGCGGTTCGCGACTTCGGCACTGGCGGGTGGAGGCTCGGCGCGCCTCCGCCAATATGTGGGCTCAGAGTTTTCGGAGCTGACCTTACCGCTCGTGGGGCCCGCCAACTCGCGCAGCGGCCTGCAACAGCTGGAGCTCTCACTCGCCGGCCGTTACGACACCTACAGCGATGTCGGCGGCGCACCGATACCGAAGATGGGATTGGCGTGGATGCCACTCACGTCGCTGGTGGTACGGGCTTCGTTGTCTGAATCGTTCAAGCCGCCGAACCTGGCCGACCGAGCCGCCACCCCTTCCCAGCTTCGTCCGGAGCACGCGCGGAGCTGGCAGCTCGGCGCCGAGCTGGCACCGCTGGACCGTCCGGACTTGTCGCTGGCGGCCAACTTCTTCCACGGGACGTTTGCGGATCGCATTGCTGCCGTGTCTGCCGGAACCGGTGACTTGCTGCGGAATGGGCAAACCCTGACGACCGGCGGCATCGACCTCATCGGAAAGTACACAACGCATTGGCGCGACGGAACTCTCGTCCTGGGATTGAACGGCACCTACGTGTTGCGCTACGCCGAAGCGCGGTCCCCCGGGAGCCCTGCGATGTCATTGCTCAACACGCAGAACAACCCCTTGAATCTACGCGTGCGAGGCTCAGTGAGTTGGGAGAAGCGCGGGTTCAGCGCTTCAGGCTCGCTCAGCTACTCGAGCAGCTATCGCGACATCCTCAGCGATCCACCGCGCGCCATCGGCTCCTGGACCACAGCGGACGTGCGCCTCGCTTACGACGGCCTGCTGCACGGCGTACAGATCTCACTCAGCGCCCAAAATCTCTTCAACCACTACCCGCCTTTTCTCAACAACCCCGTGGGCGTGGGCTATGACCAGGAGAATGCAGACATCACCGGGCGGATCGTCAACGCCTCGATCCGGTGGCGGCGCTAGTCGGGCTGCTCCAGCGGCAGATCCACTACCACCCGCAACCCCGGCTCGTTGCTTTCGAGCGCGAGCCGGGCGCGATGCAGCCGCGCAATCGCGGCCACCAGGCTCAACCCGAGCCCGCTGGTGTGCGTCTCCTGGCCCTTGGCGAGCCGCGCGAACGGCTGCACGGCTCGCTCCCGGTCCTGCGGCGGAATCCCCGGTCCATTGTCGCTCGCGACGAAGCGAACGCAGCGGTCCAAACGAGCGGCGCTCAATTCGAGCCTTCCGCCTGGGCCGGCCGGGATGTATTTGAGCGCATTCTCGATCAGATTCGTCATGAGCTGCGCGAGCAACTGGCGATTTCCGTGCACAGTGGTGTCGCCACTGTGGGTGCTGGACAGGGTCAGCCCCCGCTCGCGAGCCACAGGCTCGAATAGCTCCACCAGCTCATCGGCCAGCTCACCCACATCGATCGCCATTGGCGCAGCGAGCGGCGCGCCGGACTCTGCCAGAGCAATCTGCAGTAGAATCGCGAGAGTTCGCTGCAAGCGATCCACTTCGCGCAGTGCCGACTCGACCGACTCGTGCACCGCAGGCTCGAGCGATGGCGATCGCAACAGCAGCGCATCCATGCGCGTCCGCAACCGGTGCAAAGGTGCGCGAAGATCATGTGCGGCACTGTCGAATGTCGCACGCACTGTACGCGTTTGATCCTCCAACCGGTCGAGTACGCGGTTGACCTGGATGGCCAGCGCATCAAACTCGTCGCGCGCTCCAGCTACAGGGAGCCGACGGCCCAGGTCGCCAGCCAGAATGCGGCGACATGTTTCCGTGACATCGCCCACACGGTGCGCAAGCTTGAAGCTGAACCAGAAACCTGCCAGCGCGGCTGCGAGGGTCGACAGACCGATGCCCCACAGCGTAGCGACGCGGAACTTCTCCGCGAACCGCTGGCCCTGGGAGATGTCGGTCCCTACTAGGAGGCGATTTCCATCGGGCAGCGTGCGCACCTCCGCGCGCACAGGATGCGAGGATCGCCGTCCCGGCTCGATCGTCGAGAGGGTGAACTCGGGGCGGCGCTCAACCGGCATCCCTTTGAACGGCCACTGCTCCACGTTGCCGGCAATCTGATCGTAGTGCTCATCGACGAGCAGATACACTGCGCCGACGCGACCCCAGCTATCGATACGAAGGTTGATCTCATCCGTCAACCCGCTGAGCCCGCTGCGCGTGAACTTGTCGTTGAGGCCCTTCATCTCGGTGTCGATGATCAGATCGACCTCATCCGCGATGAGACTCTGCGTCAGCAGATACGCACTTCCCAGCGTGACGGCTACAGCCAACGTCACCAGCAGCGTGTAGCCAACGGACAAGCGAAACGCCGTCGTGTTGACCAGATCTGTCTTGACCTTCTCGCCGGCACCGCGCGAGCGTGCGACTCGCACAGGAATCGGAGAGGCAGAGATGTCGGGGCCGGCGCTCATGTGTTCGCAGGGCGCAGGACGTACCCGGAGCCCCGGATCGTGTGGATCAATGGGTTCTCCGAGCCTTTGTCGACTGCGTGGCGCAGGCGGCTGATGTGCACGTCGATCAGGTTGCTCTGCGGATCGAAGTGCAGGTCCCACACCCCCTCCAGCAGCATCGTCCGCGTCACGACCTGCCCCACGCGGCGCATGAGGAACTCCAGCAGCTTCAGCTCGCGCGCAGTGAGCTCGATCTCGCGTCCGCCCCGAACGACACGCCGTGCCAGCAGATCCAGCTCCAGGTCCGAGACCTTCAGCCTCGTCGCCTCGGCGCCGCTGGAGCTGCGGCGCAGCAGCGCTTCGATCCTCGCCAGAAGCTCCGCAAACGCAAAGGGCTTGGTGAGATAGTCGTCGCCGCCGGCCTTCAGGCCCCGGATCCGGTCATCGACCGTGCCGAGTGCGCTCAGCACCAGCACCGGCGTCGAAAGGCTCCTCTGGCGCATCTGCTGGATGATCGCCAGCCCGTCCAGGTGAGGCAGCATGCGATCGGTCACGACGAGATCGAACTGCCCCTCCGTGGCGCGTTGGACTCCCTCACGCCCGTCCTGGGCATGCGAGACCTCGTAGCCGCTCTCGCGCAGCCCTTTGACGAGGAACTCCGCAGCCTCGGCGTCGTCTTCGATGAGCAGGATGTGCACGGGCCGGAAGATAGGGCTCGCACCGCGCCTGGGCAAGTGGCGAAGGCCGGCCCGCCGGCGCGGAGGGTGAGATCGCCGGCGCGGAGGGTGAGTTCGCCGGCAAAAGCCACGTCTTTTGCCGGCCGCACGATCTGGCTGAGGGCGCTGATTCCGCGAAAATTCCCTTCGGGAATTTTCGCCAATGAATCAGTTCGCGCGCTCGGCGTTCTGCAGTCGCCCGATGAGATTGCGCAGAAAGACGCGATTGAACCGCAGCTGACAGGAGGCCGACACCTGCTCGAGCAGCGTCGAGCTGACCTTCAGGACCGTCACTGCACTGCTGGCCCGAATGGTGGCCGTGCGCTTGGCGCCCGGCACATAGCTGGCTTCGCCGAAGCAGTCGCCGGTATCCAATCCGCCGATGGGGTGGCCGTGGCGCTCGACGGCGCAGCCGCCGGTGACGAGAATGTAGAAACGGTCGTCCATCTCGCCTTCCTTGACGATCTCCTCGCCATCCACGTAGTCCTGCCAGCTGCTCGCGCGCAGCACTTCCCAGATTTCCGCATGCGAGAACTCATGGAAGAACTTCAGACGGCGCAGAACCCCGAACTGCTCCTGCTGGTCGATGCGGGCGTTCGCCTCGCGCAGGCGCTGGTGAACCCGGGTCAGCTCGGCTGCGAGGTCCAGTCCGCTCTTGTAGCGCTTCTCGGGATCTTTCAGGAGAGCGACGGCGACGACGTTCTCGAGCTCCTCGGGAACGTCTCGCCGCAGAGTGTGAATCGGCGGCGGCGTCGCGTACACGATCTGGTGCAGCAGCTTCTGCAGGTTGCCGGCGCGGAACGGACGCGAGCCTGTCAGCAGCTCGTACATGACGGCGCCGAGGGAATACAGGTCCGAGCGGTTGGTCAGCTCCAGGCTCTGCACCTGCTCGGGCGACATGTAGGAAGGGCTGCCGGCAATGCCTTCGATGCGCGAGATGTCGGAATCCGACACCAGCGCGATCCCGAAGTCGATGATTCGAACATCGCTATCCTGCGTGAGCATGATGTTCGAGGGCTTGATGTCACGGTGAATCACACCGCGCGAGTGCGCGTAGTGCAGCGCCTTGGCGCATTTGAAAATGATCTCGACGGTATCGTCGATCCGCAGCAGGTTGTCCGGCCGGCAATAGGCGGCCAGGGTGCGCGCCCCGTGGACGTGCTCGGTCACGATATAGCAGTGACCGTTCTCCTCGCCTGCGTCGTAGATCGGAAGGATGTGAGGATGCTGAAGCATCCCGACGAGATGGGCCTCGGAGAGGAACATCTTGCGCGCGATGCGCGCACGCTCCTCATCGCCACCCGAGTCCATGTTGTAGACCTTGATCGCCACGTCGCGCCCGTAGTACGCGTCGTGCGAGAGATACACGATACCGGTGCTTCCGCGGCCAACTTCCTTGATCACCACATACTTACCGATCTTCTCGGGAATGCGGCGCTGTGAGGTCGGCTTTGAGGGCTGCGATGCCGGTAGTGACATTTTGGGGGATGCCGAGAGTCTTCAAAAAACGCGGCACAGCATACGGTCAGCGCCAGCGAGCCGACTGTGACGCAAGCCTCAGGGTCTTTCGGGTCTGTTACGGCCGGGACTCTCGGTCCGGTGCCGCCTCAGGGGCCGAAGTGATGGAACCCCGAATGCGAGAAGTCCATCACAGTCGCATCGGCGGCCATGACGTGCACGCCGGCCTCCGCTCGCAACACGCCGATACTGCGGTAGCCCCATTGCTCCGGTGGCAATTCCTGTCGCAGCTTTCCGACGCTCGGAGCGGGCACGCTGAAGCACAACTCGTAGTCCTCGCCGCCGGTCAGCGCCAGGGTGCGAGCCGTCTCGTTCCCGAGCGTCTCGACGAGGGACTCGGATACGGGAATGCTCTCGAACTCGATTCGCGCGCCGCACCCACTCGCCTGTGCCAGCTTTGCGGCGTCTCCCAGAAGGCCGTCGGAGACATCGATGCAGGCGCTCGCAAACTTTCTGAGTCGTTCACCTAGCGCCACGCGGGGAGTGGGAAACAGGAAACGCTCGCGCAAGTACTTGGCGGCATGGCTCGCCGCGGTCAGCTGCCCCTGTTCCAGCGCCAGACCCGCGGCAGAATCGCCGGGAGTACCTGACACGAACAAAACATCGTCGGGCTTGCCGCCCGTGCGTAGCAGAGCCGCAGACCGCGGCACGTGACCCAGAAGCTGAACGGAAATACACAAAGGACCGGACGTTGTGTTACCGCCGACGAGCGCAACGCCGTGAGTACGCGCCAGTGCAGAGAGCCCTGAGGCAAACTCCCCAAGCCAGTCTTCCTCCGCCGACGGCATCGTCAGCGAAAGCAACGCCCATGCAGGCCTGGCGCCCATCGCGGCCAGATCGCTGAGATTCACGGCAAGAGCGCGGTGGCCGATGGAAGCCGCCGGGGAGCCGATGGGAAAATGCACACCCGCGACCAGAGTGTCGACGGTGGCCACGAGCTCTGCATCCGGAGGACAGTCGAGCACCGCAGCGTCATCTCCGATGCCCAGACGCACGTCGCTCCGCTTCACGCCGCAATGGCGGAAGTACCGCTCAATCAGCGCGAACTCGGAGATGCCCATGACGTGTCAATGCTCGTTGGGTCGCAGCGTGCGCGCCGCGCGATCCAGGACCGCATTCACGAACTTGTGTCCGTCGGTCGCGCCGAATCGCTTCGTGAGATTCACGGCTTCGTTGATAGCGACACGGTAAGGGACATCGGGTCTGGAGCCCAGCTCGAACAGACCGATCAGCAGCGCGGCGTGCTCGATGGGATCCAAATGCTCGGGCTTGCGCTCCATCAGTGTGGCGAGACTCGCGTCGAGATCGGCATGAGAGCGCCATACGCCCTCGACCAAGTCCCGGAAATACTCGGAGTCTGCTTTCGGCATGTCCTCGGCGGTGCCGAATTCCTGGATCAAATCCTGCCAGGGACACGCATTCAGCTGCCAGCGATACAACGCCTGCAACGCCAGCTTGCGCGCGACCGAGCGCGTCGCCGAAAGATGATAAGGGCTCTGAGACATGGTCGATTCTCTACAAAACAGACATCAGCGAGGCCATCTCGAGTGCCGTTTCCATGGACTCGCCGCCCTTGTTGCCTGCCGTCGTCGCTGCGCGCTCCAGCGCCTGCTCCACGGTCTCTACCGTGAGCACGCCGAATACGATCGGGATACCCGTCTCCAGACTCGCAAGCTGCAGGCCGCGCGCGCACTCGCCCGCGACATAGTCGAAATGAGGGGTATCGCCCCGGATCACACAACCCAGGGCGACAACGGCGTCGTAGCGGCCACTCCCGGCGAGCTTGCGCGCGGCGACCGGCAGCTCGAAGGCGCCGGGCACGCGTGCGATGAAGAGATCCTTCGCGCTGCCGCCGCGCTCCACCCAGGAGGCCGTAGCACCCTTCAGGAGACTGGAGACGATGAAGTCATTGAAGCGCGCCGCAAGGATCGCAACTTTGCGGTCGCGCGCCGTGATTTCGCCTTCCACGATACGGGGGGAGTCCATAGCGAGGCAGTATAGCGCGTCATGCCCTGGGCGCCGCCGCAAGCGGGTGAGCCCAGCGAGGTGTCGACCGCGCGCCGCTGCGCGGCGCGGGCGTCAGGCTTCCTCGCCGACGTACCCCTCGATTTCCAGGTCAAACGCGGAGATGCCGTGTATCTGCTTCGGAGCCGAGAGCACCCGCATCCTGCGCACGCCGAGGTCCTTCAAGATCTGCGCCCCAACGCCGTATGTCCTGAGAACCTCGCGAACTTCCTGCTGCGGCTCCGGTACGCCCGCGGCAGCGCCGCCGGAGGAGCCCATCGTACCCGTCGCGCCCACTGCCTTTTCGGAACCCTCCAGCGCCATCACTGCGCTTGCGAGATCGTCGGAGGATTCGTGATCGCGCAGGATGACGACAACACCATTCCCTGCTTGCGCAACCCGAGTCATCGCGGCGCGCAGGGTCCAAGCTCGCAAGTTGCCGCGGACTCCGAGGAGGTCGCGTAGCGTGTCGGCCACATGGACACGCACGAGCGGCACGACAGGGCCGTCCAACCGGCCTCGCGCCAGAGCGAGATGCACATCGAAGTTGACGCTGTCTTCGTAGGCGTACAAACGGAATTCGCCAAGATCTGTCTGCACGGTCTGCTCGGAGATGCGCTCGATCGAGCGCTCGTTGCGCAAGCGGTAGCGGATGAGGTCCGCGATCGTTCCGATCTTGAGATTGTGGCGTTTGCCGAACGCTTCCAGCTCCGGCCGACGGGCCATCGTGCCGTCGTCGTTCATGATCTCGCACAGCACGCCGACCGGCTTCATACCGGCCAGCCGGCACAGATCGACGGCCGCCTCGGTGTGCCCTGCCCTCACGAGGACACCCCCCTTGCGCGGGCGCAACGGGAAGATGTGGCCGGGGCGGGCAAATTGCTGCGCCGTCGCCGCCGGGTCGGCGAGCGCCCGGATGGTGGCCGCACGATCGCTCGAGGAAACGCCGGTCGTGGTGCCGAGGCGCAAGTCGACGGACACGGTGAAAGCGGTGCGATGCGACTCGCTGTTGACCTGAACCATCTGGGGAAGATCGAGGCGTGCGAGCAGATCTTCCTCCATCGGCACGCAGATGATGCCGCTCGTATGGCGGATCATGAATGCCACCGCCTCCGGAGTCGCCCGCTCGGCGGCCATGATCAGGTCGCCCTCATTCTCGCGATCCTCATCGTCGATGACGATCACCATTCGTCCGGCTTTGAGGTCCGCAACAATCTCATCCATGGAGTTGAGGCCGGTGCCGGGCCCGGTCGCGCTCTTGCCGCCCAGCGGAATGACGTTTGCCATGGGATGCTCGGGAGCTGATTAAAAAGTGACCACCAGTATACGGCTAGCCGGCGCCCGGGACTCAAGGGCGCGATTCAGGCCGGGAACGGGGCCTGGGCCACGGCTCGGCGCAGCGCGGCGCGCGCCAGGAGGCGCGTGGAGTCCAGGGTCGGAAGCGGCGAATTCGACTCGTTGATGAGGAGTGGAATCTCCGTGCACCCCAGCACCACCGCATCGCACCCGCCGTCCTGCATTCCGCCGATGACCTGCTGAAAATAGGCCACCGCTTCCGGCTTGAAGACGCCGTAGACCAGCTCGTCCATGATGATGCGGTTGATATGCTCCCGCTCCACGGCGCTGGGACGCACGTAGTCCAGTCCACGAGCGACGAGCTTTTCCGGGTAGACCTCACTGTCGACGAGCCAACGCGTGCCGGTGATTCCCAAGCAGCGATAGCCGCGCTGCACCGCCTCCGTCGCAACCACTGCGGCGATGTGCAGCCACGGGCGCGGTGAATGCGGCTCGACGTAGCGCATCGCCTGGTGAATGGTGTTGTCAGGACAGACGAGGAAGTCGGCTCCGATCGAGGCAAGCCGGTGAGCCGAGGAGAGCATGAGATCGCCCACACCCTGCCAGTCGCCGCGATCGAGGCACTTCACGTACTGCGCCAGCGAATGCGTGTGCATGGAGACATCGGGATGATCATGCGCGCCCAGCAGCTGCGCGCCTTCGACGCAGATCGTGCGGTAGCAAAGCGCCGCGCCCTCGGCCGAACAGGCGACGATGCCGATGTGCTGAGTCATCTCCCGATTATACGTCGCCCCGGCTCGGCAACCGCGCGGAGAATCGGACTCTCGTCGGGCAAAAATGCGGCTGAAATCGGCTCACCGCACACCGAATCGCCTCCTCGCTTTCCTTGAGGTCCGTTTCATACTGAGCGCACTGCCGGAGCGCCGGCGCCACCCGAGTCGGTGTCATGAAAGCCCCACCCGCAGGGATGCTGCCCGTCGAACACATTACGCGCTCGATCCTGGCCTTTCGGGGCCACAAAGTGCTGCTCGACAGCGAGCTCGCGGAGCTCTACGGCGTGCGCACCAAAGCGCTCAACCAGGCGGTCAAGCGCAACATCGAGCGATTCCCCAGGGACTTCATGTTCCGGCTGACTCGCGCCGAAACACGATCGCTGATGCGGTCACAATTTGTGACCGCATCCCAGACCCACCGCGATCCGCGCTTTGCGCCCTACGTCTTCACGGAGCACGGCTCGATCATGGCCGCCACGATCCTCAACAGCCCGCGCGCCGTTGAGATGAGCATCTACGTCGTGCGCGCCTTCGTGCAGCTGCGCGAGATGTTGGCTTCGAACAAAGCGCTCGCCAAGCGGCTCGCGGAGCTGGAAACGCACATGCGCAGGCAGTTCGGCACCTACGATGCGGCGCTGGCCGGAATCTTCAACACCCTGCGCAAGCTCACCCGTCCTGGAGCGGCATCCAACGGTGGAACCGGTCACAAATTGTGACCGGTTCTACTTCGCGGCAGAGAACCACGAGCGCACGAGCTGGAGATTCTCCTGCAGCAGCACCTGGGGATCGACCCGAGAACGGCCCAACCCTGCCGGGACGGCCTTACCCTCCAGAGCCTCATCGATCTGCCGGCGTGAAGTGCTGTTGAGCATCCAGTTCATCGAAGGCTCGCGCTCCGCCGTGGGCTTCGGCAGCCGCAGCTCCGCGAATCTGGATGAGCACCCGCCGACCAGTCCCCGCAGATCCACCGCATTGCTCAGCCCTCTGCCGCCTTGTGTGCTGAACGCGCCAAGCAGAGGCACCAGGAAGTCTGCGCCCGGCGGCGGGGGTTTCGCGCCCGTCTGAATGATGTTCTGAGGATGAGGAGTGCGCGCAGCGTCGAGGCTCTGCGACCCGCGCTCCTCACACAGATAGGAGTTGCCGTTGGTCGGTGAGTTGTCGAGCACCAGGACGCGCAGCTGTTCCGGTGCGATGTAAGTGCGGCCCGCGGCCGGATCTGCTGTGCCGACGGACTCGTGAATCAGGCCGCCATCGATCAGAGCCTGAACGATGAGCCCTATCGTCAACGTCCCGCTTGCCTCCACGTAACCGCCGTCTCCGAGCCGATCCCACACGGGCCCGACGTCCTTGCTGGGAGCGCATGAACTTGCGCGCCTGACGACACCACCCGGGCTGATGTAAGGAAACCGGGCGCTGTTGTGAACGGCTTGCGCAAGCGTCAAGGACTGTGTGGCCAATCCGCACTCCAGCAGGTCGAAGGCGTCCGGGCGGTTCAGCCGGAAATTGGCTTGCGACACGAGTTGCCCCACCCCGAGCGCGGTAGTGTTCAGCGCGAGTGCCGGCAGCGGCGTCGCGGCATGCCGGGAGTACAAAGCCCCGAACGCGTCCGGCCAGGGATTGGACGCGCCGGCACCGCACTGATCCATGAGACGCCGCCAGTCACTCGCCCACACCTCTTCCAGGCCCCGGGAGCGATCCCACTTATCCACAGGAGTAGGCAGGAAGCGCTGCAGCAGATCGGGAAACAACATCATCCCGAGGACCGAAGCCAGATGGTCCTCGCCGGTGAAAGCGTTGGCGACCTTGCGGACGCCAGCACATTTTCCAGTACCGTCGCCGACCAGATCCAAAGCGGTTACGAAGGTTGCCGCCCCCAGACTGCCGCCGGAGACGCCGCTGATCACGAAAACGTTGCCGGCGAAAACACGCTTGTTCGCACGAGCCTCGTCTTCCAGCAGCCCGAGAGCGGAGGTCGTCCAGTACGCGGCGCGCGAAGCCCCACCGGCGCTCGAGACAAAAATGACAGGCGCAGCAGGATCGGCCCGCCGCGCCAGCCACTGGCGAAACAGCGGCGAGAGATCCGAAAGGGGCGGATTGGCGACGGCAGACGGCGTCGCGACAGGATGGTTCTCGTTGAACGGGTAGGAAACCAGCAGCAGCACGCCCACAACCCACACCATGCTCGGGAGGTGATGCGACTTCGGCCAGTAGGTGAGAACCATTCCGCCGAAGAGGTTCCACGACATCAACGCAAACATCAGCAACGTCGCGGCCCCGAGCGGACGCGCTACCGACTCGAGCCCCAGCGGCAGGGCAAGCCACAACCCGAACGAGACGACGAACAGGATGATCAGGAACAGCCAGGACGCTCCCGACAAGTCATCGAACTTCTCGTCCGCCTCCTCCCCGTGCTGACTCCAGTACGCCACCCACTTCTGGTTGCGGCGCCGGCCCAGCGACCGCCGGAACACGAGTCCAGTGAAGACCAGTGCGCAGACGACCAACGACACGATACCCAGCGTCTGAACCACGGGCACGCCGCTGAAAGTCTGGAACACTGCGATGGGAAGACCCGCAATCACGGCCAGCACGCGAGGCAGGTGCTTCGTCACTCCCCGCGCAAACCTGGGAGAGCAACACACTCCGACGAGATCCGGGTCAAAACGCTTGCCGACGAGCAGGCGCGCCACGTACCACGCCGAGACCATCCACGCGATGTATCCCAGCTCGAAGGAGATCGCCTGTGAGATGAGGCGCGGACCGTCACCGAAGGCGAGCAATGCCTCCTGCGCCTGAGGAACCAGGCACACCGCGACATCGCCGAGCGCGACCGTGGCCACGGGGAAGAAGCACAAATACAAGATGCGACCGAGATACACCAGCCGCGGAATCCCACGCGGGGACGAAGTTGGCCTTCCTATCTCCCCCGTCATTGTGCAGCCCCAC
>Ga0070681_10003576_pt1 | contig 14576 bp, 11 predicted proteins | sample KBSC83BmetaG_FD_65650 | JGI IMG/M metagenome (GOLD analysis project Ga0070681, IMG submission 65650) | Corn rhizosphere microbial communities from Kellogg Biological Station, Michigan, USA - KBS C8-3B metaG | ecosystem: Host-associated > Plants > Roots > Rhizosphere | place: USA: Michigan... | reverse complement strand
CGGCGGCATGGGGCCGATTGAAGGACGTCCTCCGGGACCAGTGTGGGCGCACCAGCAATTCGATCTGCTTCCGCCTCAGGTGGCAATTTCGGCCACCATGGAAGGCGCCAAGGTCAACACGGTTTACAACCCAGGCGTCACCTCTGACTTCAACTCGGGCATTGATGCGTCGGCCCCTTTCCCGCCGCGCTTCCATCCGGATTTGCCTGATCAGGGTCCGTTAGCATTCTGGACCTACCAGGGAACATTTCCGCCCAAGCTGATGCAGGTGCGCTACGGAGGTGACGCGGTTCTATTCCGTCTCAGCAACAAGTTGCCGCCCGATTTTTCTCAGAACGGCGGTTTCGGGCGCATCACCACCACCACGCACGAGCACAACGGGCACCATGGCGCAGAGAATGACGGCTTCACCGGCGCCTATTTCTTCCCCGGTGAGTTTTACGATTATCACTACCCGGTCGTTCTCGCGGGACGGAATACCATCAACACCGACGCCACCGATCCTCGCGCAGGCGGTCCGAATGATGCGGGCGGGATCAACAAGATCGCCGGCGACTGGCATGAAACCATGTCCACCCACTGGTTCCACGATCACATGTTCAGTTTCACCTCGCAGAACGTGTACAAGGGCATGGCTGGAATGTTCAACATTTACAGCGCCCTCGATCGCGGGAATGAGGGATTGAATGACGGCGTGAACCTGCGCCTGCCCTCGGGCACTGCGAAATCGTGGGGCAATCTGGAGTATGACATCAACCTCATGCTGGCCGACAAGGCATGGGACGCGGATGGGCAGCTCTTCTTCGATATCTTTGACTTCGACGGGTTCCTCGGTGATGCCATGACGGTGAACCTGGTCTACAAGCCGTTCTTCGAAGTGGAGCGGCGCAAGTACCGTTTCCGCATACTGAACGGCGCGGTCTCGCGCTTTTTCAAGGTCGCCATTGCCGATGCTTCCGGCAATGCCCAGCCGATGATCTTCATCGCCAACGACGGCAACCTCATGCCCAGCCCCGTTCTCCTCACGCAACTCGATGAGCAGGGGATCGCCGAACGCTATGACATCGTGTTTGACTTCTCCAAGTACAACATCGGTGACAAGCTCTGGATGGTCAACCTGGCCGAACACCAGGACGGCAAGCGGCCGCAAGACGATCTGACGTTGGCGGAGGCATTATCCGGCAATTCCGCCGATCCCTGCGTGGGGAAATTCCTGGAATTCCGCATTGTGCGGGATCCGGCGCAGCCCGATCAGAGCCAGGTTCCTGCTGTCATGATTCCGAATCCCGATCTCTCCAGTATTCCGGTTGCACGGGAGCGGACATTCGAGTTCGGCAGCGGAGGTAACCAGAACCTGAACGATCCGGTCACCACGTTCTTCGGTCCGTGGGGTATCAAAACGGACAATGAGGGGCTGATGGCCAACGCCGATTACGGCCGCATCTCTGCGGCGCCAAAGTTCGGTACACGCGAGGTCTGGACCCTCAAAAATGGCGGCGGCGGATGGGATCACCCCATTCACATCCACTTTGAAGAAGGCCAGGTTCTCGCACGGAACGGGAGCGCAAGCAATGTTCCGGCCTGGGAGAAAGGCCGCAAGGACGTGTATCGTCTTCGTCCCGGCGGCAGCGTCACTTTGACCATTCAATTTCGTGATTTCGGTGGAATGTTCATGGAGCACTGCCACAACACGGTACATGAAGACAACGCCATGCTCTTGCGTTGGGACATCAGCAAGGCGGGAACTCCGTTCCTGGATCCCTTGCCGACGCCAATTCCAAGCCCGCAGGGCGTTACTTTCGAGAACCCGGATGAAATCCTTCCCACCGCTTTCTAAGGCAGTGATGAAGGAGCTTTGAACGTAACCAGTGGTGGCGGGCTGCCTTCCATGCGTGCACTCCTCGCTCAAGCGCATATTCCGGAAGGATACCCGCTCCCTGGTTGGTTTCTCTCGATGTCAGGAGTAGGTCATGTTTCGAAGAGGTTTAACAAGTATTCTCGTTTCCGCCGTGCTGGCTTCAGCCTGCCTGTTTTTCCTGTTCGGGGGACGGGAAGCAGCAGCCAGCGGCCCGCACTGGGGCGCCGACTACTTCCCCAACGTTCCTCTCATCACCCAGGACGGCAAGACCGTGCGTTTTTATGACGACTTGCTGAAGGGCAAAACCGTAGCCATTGAATTGATTTACACCCACTGCGTTGATTCCTGTCCGCTGGAAACAGCGCGGCTCGTACAGGCACAGAAGGTTCTGGGAGACCGCGTGGGTAAGGACATATTTTTCTATTCCATTACCATCGATCCTAAGCGTGATACTCCCGCGGTGCTGAAGGCCTATGCAGAAAAATATCACGTTGGCCCGGGATGGCTTTTTCTAACCGGCAAGCAGGCCGATATTGATCTCATCAGCAAGAAACTCGGGCTCTACTCTGATCCTGATTCAGGTAATCGTGATGGTCATGCCACGCAGTTGCTTGTTGGCAACGTTCCTAACGGCCAGTGGATGCAGAACTCTGCCACAGAGAACCCGCAATTCCTGGCAAATACCCTTCGCACTTACATGGACGGATGGAAAAACCACAGCACGCTGGGAGCGCCCACGTATGCTGCGGCTCCCACTCTGAAAGCCAAATCACCTGGTCAGTACCTGTTCGCCACACGCTGCGTCGCGTGCCATACCATCGGACACGGCGTGCGCATTGGCCCAGACCTGCTGGGTGTTACGAATGTGCGAGACCATGACTGGCTTGCCAAATTCATTCAAAAACCCGACGAGGTGCTGGCGGCAAAAGATCCAATCGCCATGTATCTCTTCAAGAAATACAAGCAGGTTCAAATGCCCAATACACGCCTCGGGCCTGAGGACGTGCAGAAAATTATCGCTTATCTGGAGTTGGAGAGCAGAGAGCTGCAGAAAGGACCTAAAGCTGCGGCCGCTTCAGCGCCGGCGCAGGGCACTCAACAACCAACTCCGGACAATTAGCCACCGATTTTGACTGCGCTCGACCTGCTTTTAGCGGAGAGGACTCGTCTTTATCGAGAGTTCCTCTCCCAGGCGGGCTGCAATCCTGCTACGAAGCAAGGTTTTCCGTTTACCAAATTCATCCACGAGCCGGATGAGATGCTGGCGGCCAGATCCCACAGGACGGTGCCGCGCAGCGTTTGTTCGCTGCCGAATCATGCGCAAAACGTGGGGCCGGCATCCTGAACAGGTGCCGGCCCCGGTTCGCAAGAACAGGTAAGCCGCTTAGTTCGTGAACGTGATTTTCATATTGTCGACAAACACTTTGTATGCGGTTGGAACACCGTTGAGGTCCAGTTGGAAGGCATTGGTGAATTCATTCCCTGCGTTAATCGCGGTGGCGGCATGCTTGAGACTCAGTGGATGCCGCACGCCATCCACTGTAAGTGCATCATGATAGGTGGTGTGAGTAACGGCGTCATTGTGGTATTCGGCGATGATGTGGTGCCACGTTCCCGGAGAGAAGTGCTGAAGTGGAATTCCGGAATACTCCCACCGTCTTAGAGTGAAATTGAAAACGCGCCACTGGTTCGCCGGGTAATCCGCCTGCCAGGCGAAATTATAGGCATACCCATTCAGCCGCTGCTGGCATTCGAACTCAATCGCCTGGGGCGCGCTCTGAAATCCGGAAGGAATGTACAAATCGAATTCATACCGCAGTGATTTGAAAGGTTTGCTCAGCGCAGTGTGCCGGAAATACCAATAAGCGTTGGCATAAGGGAAATTGCCGCCGATAGTGAACTCAGCCGAACTGCCGCTCAAGGTTGGGTAGCTGATGCCACGGATCATGGAAAAGGTGGCGAGTTCCCCGCCTCCGCCCGTGTTCCCGCATGCGCCACACGTCTGCCAGCCCGTCCATTGCTGAATTTCATTGAACACAGTGCCAGGAGTGGGAGTGGGCGTGGGAGTGGGCGTAGGACTCGGAGTGGGAGTCGCCCCGGTTGTCACCTTGATGGTCTCAGGCGCCTTGAAGACCGCTCCCGTTGAATCCCAAGCTTGAACCACCAGGGAGTGACTGCCGACGGAAGCGGAGATGTACGTGTTGATTTGGGATGCTGCCACTCTGTAAACGCTCACGTTGTCCAGATAGATCCGCATCGTGGTTATGGGATGGCTGCTCTTCGCCGACGCAGTGACATGAACTGGCGCCGTCACCGTCGCCCCATTCGCGGGAGAGGTTACGGTGACCTGCGGGTGTGCAAGTCCCGCGTACCCCAAAACCACCAGCAGGCCAAGCGTCAGCTTGAACACTCTCGCGACTGATTGTTTTCCGGTAGCTGGCGATCCTTCAGCCGATTGATTTTTGTAACGCAGAGAAGCGTGAAACAGCTCTGAGAGCTGTCTGAAAAGAATATCTGCTAGAGACAAGAGACACTCCGGTGCGTGTGAATTAGCTTCCTGAACTCTCTTGGCTCACGCCAACCACACGAAAGCGCGTGCAGTTGCAGACGACGGGCAGTTCTCTTTCAGGTGAGCTCAACAGAGTTGCAGCATCTTCATGCGGGCCGCGTTTGGTCACAATGGGCAAAAGCTCTAGGTCGTCGAGGTTAAGACACCTACATTAATTTCCAGAGCGCAACGGCTGACGCAGAGAGAATCCAGAGTTGCTGGATTCTAAAAAACATATCCAGAGTAGATGATTAACGATTATTAAGGTTTTCTCTGTAATCACGGCCTGAGTGCGCATGGACCAGAATCGTAGCCGTAGGGTTTTTGAGACGTGAATTACGGCTGGCGTTCTATCGTGCTGGTGCAAGTAACCCGGTAACGTTCCTGACATCTCGGCGTGAGTGGCCGAAGGACAAAATCCCTACGATTCAGGAGCCGTCACAAGAATGAGAAGGATCTCTTTCCTCCTTTCTCTTTGGATTGTGCCCGCGCTGGCCGGCGCGCAGGTCCCAAAATCAAATCATGTGGTGGTTGTGATGGAGGAAAACCACAGCTACTCCAGCGTTGTGGGCAACACAGCAATGCCCTACTTCAACAGCCTGGCTTCCCAGAACGTGCTGTTCACTCAGTACTATGCGAACACGCACCCCTCCATCGGCAATTACTTCATGCTGACCACGGGACAGATCATCACCAACAACGACTCATTCACCGGCACCGTCACTCAGGACAATATTGTCCGGCATATGCTGACGGCGGGAAAAACGTGGAAAAGTTACGCGGAGAGCCTGCCGTCGGTCGGATACACGGGAGGCAGTACCGGCGCGTACGTGCGGCGTCACAATCCCTTCACATACTTCAGTGATGTGCTCAACAGCAGCGTTGAAAAGCTCAACCTCGTCCCATTTACTCAATTTGCGGTCGACATGAATGACAATGCGCTGCCGAATTTCTCTTTTATCATTCCCAACGTGAACGACGACGCGCACAACGGAACGCTCACGCAGGCAGACAACTGGCTCAAGACCTATATCGCTCCTTTGCTCGCCAATCCCGCGTTCCAGAGCGACGGAATTCTGATCATCGTATTTGATGAATCGACAGATACGGACACCGCGCACGGCGGAGGTCACATAGCAGCGTTGATGGTGGGCCCGGGCGTTAAAAAGGCCTACAAATCCAGCACGCTGTACCAGCACCAGAACATTCTGCGTACTGCAATGGACGCCCTAGGCATGGCTAGCTATCCCGGAGCAGCCGCCACTGCAGCCGGCATGTCCGATGCGTTCACCGGCGCACCGACTCCGACACCTACGCCAACTCCGACGCCCACCCCGGCTCCGAATCCTACAACTTGTGCGGCTGGCAGCGTAGGCGTTACGGTATGTTCCCCCGCTTCCGGGAGCACGGTTGCGTCTCCCGTGAGATTCACAGCAGCGGCAAAGTCAAATCTCGCGATTACCACAATGCGCATTTATCTGGACAACGTTTCCGTTTACCTCACTCACTCGGCAAATCTGGACGTGAGCCTGCCGGTAGCAGCCGGAACTCATAAAGCGGTAGTCCAGGCATGGGATTCGAGCGGTGCGGTCTTCAAGACCGCAATATCGATCACGGTCGCCTCCACAACAAACGGGTGCACAGCAGTTACGAATGGCGTCACCGTTTGCTCCCCTGCGGGCGGCGCCAGTCTGGGCTCGCCGGTAGAGGTCGTGGCCGCCGCGAAATCGGGGCTCGGAGCGATCACCGCGATGCGAATATACCTCGACAATGTCTCGGTATATCTCACTCACTCCGCAACCCTCGACGCGAGCCTGCCAGTGGCTGCCGGAACTCATAAGCTGGTTGTTCAGGCTTGGGACTCGACCGGAGCAGTCTTCAAGACCGCCCTTTCCGTCACAGTCGGGTCAACCGCCGCCGCATGCACACCTACTGCTGCCGGTATTACCATTTGCTCACCGGTAGGCGGTTCTACTTTAGGGTCACCGGTACTCGTCAGGGCCGCGGCGAAGTCAGATCTCGGATCAATCACGGCCATGCGGATTTACGCAGACAACGTTTCGGTGTACGCAACCCAAGGGAGCACGATCGATACATCGCTGCCCCTCGATACCGGGTCGCACAAGCTGGTGGTGCAAGCCTGGGATTCGACAGGCGCGGTTTACAAAAACGCACGCACCATAGCTATCCTCTAAAAGCTTTGTCGTACTGAGCCCCGGCGCGACGCCGGGGCATTTTCTTATAAAACATCGCCTTTAAAAAAGATCGTTTAATTCTGATGGCCAGGTCGAACCGAAACACTGCGACCAGCAATTGTCATCTCCGCAGCGCACTGATGAAATCGCGCAGGACAGAGATGCCGATGCCGACGGGGCGCAGCCATGAGTTATCATTTTCAACGTCTATGCCCGCTGCTGTTGATCATCTCGCGCTGCTCAGCAGTTGCCAGAAAGAACAGCCAGATATGCTTGACCTGATCCGCCGAATGGTGGAGATGGAGTCGCCCAGCGACAACAAAGAGGCGCTGGACCGTCTAGGCGAGTTCTTGGCTGGAGAATTCTCGAGCATAGGAGCGCAGGTCAGCTTTTCCCAGCAAAGCGATGCGGGCAACCATCTTAAAGCCGAGTTCGACGGCAACTCGGGCAAGCCTATACTTCTGCTGGGTCACTTCGACACCGTCTGGCCTTTAGGCACGCTGGCCAACATGCCTTTTCGCATCGAAGGCGGGCGGGCGTTAGGTCCTGGCATTTACGACATGAAGACGGGCATCGCCATGATGCTGTTTGCGCTGCGAATGCTGCGGGAAATCGGCGTAACGCATCGTCCTGTGACGGTGCTGCTCGACACAGACGAAGAAATTGGCAGCCGCACGGGCAGGCCGCTGGTCGAAGCCACGGCCAGGAATTGCGAAGCGGTGCTGGTGCTGGAACCCTCGCAAACCATCCAGGGCTTCCTGAAAACCGCGCGCAAAGGCGTGGGTGATTTTCTGCTGCAGGTGCGCGGTCGCGCTTCGCATGCAGGTGTGGATTTTGAGAAGGGCCACAGCGCGATTGTGGAGCTTTCCCGGCAACTGCTGGACGTAGCAAACTTCACGGACCTGAAGCGCGGAATCACGGTAAATCCCGGCCTGGTCTATGGAGGCACACGCACGAACGTGGTTGCGGCGGAGGCCGTGGCTGAAATTGACGTCCGCATAGCACGGCTGGCCGACGGCCCGGAACTGGAAAAGAAATTTCAATCTCTGAAACCGTACGATCCGGGCTGCACGATTGAGATCACAGGCGGCATCAACCGCCCCCCTATGGAGAGGACCGAAAGCACCGTCCGGCTTTTTCAGATCGCCAAAGAGCAGGCTGCGGCGCTGGGCATGCCGATCCAGGAGGCCTCAACCGGCGGCGGATCGGACGGTAACTTTACTTCCGCGCTGGGCATTCCTACGCTCGACGGACTGGGCGCCGTGGGTGAAGGAGCGCATGCCAGCCATGAATCGATTGTGATTGAGGAACTGCCCAAGCGCACAGCGCTCCTCGCTGCACTCATTCAAAGTCTTTGAAACATAAGGGTTTATTAAGAACACTAAGGAATTACTCTGGTAAGTGCTTTATTTCTCGATGTTTCTTTGACTCTAAGCTCTGACTTGGCCTACAATCTACCTCGAAGTCACCCTTCACAGTCAGACGGAACGCAAAGCGTAGCGGTTCCGAAATTATTTGGAGTCAAAACAATGTTTGGAAAACTTGGTGTTCCGGAACTGCTGATCATCCTGGTGATCGCTCTCATTTTCTTTGGCCCGAGCAAGCTGGGCGATTTGGGCAAGGGCCTCGGCGACGCGATCAAGAATTTCAAGGGCGCCATGAAGGAAGGCGAGCAGGAAGCTGCAGCCCAACCCGCTGAAAAGAAATAACAGGCTTGCGAATCAGCAAAAACCGTTAGCTTGCAACATCTCTGTCACAAGCGGCAGAGGTAATCCAACCACATTGGAATACTCCCCCTCAATGCGGTCGGCAAATGCTGCTGCGCCTCCCTGGATGGCGTATGCGCCAGCTTTGTCCATGGGCTCGGTGCTGGCGACGTACCGCTGAATCTCTTCCTCACTTAACAGTCGAAAGAATACGCGCGTGGCGCACGCGCGCGTATCAGTATGCCCGTCCGGCTTCACCAGGCTTACCGCGGTCATGACCTGGTGTTCGCGGCCGGAAAGCATCCGAAGCATCCGCGCCGCATCGGCGTGGTCGCGCGGCTTTTCCAGCACGTGTTGGTCGGCAATGACAATCGTATCTGCGCCGAGCACATAGCGGCCCGGAAATCGGTAAGCCACGGTGCGCGCTTTCTCCTCCGCCAATCGCAAAGCATAGGCAAGCGGTGCCTCTCCGGATCTACGCTCTTCGTGGATGTGAGCGGGATGGACTTCAAATGCGATGCCGGCTTCGCGCAGCAGTTCCTGCCGTCGTGGAGAAGCAGAGGCCAAAATGAGATTCTCTGTCATTGTGCTTGAGGGAGTCCACATCCGGCACGGGATGTCATGCGCGGCAGTTCACAACCATTCGACCCCTGATTTCAGGATGTGTTGCCGGTTGCGTGCCAGCTTTAGCTGAAGATGATGTGAGCATCCTTAATCTCGGCAATCTCCTTCTCAACATACGTGAAAAGCAGCGTGATTAGCAAAGGGGCGCTAATGCTGGGCGCGTTACCAGACCAGGACCATTGCGAGTTCCGTGTGTGGGCGCCCGCGGCCCGCCACGTTACGTTGCGACTGCTCAAGAAGCAAGGATCTGAAGACCTGCCAATGACGCGCGATGAGGGCGGTGAACATTTCTTCCTGATCGCAGATGCTCTTCCCCGCGACCGATACTTTTATGTCATTGACGAAAACAAGCCGGTGCCGGATCCTGTCTCGCGTCTCCTTCCGGAAGGAGTGCACGGCCCGACAGAGATCGTGGATCCGAATCAGTTCGCATGGTCGGACGATATCTGGACCGGGATCCAGAGGCGCGACTACATCATTTACGAACTGCACATCGGGACATTCACACACGAGGGAACGCTGGACGCAGCCATCAACCGGCTTCCCTATCTGAAAAAGTTGGGGATCACCGTAATTGAGCTGATGCCGGTCGCCGCCTTTCCCGGGGTTCGTAACTGGGGCTATGACGGCGTTTCGCTCTATGCCGTGCAGGCGAGTTACGGTGGGCCCGCTGCGCTATGCCGCTTTGTGGATGCCGCGCACGCTCTGGGGTTGGGCGTGATCTTGGACGTGGTTTACAACCATCTTGGCAACGAAGGAAATTATCTTCGGATGTACGGCCCATATTTCACTGACAAGCACCGAACGCCTTGGGGCGAGGCGATTAATTACGACCAGCCCGGATGCAAGGAGGTCCGCCGCTACTTCGTGGAGAATGCGCTGTATTGGCTTCGCGAATACCATCTCGACGGACTTCGTCTGGATGCGGTGCAAACGATCAAAGATGATTCGCCTCTCCACATCCTGGCGGAAATTAAAGAACGCGCGGCTGAGTGGGCGGCGGAAGCAGGACGCGAAATTACAGTCATTGCGGAGACGGACGAGAATGACGAAGCTATTGTCCGTCCGTTGGAGCGGGGCGGCTACGGCCTGGATGGGGTTTGGAGCGACGACTTTCACCATGCGATTCACGCCTTTTTTACTCGGGAACGCAATGGCTATTACCAGGATTTTGGCCAGCCGGAACAAGTTGTGCGCGCGCTGAGCGACGGCTTTGTTTTTCAAGGCGAGCCGTTCCAGTTCTGGCAGGGCCGGCATCGCGGCACCACCTCGCGGCACATTCCCGCAGCCGCGCACGTGATCTGCATACAAAATCACGACCAGGTGGGGAACCGCGCCAAGGGCGAGCGGCTCACAGCGTTGGTTCCTCGCGGCGTGCGCACGCTGGCTGCCGCTCTTCTACTGCTCTCGCCGCATACGCCGCTGCTGTTTATGGGACAGGAGTATGACGAAGCCAATCCCTTCCAGTTCTTCACCGACTACGGCGATCCTGCATTGCAGAAAGCGGTAAGCGAAGGCCGCCGCAAGGAGTTCAAAGACTTCGATTTCAGCGAGGTTCCCGATCCGCAGGATTCGGCGACCTTCGAGCGCTCAAAATTGAACTGGCAGCTCACGCACGGCGAAAACCTGATGCTGCATTGGTACGCATCTCTGATCGATTTGCGAAAAAAATACGTAACCAACTCAGCGCGAACCTGCCGGGCGGAATTGGCTGGCGGCATCATTCATATGCAAGTTCCGGGAGACGATCCGGCGATTCAGGTGTTTGCGCGCATTGAAGGTTCAGCCGAGCTTCCCCATGTCCCGGTAGGTTGGGAGAAGGCGTTGGCGGAAGAAGCGGATGGATATGCGGTGAGTGTGTGGGTGAGGTCGACGACTAAGTAAGAGCACAAGCAGCAAACTGGATTGCCAAAATCGCCGAAATTGGCAAAATTGCCCGGAAGCATTCAGTCAATTTTGGCAATCCCGGTGATTCTGGCAATTACCTGGTTCCCACCTGCCCCTTCACCGACTCAATCAGCTTTTTGGAGTCCCAGCCCACGCCATCTTTAAAAACCACTTCGACATTCTCAATGTCGTTGATTTTTGTGGAGGGATCGCCCTTCACAATCATGATATCGGCCTGCTTGCCGGAGGCGAGTGAGCCGATGCGGGCGGCTTGTCCCAGGAACTGTGCGCCGTTGAGGCTGGCGAATTTGATGGCTTCGAGCGGGGTAAAACCCGCATCCACCAGCAACTCCACTTCTCTCAGGTCGCCAAAACCGGCAATCACGCCACCGATGCCCGTCGGGTCAAGTCCGGCGAGCAGTGTGCCGCCGGCTTTCACAAAAGCGCGCTCGAATTGCATCTCTTTCTGGAACATGGTGGGCCAGGGGCTGTCTTTGCGGTCGGCAACGCGCTTACGGTTGTCTTTATACGCCTTGAGCGCCGCTTCGGTGAAGAGATCCTGTGCCGCCTGGGGAACGTCAGGCCGCGTGGGCACGAACTGCTCAAATACCGGGAGAGTGGACGTGACAGCCACATGGTGCTGGACGAGTGTTTTGATGGTCTGCTGGATCTCCGGGCCGTTGACGTCGAGTTTGTTCGCGGCGATGACGGCTTGCGTGGGATTGGGGCAGATGTCGGGCTGCTTGCCGGGAAAAAATTCAGTGTCCACGGTCAGGCCATGCTCCAAGTCGTCAATACCGAGCTCTGCAGCTTCGCGAAATCCGACGGAACAGAGGTGCCCAGTCACCGTCAAATGATGCTTGTGTGCGGTTTCAATGGCTGCTTTTAATTCTGCACGGGTAATAAAGTTGTAAGCCTTGAAAGACTGAACGCCTTCGTAGATCCAGTACTCCACGGTGCGTCGCGCATCTTCAGGGTCTTTGAGCGCGTGCATCTGCTCCGCAAATGAGCCAGGGCCTTCCAAATAGGGGCCGCTTACGTTGATGTGCGGTCCGACCTGCTTGCCTTGATCGATGGCTTTCTTGAGTTCCAGGTCAAGATACGGCTCTACAGCGCCCGTCGTGCGAATGGTGGTCACTCCAAGCGCGAGGTAAAGGCGCGGAAAACTGAAGGGCATGTCATGGTAGAGTGCGCCGCCCGTCGGATAAAAGAGATGATCGTGCATTCCCACCAGTCCGGGCAGGGCCGAGTAGCCGGTAAAGTCCATGACCTTGGCGTCGGCCGGGACCGTAACTGAGCCGCTTGCGCCGATGGCAGAAATCTTTCCATTCGATATCACTATTGTCTCGTCCGGTTTGGCGGCTGCGCCGGTTCCGTCAATCACGCGAACATGCTCCAGCGCGATCACGGGAGCCTGCTCGCGGATGAAGTCTTTAATCTGCGGCTGCCCGGGCTGGGCCAATGCCGCAACAGAAAACAGAATGAGAGCGATGAAGCCGATCAGTGAACGCATGCCTTCCCTCCAAAAACAAACAACGCAGGATAAAGGTAGCAAAGATGCTTGTGCAACATACATTTACACGCCGTAGAAAACGGAGTTCTCCCAGCCAACACCAGAGTTGGATTTGGTATCCAACTCTCCTTTGAGGCCTGTTGAATTGAAACCCCTGGATCAATTCTCCTCATATTGCATTCTTGCGCTTGTACTCATCTTTGCGGTGGTGGCAGGATGTGGCGGCTCAGGAGCGCTGAGTGCGTCCTCGTCGGGTGGTGACCCCAATCCGTCGCCGACGCCGAGCGCCAGTCCGACGCCGAGCCCGAGCCCCAGTCCCACTCCCAGCAGCACACCCACGCCTTCGCCCACTCCGGCCGTCAAGCTGACGAACATCATCGTTGTCGTGATGCAGAACCGTTCTTTCGATCATCTGTTCGGCACGTTTCCGGGAGCGAACGGGATTCAGCCCGGGGAACCTGGATTCAGCCAGGTAGACGCGGCAGGAAAAACGGTCACGCCGTTTTTGCAGACCAACCTGGGTATAGCTGACATGCCACACCTGCGCGGCGATCTGATGGCAGACTGGGATAACGGCCTGATGGACAAGTTTGCTTTTAATAGCGGTGACGACGCGATGGGCTTTTATGACGGCACAACACCCGGCGTCAGCCTGCTGTGGAGCTGGGCGCAGCAATTTGCGCTGGCTGATAACTTCTTTCCCTCCGCGATGGGCGACGCGCCTTCAAATCAGCTTTATCTGATCGCGGCCAGCGACAAGAATTTCAGCTTCAGCATCCAGCCGTTTTATGGCCCCTGCAATACTCTGACCACCACTCCGGCGCCATACACATTCCCGCACGTTGGCGACCAACTGACCGCCAAGGGATTCACCTGGTCGTGGTATCACGAAAACTATGGCGTCTGTGGAAGCTACACGCCGCAGGAAAACCCGTTTCAGTTCTTCACCAGCTCTGAGAACACGCCGAATCTCAAGGATTTGACAGTTTTCACAACCGACCTGAACGCTGGGAAGCTCCCCAACGTGAGTTTTGTCCAGCCCGGCGCTCAGCACAGTACGCATTTGGCTGCCGGTGTCTCCATCGCTAACGGGCTGCAGTGGCTTGACGACTTCATCCGGCAGGTTCAGGCTTCACCAATTTGGCCCACCAGCGCCATCGTAGTGATTTGGGACTCGTCCGGCGGCCTGTGGGACCACGTCCCTCCCCCACAGACCCTGGATTCGCAAGGCTTTGGCCCGCGCGTGCCGATGCTGGTGATCTCTCCTTTTGCGAAGAAGAACTACATCTCGCACGTGCAGATGGATGATGTTTCTATTCTCCGTTTCATTCAGGAGAACTTCGGGTTGGCATCCCTGAATGCTCGCAATCAGGTGAGCAATGATTTGAGTGACATGATGCTGCCGTAAAAAACAGCAAATAGCAAATGGCAATTAGCGTCCGGCAATCATCCTGCGTACCTGCAGCCCAAGGTTTATTTGATTGATATATACAAATTTGCTATTGTGTATATACACAGACCGGAGGTGGGGTTCTTGGCTGTCACGATGACGTCAATTCGACTGGATACACAACTCGCCGACGAAGCAGCGCGAATTCTTGGCGCCAAATCTCGAACCGAGGCGGTACACGCAGCACTTCGTGAAATTGTGGCGTTAAAGCGATTCAAGAAACTGATGAAGAAGAACGCTGGGAAGCTGCGCTTTGCAGGATATGGCGAGTAACCTCGTCATTTTTGATTCTTCTCTTCTCGTCACCCATCTGCGCACCGGCTGTTACCATGAGCGCATAGACAAGATTGTCGGTCTGGTTCGTATGTCCTCTGTAGTACTGGCAGAGCTCTGGCGCGGAGCTACGACCTTACAAGAAAGGAAATTTCTTAAAACCCTCGCTTGTAATCACCCGGTGCTCACCCCAACCGAGAAGAATTGGATCGAATCCGGGCAAGTCCTAGGCAAGATTCGAGCTCGCACGGGATTCACTCCAGAGAAGCTGCGCGACCTCCATTTTGACGTGCTAATTGCTCTTACTGCCCGTTCGTACGGAGCCCGGCTAATCACGGCGAATCGGGCTGATTTCGAGTTGATCAACAGCTACAAGCGCTTTGATATGGAGATTTGGTAGGAAGCAATGTGACGCCATATCTGCAGCTCGGCTGGGCAGCCCATAAGAGAGCGCTCTATCCGAATGCTAGAATGAAAGCTAGACCATCCGCATGGACCGCGCACATATCCGCAACTTTGCCA
>Ga0070681_10003574_pt1 | contig 14578 bp, 16 predicted proteins | sample KBSC83BmetaG_FD_65650 | JGI IMG/M metagenome (GOLD analysis project Ga0070681, IMG submission 65650) | Corn rhizosphere microbial communities from Kellogg Biological Station, Michigan, USA - KBS C8-3B metaG | ecosystem: Host-associated > Plants > Roots > Rhizosphere | place: USA: Michigan... | reverse complement strand
TCGTCCGGCCGGTGCGTGCCGAAGGGACCGGATCCGGCGAGCAGCGAGCTCAGGATGCTGTCGGGACCGACGATGCGGAAGCCTTCGCGCTCGAGCTCGGATTTGAGCGCGCGCAGGATGCTGTCGTCGCCGAAGGCGCGCAGGCCGATGCGCGCCAGCATGGCCGCACCCTTGACGTCGGGCTTGAGCGAGGTCAGCGAAGGACGCTTCATATGGCCGGCCAGCACGATCTCGACCACGCCGGCGCCGTGCAACGCGTCGAGCGCTTCCTGCGCGGCGCCGAGGCGGTTCCAGCTGTGCGGCACGTCCTGGACGGTGGCGGCATCGGTCTGGTCCTGCAGCGCCAGCACGAAGCAGGCACGACCCTGGGCACGGCAGGCGGCGATGAGGCGCCGCGGCAAGTCGCCGGAACCGGCGATGATGCCGAGCGTGCCGGCGCTCATCCGAGCTTGGGCTGGCAGATCGAGCGTTCGCTGTCGGCGCGGATGAAGTCGATGATGTCCATCACCGTCTGGTTGCTGTTGAACAGCTCGGACACGTCCGATAGCCGCTCGGCGAGCGTGCCTTCCTGGGCGAACAGCAGGCGGTAGGCGTTGCGCAGCAGATGGATCTCGTCGCGGTTGAAGCCCCGGCGCTTGAGCCCGATGACGTTCAAGCCGGACAGGCGCGCGCGGTCACCCATCACCGAGCCGTAGGGGATGACGTCGTTCTCGACCCCCGACAGGCCGCCGATCATCGAATGCTTGCCGATGCGGCAATGCTGATGCACGGCGGCGAGGCCGCCGAAGGTGACGAAATCGCCGACCTGGACATGGCCGCCGAGCGTCGCATTGTTGGCCATCACGACATTGTTGCCGACGATGCAGTCATGCGCGACGTGGGTGCCGACCATGAGCAGGCAATTGTCGCCGACCTCGGTCTTCATGCGGCCGAAGGCCGTGCCGGGATGCAAGGTCGCGTGCTCGCGGATCATGCAGTTCTTGCCGATGACGAGCTCGGAGGGCTCGCCCTGGAAGCGCAGCGCCTGCGGCGGCAGCCCGACCGCGGCGAAGGGATAGATCTGCGTGCCGGCGCCGATCGTGGTGCGGCCGGCGGCCACCACATGGCTGATGAGCGTGACGCCTTCGCCGAGCTTGACCTCCGGTCCGACATGGCAGAACGGGCCGACGGTGACGCCCGCCCCGACCTCCGCCCCTTTTTCCACGATTGCCGTGGGATGAATGCCGCTCATGCCTCCTCATCCGTGTACATGGCCGCGATCGTCGCTTCCGCGACCAGCACACCGTCGACCTTCGCTTCACCCTGGAACTTCCAGACCGGCCCGCGCTGCTGCTTCTTCACGACATGCACGAGCACTCGGTCGCCCGGCATGACCGGCTTGCGGAAGCGGGCGCCGTCGATGGCCATGAAATAGACCACCTTGCGCTGCGCCTGGGCACCGACCGTCTGCACGACCAGCGCCGCCGCGGTCTGCGCCATGGCCTCGATGAGGAGCACGCCCGGCATCACTGGCTTGGCCGGAAAATGACCCTGGAAGTAGGGCTCGTTGATGGTGACATTCTTCACGCCGATGGCGCTCTCGCCCGGCACTACTTCGATCAGCTTGTCGATCATCAGCATCGGATAGCGATGCGGGATCATCTCCATCAGGCGCGTGATGTCGATCTGATCGATCTTTTCCTGGATGGTGTCGCCGTCCATGACCTAGTCGCCTTTTCGCTTGGCCAGCCGCGCCAATATCGCCACCTGCCGGTGATGCTGCCGGATCGGCACCGCCGGCGTGCCGCCCACCGCGCCGCCCGGCTCCACGTCTCGCAATACGCCGGACTGGGCCATCACCCGCGTGTCTCGGCCAAGGGTCACATGATCGCTCAGCCCGACCTGGCCTCCGAGCTGAGCGTAGTCCCCAAGCACGCAGCTCCCGGACATGCCGACCTGGCCGGCGATGATGCAGCTGCGCCCGAGCCTGACGTTGTGACCGATATGCACGAGATTATCAATCTTGCACCCGTCGGAGATGACGGTATCTCCCGCGGCACCCCGATCGATGGCGCTGTTGGCGCCGATCTCGACATCGTTGCCGATCACGACCCGGCCGAGCTGCGGTCGGCGCAGCAACCCTTCGGGGCCGGCGACCAAGCCGAAGCCGGGCTGGCCGATGCTCACCCCCGGCGCCAGCAGGATGCGGTCGCCGATGACGGCATGGCTGATGCTGCAATGGGCCCCGATGCGCCCGTCGCGGCCGATCACCACGCCCGCCTCGATCACCGCATGGGGTCCGATGCGCGTGCCCGCACCGATCTCGGCGCCACCGCCGATGACGGCGCCCGGTGCGATCGAGACGTCGGCGCCGAGCTTCGCGTCGGCCGCCACCGTGGCGCTCGGATGAATGCCGGGCTCGACCGCCGGCTCGGCATAGAACAGCCCGGCGATGCGCGCGAAGGCGAGCGCCGGCGTGGCGCTCGAGAGGATGGCGCAGCCCGGCGGCGCTGCCGTCACGAGGTCAGGCGGGAGCAGCACGGCGCCGGCGCGGCAAGCGGCAAGCAACGGCGCCACGCGCTTGCCCTCGGCATAGGCGATGTCCTCGGGGCCGGCCGCCTCGAGCGACTGGACGTCGGCGATGCGGCGCGCACCATCGGCGGGATTGGCGAGCTTGGCGTCGCCGCACTCGGCCAGCCGCTGCAGGAGAAAAGGCCCGGCCCGCTGGAAGAACCGCGGATCGGCCATCGACTATTTAAGTGGTGGCAACTTCACCGCGACTCTCGGCAGCTTCTTGTCGAGCCGCGTGAGCACCTCGCTGGTGAGGTCGAGATTGTGATCGTTGAGCGCCAGCGCATTGGCGTGGAAGACGAGATTGACGCCGCGCTCGACCTTGATCTCGCCCAGGATCTGCGCCGCGTTGGTCTGCACCTCGCGCATGCCGTTGTCGAAGGCGATCTGCAGCTGGTCCTTGCGGGAGTTGGTCTGGCGCTGGAAATCGGCGACGTTGGCCTCGAACTGGCGCCGCTTCTCGGCGAAGGCCTCGGGCGACAGCACGCTGCGCTGGCGCGTCAGATCCTGCTCGGTATTGCGCAGCTCCTGCTCGCGCTTGTTGATCTCCGCTTGATAGGTCTGGCTCTGCCGCTCGACCTGGTCGCGGACATTCTTGGCGGCGATGCTGTTCTGCAGAATGACGCCGAAATCGATGACGGCGATGCTCGGCGGCGGCAGCTTGCCGGGCGGCGGCGGCGGCGGCAGCTGCTGGGGCGGCGGCGTCTGGATGACCGGCGAGTTGGGCGCCAGCGCCGGAGCCGAACGCGGCGCGCTCGGCGCCAGCTGCGCTGGAGGCGCACGCCGAGCCGCGCCGGTGGGCGCGCCGGGCGGCGGGCTCTGGGCGAAGGCGGCGGTCGCCGTGAGGAGGAAGATCGCGGTTGCGAGGCTCGTTCTAAGCATTGAATGGATGCCGCTCGTCAGAAGTTCGTGCCAAAGGAGACGCGGATGATCTCGGTGCGGTCGAGCTTTTCCTTGACCACCGGATAGCCGAGATCGAGGCGGATCGGCCCGAAGGGCGAATGCCAGGAGAAGCCGACGCCGGTCGAGATGCGCAGGCTGCCGCTGTCGGTGATCTGCCCCGCCGCACTCGGCTCGTCGACCCCGAAGGAGGAGCCGAAGTCGGTGAAGACGCGGCCCGAGACGCCGAGCTCCTTCGGCAATCCGACCGGAAAGCTCATCTCGACCGTGCCGACATAGTAGGTGTTGGCGCCGAGATCGTCCAAGGTGACGACGTCGTGCGGGCCGACGGCGCCGATGCGGAAGCCGCGGAAATTGTCGCCGCCGAGGAAGAAGCGATCCTCGATCCGGACCCCCTCGCCCAGCCCCTTGATGTAGCCGCCATCGATACGAGTCAGCAGCACATACTCCGGGGCGATCGGGAAATATTTGCGGGCGCTGCCGGTGACGCGCGCGAAATGCACGTCGCCGCCGGCGCCGGCCAGATCCACGGCGCCGCGCAGGTAATAGCCGTCGGTCGGATCGATGCGGCTGTCGAGCCGGTCGTAATCGAGCTGGTTGGTCACGATCGAGGCGAGGCGCGAGCCGACCTGCTCGAGGATGAAGCGCGACGCGCCGGGCTGCACATTGCTGATCGTGTCGCGCCGCAGCGTGTAGCGCACGCCATGCGTCAGATTGTCGGTGAGGTGATATCCCAACCCGACATAGCCGCCGGTCGATTGCGAATCGAAGACGAGATTCTGCGCGGCTTGCTGGGTCGTGTGGAAGACGTCGACCGTCGCCGCGAGCTCGCGATTGAGGAAATAGGGCTCGGTGAAGCCGACGTCATATTCCGACCGCTTGGCGGCGACGAGCGCGTTGGCCTGCACGGTCTGGCCGCGACCCAGGAGATTGCGCTCGCGGATCGAGAATTGCGCCAGCGGACCGTCGGTCGTCGAATAGCCGGCGCCGATCGTGAAGTCGCCGGTCGACTGTTCCTCGACCGTGGTCTGCAGCACCGTGCGGTCGGGGGCGGAGCCGGGCACCGGCTTAACCTCGACCTTCTTGAAATAAGCGAGGTCCTTCAGCCGCTTCTCGGTGCGCTGCAGCTTCGAGGTGTTGAAGGCGTCGCCCTCGACCAGCTGGAACTCGCGGCGGATGACGCTGTCCAGGGTGCGGACATTGCCCTCGATGTCGATGCGCTCGACATAGACGCGCGGGCCTTCCTGGACCTGGAAGTTGATCCCGAGGATGCGCTTGTCGCGGTCGCGATTGACGACGGGCTCGATCTGGGCGAAGGCGTAGCCCCGCGTGCCGACCGCGTCGGTGAGCGCCTTCACCGTCGAATCGACCGCCTCGGCGTTGTACCAGTCGCCCTCATCCACGGTGACCAGCGACTTCAGCTGCTCGACGTCGAGATTGGGCAGGGTGGTGGTGACATCGATCTTGCCGAACTTGTAGCGCTCGCCCTCGTCGATGGTGAAGGTGAGGTAGAAGGAATCGCCATCGGGAGCCAGCTCGGCGACCGCCGAGAGCACGCGGAAATCGGCATAGCCGTTCTTGAGGTAGAAGCGGCGCAAGAGGTCGCGGTCGAGCGTCACCCGGTCGGGGTCATAGGTATCGTCGCTGCTGAGGAAGCGGTACCAGCGGGTTTCCTTGGTCTGCAGCGTGCCCTTCAGCGCCGAATCGCTGAAGCGGTGATTGCCGACGAAAGCGATGCGGCTTATGCCGGTCGAGGGGCCCTCATTGATCTCGAAGACGAGATCGACGCGGTTCTGCGGCAGCTCGATGATCTTGGGATCGACGGTCGCCGCGAAGCGGCCGTTGCGCCGGTAGACGTCGAGGATGCGCTGGACGTCGCTCTGGACCTTGGTGCGGGTGTAGACCACGCGCGGCCTGAGCTGCACCTCGTTGGTGAGGTCTTCGTTGCTGAGCTTGCTGTTACCCTCGAAAGCCAGCCGATTGATGATCGGGTTCTCGGTGACGACGACGACGAGGGTGCTGCCCTCGCGCCGCATCGACACGTCGGAGAACAGGCCGGTCGCGTAGAGATTCTTCAGCGAGCGGTCGACCTGGTCGGCGTTGAAGCTGTCGCCCGGCTTGATCGCGAGGTAGGACCGCACCGTCTCGGGCTCGACGCGCTGGGTTCCCTCGATGCGGATCTGGTCGACAGTGCCGGTGATCGGTCCGGTCTGCACCGGCGCCTGAGGGGCCGTCGCCGGCGCGCCTTGCGCCAGGACGGGAGTGGGCGCCGCGCCAAGACACGCGCCGACGCCCAGCAGGGCGAGCCAGACCAGAAGACGCACCAGCAAAACTCCCCCCGTGCCGCGTGATCTCGAGCTAGCTGATGAGCGAGGCGAAGAACTGAAACACGTGCATCTGCACGAGATCGTTCCAGGTCGCGAAGACCATCAACGCAAGCACGGCGGCCAGTCCCGCCATCGAGCCGTATTCCTGGACCCGCTTGCCAAGCGGCCGTCCGCGCAGCGCCTCGGCGGCGTAGAACATTAGGTGGCCGCCGTCAAGGACCGGGATGGGAAACAGGTTGATAAGACCAAGATTTATCGACAGCAGAGCGACGAACCAGACTTGCGCCGCGAACCCGTCCTGTGCCACCTGGCCGCTCATCGAGGCGATGCGCAGGATACCACCGATCTCCTCCGTACCGCGCGTGCCGGCGATCATCTGGCCGACGGCGTGCAGCGTGCCGACGCACAGATCCCAGGTCTCCGTCACCGCCTGGCCGATCGCGTTGGCCGGGTCGAGCTTGATCACCTTCATCTGGCTCGAGGTCACGCCGAGCAGGCCGACACGCTGGTGATTGCCGAAATGGTCGGTGAACTCGTTCACCTTGGGAGTGACCTCGATGGTCATGTCCGACCCGTCGCGCGCCACCACCATCGACAGGTGCTGGCCGGCGCTGGACTGGATGATGCGCTGCAGATCCTGGAACCGTGCGATCGGCTTGCCGTCGACGCTCTTCACGAGGTCGCCCGGCTGCAGCCCGGCCTCGGCGGCGGCGCTGTCGGGCTGCACCGAGGCGACCGAGGGCAGCGTGTAGGGCTGGCCCACCGTCATATAGAGTGCGGACAGCAAAAGGATGGCGAACAGGAAGTTGGAGAGCGGACCGCCGGCGACGATCGCGGCGCGCTGGCCGACCCGCTTGTGATGGAAGGAGACCGCCTCCTCTTCCGCCGTCATCGGGTGGCTGTCCTCGACGCCCGTGCTCGCCGCATCGGTGTCGCCGTACATCTTCACATAGCCACCGAGCGGCAGCGCGCTGATCTTCCAGCGTGTGCCCGACTTGGCGGTCCAGCCGAACAGCTCGGGACCGAAGCCGATCGAGAAGATCTCGACCTTCACGCCGTTGCGGCGCGCGATGAGGAAGTGCCCCATCTCGTGGACGAAGACGAGCAGGGTGAGAATGACCACGAACGGCAGGAAATAGCCCGTGATCCCGTGAATGAATGCCATTATGCGGTTACCGGCCGGTTGCTTGGGAGATGGAAGCCGGAGCTCACGCGGAGCCGGCGGCGATGGGATAGGTCACGTTCGAGCCGCCAACGATAGCGGCAGCTGTGCGGCGTGCCGTCGCGTCGAGCTCGAACACATCCTCGAGGCTGTCCAGCCGTCGCGGCGTCAGCGTGTCGAGCGTCTCTTCGACGATGCGGGCAATATCGAGGAAGCCGGTGCGTCCGGCGAGAAACGCCGCCACGCCCACCTCATTGGCCGCGTTGAGGATAGTGGGTGCGCCGCCGCCGCTTTGCAAGGCGAGGCGGGCGATCCTGAGGGCCGGAAAGCGCTCCGGATCGGGCGCTTCGAAGGTGAGCTGCGCCAGCTTCGCGAGGTCGAGCCGGGCCGAGGGCGTCAGCATCCGCCTGGGATAGGCGAGCGCATGAGCGATCGGCGTCCGCATGTCGGGCGGCCCGAGCTGCGCCAGCACCGAGCCGTCGCAATAGGCGACGAGGCTGTGCACCACCGACTGCGGATGCACCAGCACCTCGATGCGCTCTTCCGGCATGGCGAACAGGTAGTGGGCCTCGATCACCTCGAGGCCCTTGTTCATCATGGTGGCGGAATCGACCGAGATCTTGGCGCCCATCGACCAGTTGGGATGGGCGACGGCCTGCGCCGGCGTGACGCCGGCCATCTCGGCCAGGCGCAAGCTGCGGAAGGGGCCGCCCGAGGCGGTGAGGATCAGCCGCTCGATCGCATCGTGCGCCGCCTGGTCGAACACCTGGAAGATCGCATTGTGCTCGGAATCGACCGGCAGCAGCGTCGCCTTGCAGCGCGCGATCTCGGCCATCATCACGGGGCCGGCCGACACCAGGCATTCCTTGTTGGCGAAGGCGACCATGGCGCCGCGCCGCACGGCGGCGAGGGTCGCCGGCAGGCCGGCGGTGCCGACGATGGCCGCCATGACCAGCTCGGCCGGGGCTTGTGCCGCTTCGATCACCGCCGCGTCGCCGGCGGCGGTCTCGATGCCCTTGCCGGCGAGGCGGCTTTTCAGCTCGCCATAGAGCGAGGGCTCGGCGATCACGGCGCGCTTGGCGCCGACCGTCACCGCCTGCTCGGCGAGGAGCGCCACGTTGCGGCCGGCGGTCAGGGCTTCGACCGAGAAGTCGCGGGGCGCCCGCTTGATCAGATCGATCGTGTTGCAGCCCACCGAGCCGGTAGAGCCGAGGACCGTAACGCGCCGGGGACCACTCATGGCCACAGCATAACATCGAGCCGGGCGAGGCCAACCACCAAAGCGACGGCGGGGATGACCGCGAGCAGGCTGTCGGCGCGGTCGAGCAACCCGCCATGGCCCGGAATGATATGACCGGAATCCTTGGCGCCGAAGCGACGCTTCAAGGCCGATTCGGCGAGATCGCCCGCCTGCCCCACCAGCGAGGCGCCGGCGCTCGCCAGCGCCAGCAGTGCCAGGTCGAGCCCGCGCGGGACCCAGCCGGCCGCCATTGCCAGCGCACCGATCGCCGCCCCCGCCGCCATGGCCGAGACCAACCCGCCGAAGAAGCCGGCCCAGGTCTTGTTGGGGCTGATGCGCGGCGCCAGCTTGGCGCCGCCGATGAGGCGGCCGAACGCATAGGCGCCGCTGTCGGTGGCCCACACCACCAGGAAGCTCCAGAACAGAATGGCGCGCCCCTCGGCGGCCGATTCGCGCAGCCAGGCGGCGGCGAGGCAGGGCAGGCCCGCGACCAGCAGGCCGGCGGCCAGCCACCCGGCCCGGTGGCTGTGTCGCCACAGTGTGGCGATCGCCAGGGCGGCCGCGACGCTGGTCAGGAGGGCCCAGCCGATGCCCAGCCCGAGCAGGGGCAGCAGCACCAGGCAACCGGCGAGGCCGATCAGCATGAAGCGCTGGCGCGGGGCACCGACGAGATCGGCCCATTCGCGCGCCATCAACCCGGCCGCCAGTACCAGGAGAAGATCGAACCAGGGCCGCCCCAGCCACAAAGCGAGCAGCACCGCCGGGGCGAGAATCAGCGCGGAGATGAGCCGGAGGGTGAGGCTGCTAACCGGTGATGGCGCCATAGCGCCGGTCGCGGCGATGGAATTCGGCGATCGCCTGCTCGAGGTCGGATTTGCAGAAGTCGGGCCACAGCGTGTCGAGGAACAGCAGCTCGCTATAGGCCGACTGCCACAGCAGGAAATTGCTGAGCCGCTGTTCGCCGCTGGTGCGGATGATGAGATCGGGATCGGGAATGCCGACAGTCGAGAGGCTCGACGCGAACGCCGCCTCGTCGATCGCCTCGGGAGCGAGGGTGCCGGCCTGGACGCGCGCGGCCAGCGCTTGCGCCGCCGCGACGATCTCCTCGCGCCCGCCATAGCTGAGCGCGATGGTGAGGGTGAGGCCGCCATTGCCGCGCGTCTGCTCCTCGGCATGGTCGATGAGCGACAGGATGTCGGTGGGCAGGCGCTTCCGATTGCCGATGATCCGCAGCCGGACGCCATTGGTGTGGAGCTCGGCGAGTTCGGCCCGCAGGTACCAGCGCAAGAGGCCCATGAGGTCCTCGACCTCGCGCAGCGGACGCTTCCAATTCTCGGAAGAGAAGCCGTAGAGGGTGAGGAAGCCGATGCCGAGCTCGGCGGCGCCGCGCACGATGCGGCGGACGGCCTCGGCGCCACTCTTGTGGCCGGCGATGCGCGGCAGCGAGCGCGCCCGGGCCCAACGGCCATTGCCGTCCATGATAATCGCAACATGCGCCGGCGGCGGCAGGGCCGCGGCGCGCTGGGCCAGAGACATCGGGCTCACACCTGAAGGATTTCTTTTTCTTTCGTCTGAAGCGCTTCGTCGATCTTCTTCACGTGGCCGTCGGTCAGCGCCTGGACCTCGTCCGACCATTTATGGTGCTCGTCCTGGCTCAGCTTGTGGTCCTTCTCCATCTTCTTCAGCATCTCCATGCCGTCGCGGCGCACGTTGCGCACGGACACGCGCGCCTGCTCGGCATATTTATGCGCGACCTTGACCAGCTCCTTGCGGCGCTCCTCATTGAGGTCGGGCAGCGGCACGCGGATCAGCGCGCCGTCGGAAGAGGGGTTGAGGCCGAGCCCGGCCTCGCGAATCGCCTTCTCGACCGCCTTCACCAGCCCCTTGTCCCAAACCTGGACCGTGAGCATACGCGGCTCTGGAACGCCCACCGTCCCCACTTGGTTCAAGGGCATGGTCGAGCCGTAGGCATCGACCACCACCGGGTCGAGCAGGTTGGCCGAGGCGCGGCCCGTCCTCAAGCCACCGAACTCCTTGCGCAGCGTCTCGAGCGCGCTGTCCATCCGCCGCCTGATGTCGGCAATATCAGGTGTTGTCGTCGCCAAGATCGGTCCTCCCGAAAATCTCGCCGCCGGCCCGCGGGCTCACGGCAACGCGCTCTCCTGGAGCCCCCGGAGAAAACCACGGATGCGCCGCGCGCGCATGTAAAAAATGCTTAAGGTCTAGGCCATTAGCCGGAAGGATGGCCGGGCTCAGCGCCCAGCCGTGGCGGCGACCTCGGCGGCGAAGTCGGTGGTCTCGCGCTCGATGCCCTCGCCCAGCTGGAAGCGGGCGAAGCCGGTGAGCGCGATTGGCGCGCCGATCTCCTTGGCGGCCTTGCCGACCACGTCCTTGATCTTGGTTTCGGCGTCGATGACATAGACCTGCTCGAGCAGCACGGTCTCCTCATAATACTTGCGGAGACGGCCCTCGATCATCTTCTCGACGACATTGTCGGGCTTGCCCGAGGCGCGCGCCTGCTCGCGCAGCACCTCGCGCTCGCGCTCGAGCGCCTTGGGGTCGACCGAGCCGATATCGAGGGCGAGCGGCTGCGCCGCCGCCACATGCATGGCGATCTGCTTGCCGAGAGCGGTGAGCTTCGCCGCATCGCCGGTCGATTCGAGGGCGACGAGCACGCCGATCTTGCCCATGCCGGCGGCGATCTGATTGTGCACGTAGGTTGCGACGACACCGTTCGCGACCGTCAGCCGCGCCGCGCGGCGCAGCGACATGTTCTCGCCGATGGTGGCGACGAGCCGGGTCAGCTCGTCGGCGACGGTGGCGCCGGAGGGCAGCTTCGCCGTTTTCAGCGTCTCGGCATCCTCGCCCACGGTCAGGACCAGCTTGGCGACGGCGCCGACGAAGGCCTGGAACTGCTCATTGCGGGCGACGAAATCGGTTTCCGAATTGATCTCGACGGCGGCGCCCGACTTGCCTTCGGCGGCGACCCCGACCAGCCCTTCGGCGGCGACGCGGCCGGCCTTCTTGGCGGCGGCGGCGAGCCCCTTCTTGCGCAGCCAGTCGACGGCCTGCTCGAGATCGCCGGAGGTCTCGCCCAGCGCCTTCTTGCAATCCATCATGCCGGCGCCGGTCTTCTCGCGCAGCTCCTTGACCAGCGATGCGGTGATCTCGGCCATTAGATTCCTCTCGAACGAATGAGTCCCTGAATGAATGGCGCCGGCGGCTCCCTGTCGCGGGCGCCGCCGACCCTTAGCGTCTGAAAGCGAGCCCGCTCAGGCGGTGGGCTGCGCCTCGCCGGCTTCCTCGCCGGACGGCGGCGGCGGAGTCTCGCCCTCGCCGGTCTCGTCGTGCACCTCCTCGGCCGTGCCGACATCGACGCCGGAGGCGATCGCCTCCTGCTGCAGGCCGGCGAGCACGGCGCCGGAGACGAGCTCGCAATAGAGCTCGATGGCGCGGATCGCGTCGTCGTTGCCGGGGATCGGGAAGGCGACGCCTTCGGGATCGGAATTGCTGTCGAGCACCGCCACCACCGGAATGTTGAGGCGGCCGGCTTCCTTCACCGCGATCGCCTCCTTGTTGGTGTCGATGATGAACAGGATGTCGGGCAGGCCGCCCATCTCCTTGATGCCGCCCAGCGACTTCTCGAGCTTGTCGCGCTCGCGCGTCAGGTTCAGCAGCTCCTTCTTGGTGCGGCCGAACTTGTCCTGGCCGAGCGCCTCCTCGAGCTCGCGCAGCCGCTTGATCGACTGCGAGATGGTCTTGAAGTTGGTCAGCATGCCGCCGAGCCAGCGGCTGTTGACGTAATACTGGCCGCAGCGCTTGGCGGCATCGGCGATGCGATCGCTGGCCTGACGCTTGGTGCCGACGAACAGGACGCGGCCGCCGCCGGCCACGGTGTCGCGCACCTGGTTCATGGCGCGGTAGAGCAGCGGCACGGACTGCTCGAGATCGATGATATGGACGCCGTTGCGGACGCCGAAGATGTAGGGCGCCATCTTGGGGTTCCAGCGCCGCGTATGATGGCCGAAATGCACGCCGGCCTCGAGCAGCTGGCGCATGGAGAAGGTGGGAATCGCCATGGAAAATCTGGTCCTTTTCCGGTTGATCCGCCGCGGGTCTTGGTCCCGGCAGAGCCGGAACACCGGAAGGGTCGACCCCTGTGGGGGAAGACCCGGAACCCGCGTGAGAAGTTAGGGTGGCGAGGAGATAGCCGCTCGGGACGCCGATTGCAAGGCTTTCAGCCCTTTATCGCCGGCGCTTGGCGGCCCATGTGAGGCCCATGCTGGTCCACACCATCGGCCATTCGACGCGGCCGCTCGATGCCTTCATCGCGCTCCTCCAGGAGGCCGAGATCGACCTCCTGGTCGATATCCGCTCGGTGCCGCGCTCGCGCCGCAACCCCGACTATAATCTCGAGACCCTGCCCGGCCTGCTCGCCCTCGCCGGCATCGGCCATCTGCATATCCGGACGCTGGGCGGGTTGCGCGGCAAGCCCAAGGATCCCGGCCCCTCCCCCAACAGCTTCTGGGACCACCCGGCCTTCCGCAACTATGCCGATTACGCCCTGACACCGCCCTTCCACCAGGGGCTCGAGGAGCTGCTGGCGCTGGCCGCCGAGCGCCGCCCGGCCATCATGTGCGCCGAAGCGCTGTGGTGGCAGTGCCATCGCCGCATCGTCACCGACTATCTCTTGAGCACCGGCTGCACCGTCCGCCACATCATGGGGCCGGGCAAGATCGATGCGGCCAAGCTCACGCCGGGTGCGGTGGTCGAGGCGCCGGCGCGACTGCTCTATCCGCCGGAACAGGGCAGCTTGCTCTAGGCTCCTCTCCCGCACGACAGGGGATCAGCCGGGCTAGAAATATCATCCGGTATATGGATGGAAAACCTTGAGTCCATCCGGATTCCGGATTATGTTTTCGGGGTGGGAAAGCTCCATACGATCGGGAAGATCTCCTTCCGGGTTTATGCGAACGACCATCTGCCGCCGCATTTCCACGTCGTTCATCCGCAATTCCACGCGCTGGTCGTGATCGAAACCCTGGCGATCTATGCCGGTTCGATTCCGGCGCAATTCGAACGTCACGTGACGGCGTGGGCAACGCCTAACCGCCCTGCCCTGATTGCCGAATGGAACCGAGTGAATCCGCGTTTCCCCGTGCGAGGATAGGATGAGCGAAGTTATACCAATCGCCGCCGTCATGGCCGAAGCAGACAAAAGCTTGCTGGTCACCTGGCAAGATGGGCGAATGGATCGTGTCGCACTCGCGGGATGGATCGCCACGGGTGGCGAGGCCCTTGCTCCATTGAAAGAATGGCAGCTCTTCGCCACGGCGCGGGTGGGAGAGTATGGCGCCGACATCGAATGGGATGACGAGGGCGATCTTCGGATCGACGCCTATCATCTCGCGCAACTCGCGATCGAGCAGAGCACGGCTTTTGATGCGGCCGCGTGGCAGCGAAAGATCGGCCTATCGAACCAGGAAGCCGCAGATTTCTTTGATGTCGCCTTGTCGACTTGGAATGCTTACCGGGCAGGCAGCTCGCCGGTACCGGGCGCTGTTCGCATCGCGGCACGCGCTGCCCTCAGGGATCCGCTTGTCGTGCAGGCGCATTATCGGCCCCGCCAAGCCGGACGGCCTCGGCATAGAGGGCCAATGGACCTTGTGTTCGATCCACCGTCGAAGCATCGAGGGCTGGCGGAGGACGACCCGGCCTCCGGCGCGAAGAGACGCAGTAAGCGCAAAGGTTCCGAGAGCCACTAGCCCGCGCCGCGGCTGTGCAGGAAGGAATGGGATGGTCGATCGAGATCAACGGCGCTGGACCGGCGGCTGCCAATGCGGCGCGGTGCGCTATGCAGCCACCGAGGCGCCCCACCATGCCAGTATCTGCCATTGCCGCATGTGCCAGAAAGCTTCGGGCGGGCCGCTGATGGCGTTTGCCCGCGTCTCGCATGCGGCGCTGCGCTGGACACGCGGCAAGCCCGCCATCTTCCGCTCCTCGAGCCTGGTCGAGCGCGGCTTCTGCGCCAGCTGCGGCACGCCGCTGACCTACCAGTTCCTGGGCCGTCCCCATGTCAGCCTGACCCTCGGTAGCCTCGACGATCCCGAAGCGGTGCGACCGGAGCTGCAATACGCGCCCGAACGCATGCTGTCCTGGCTGCCCGGCATCGCCGGCTTGCCGGCGACGCCGCTCGACGACTTCATCACGCCCGACCTCGCCGCGCGTTTCATCAGCCACCAATATCCGGACAGGGAAGATTAGGAGCTCACCATGGCATTCGAGGGAAGCTGCCACTGCGGCACGGTGACATTCACGGTCGAGGCCCCGACGCCTACGGCGGCGATCACCTGCAACTGCTCGCACTGTCGGCGCAAAGGATTGCTCCTCGCCTTTTTT
>Ga0070681_10003573_pt1 | contig 14578 bp, 12 predicted proteins | sample KBSC83BmetaG_FD_65650 | JGI IMG/M metagenome (GOLD analysis project Ga0070681, IMG submission 65650) | Corn rhizosphere microbial communities from Kellogg Biological Station, Michigan, USA - KBS C8-3B metaG | ecosystem: Host-associated > Plants > Roots > Rhizosphere | place: USA: Michigan... | reverse complement strand
CACGTGGGAATTCCGCACCATCAACGTGGTGCAGACGCCGAAGCAAGTAATCATGCTGAGTCCGTTCTACGGCAACTCTCGCGTCATCTGGACCGACGGGCGGAAACCACCCGCTGATCCCGATCCGCGCTACAACGGCTACTCGGTTGGTCACTGGGTCGATGACTACACGTTCGTCATCGACACCACGGGCATGAATCCGAAGACCTGGCTCGATCATGCGGGTCGTCCCCACAGCGATAAGCTGGTGGTGGAGGAGACCTATCATCGGATCTCTGCGGACACCATCGAATTCTCGATGAAGTTCACGGACCCGGTCATGTACACGGAACCCTTCCTCGCGACGAACAAGCTGCCGCTGCACAAGCTGCCGGACGATTTCGACATTCCGGAGCTGCTGTGCTCACCGAGCGAATTCGCGGAATACAACAACCAGGTGGCGCACCCGGTTCTTCGCGACGAATCGAAGAAGTAGACACGCGTCCGACAGCGGAACGCGAGGATGTGGAGCGCACTCCAACACGCCGGATGGGTGGAGGTGCTCGGAACCTCGCGTCCGCTGTTCGGCCTCGTGTTAGTGGTCCATTATTCAGCGGCATTTCTCTGCGTCGGGACAATCGTCCTGTTGGACCTGCGCATTCTGGGTATCGCTGACCGCACACACACCCTCTCCGCACTTGCGGGGCAGTTTCGGCGTTGGACGTGGATCGGCTGCGCATCCCTCCTCGTTTCCGGCTTCCTGCTGTTCACCGTTTTAGCTGGTTCCTATGCGGCGGTGACCCCGTTTCGCCTCAAGCTGCTCATCGTCGTGCTGGCCGTCGTTTGCGGGCTGTCTATTGAGCGGATGGTGCCGGTCTGGGATCGGGCGCCGGTCATGCCGCTGACGGCACGACTTGCTGCGCTGATTTCGATTGCGCTCTGGCTCGGCGCAATCCTCGTCAGCGTGGAGATCCCGGCGCTCACCGGCTTGGGTTAGGCTCGGCGGCGGAGGCGTAATATATCCGCCACGGAGACGGGTATGCCTCGACTGATCGCGTGGTGCTGTGGAATCGTTGCGGTGTCGACGATTTCGCTGGCTGCACAGCAACCGAAGCCGAAGCCGCCGGCCGCGGCGGACTGGGCAGCGCTCGCGAAGCTGCCAGACCTGACCGGCGTGTGGGAAGCGCCGACCGTCGGCCGCGGCGGACAAGGCGCCGCCGTTGCACCGGCGCCTGTACCGCAACTCACACCTGCATATGCAGCCAGGAAGCGTGAGCTCGACGCGCGCGACTTCGATGACACGGACGCGGCCAACTGTCTGCCGACGGGAATGCCGGCGGTCATGGGGCATCCCTATCCATACGAATTCCTCTTGACGCCGGGCAAGGTCACGATCATCACCGAAGCCTACATGCAGGTGCGTCACATCTATACGGATGGCCGACCGCTGCCGGCGGATCCCGATCCGACATTCAACGGCACCTCGATCGGTCGCTGGGACCGGGGCACGCTCGTCGTCGAGACGATCGGGTTCTCGCCGCTCACCACGATTGCGCGCAATACGCCGCACAGCGACAAGATGCGCATCGTCGAGCGGTTTCACCTCACCGGACCGGACACGATGTCGGTTGAAACCACGGTGATCGATCCAGAGGCGTTGATGCGGCCGTGGACGACCACGAGAACACTGGCGCGGCATCGTGATTGGACGATTCGGGAGTACGTCTGCGAAGAAAACAATCGCAATTTTCTCGACGCCCAGGGGAAAGCCGGCGTGAGACTCGGCCTTCCGGCGAAGAAGGAGTAGGCGATGAAGCCGATCCCACGTGCAGCCTGTCGCACCATCTTGATGATCGCGATGATCTGCGGAGTGGCGACCGTCGCGTGGTCCCATCATTCCGCAGCCCCCGTCTTTGAGATGAATGCGGAAAAGACCGTGATGGGCGTCGTCAAGCAGGTCGATTGGACGAACCCGCATATCTGGATATGGCTTGATGTGCCGAATGAGTCCGGTCGCGCCGAGACGTTTGGATTCGAAGGAATGAGTCCGAATTTTCTCGCGCGCCGCGGCTGGACGCGGACGTCACTGCTGCCTGGGATGCGGATCACCGTGACGTTCCGGCCGCTCAAGGACGGGAAGGCCGGCGGCATGTTCATGACGGGCAGGCTCGAGGACGGGAAGGTCCTCACGAGCGCCGGCGCCCAGTAGGGTGGGGTAGACTCGGCGGTCCAACAGACGGCGCACGAACGGGCCGCGTTCATGCGCGTCACGCGATCACAAGGAGACAGGATGAAACCGATGCCGCGGCTATCGATCGCTGTCGTACTGTTCCTTCTCATGAGCGGGGCCGCGTGGGCGCAGGCCACCGCGGAACTCAACGGGCGCGTTACCGATGAAAGCGGTGCCGTGCTGCCTGGTGTGACCGTTACCGTCACGCAAACCGATACGGGACTCGTCCGGTCCGTCGTCACCGACTCCACGGGTGCGTACCTGCTGTCAAACCTTCCCACCGGACCGTATCGCCTGGAAGCCATGCTTCAGGGCTTCCGCAGCTACGTGCAGACGGGTCTCGTTCTGCAGGTCGGCGGCAAGCCGACGATCAATGTCTCGATGGCCGTTGGCGCGCTCGAAGAAGCCGTCACCGTTCAGGGGGCGGCGCCCATCGTTGACGTGAAAAGCGCCGGCATCCGCGACGTCGTCGAGCAGGAACGCATCGTCGAGCTGCCGCTCCAGGGACGCCAGGTCACGGATCTGATCGTTCTCGCGGGCGCGGCCGTGAACCTGGGCTCGCCGGTGAACCGCTCGTATCAGAGCGGCGTCCAGATTTCCGTGGCCGGTGGCCTGTCGTCCGGCGTGGCGTACACGCTCGATGGCGCGATTCACAACGACACGCAGACGACCGATGGCCTCCCGCTGCCGTTCCCCGACGCGCTCCAGGAGTTCAGCGTCGTCACGAGCGGGGCGCCGGCGCAGTACGGCATGAACACGGGCGCCTCGGTGAATGCGGTCACCAAGTCGGGCACGAACACGCTCCATGGCAATGCCTTCGAGTTCCTGCGCGACGCCCGCTTCAACGCGAAGAACCCGTTTGCCGCCATTGGTCCCGACGGCAAGCGGCTCAACGACGGGCTGAAGCGGAATCAGTACGGCGGCACCATCGGCGGTCCCGTAGTGCACGACAAGCTGTTCTTCTTCGGCGGGGTCCAGTTCACGCCGACCCGCGTGACACCAGCCGACAACATCGCGTTCGTGCCGACCGCGGCGATGCTGGCCGGAGACTTCAGCGCAATCACGTCGCCCGCCTGCAACAACGGCCGGCAAATCGCGCTGCGCGCGCCGTTCGTGAACAATACGATCAGTCCGGCGGCGTTCAGCCCGGCGGCGCTGAATCTCGCCAAACGGCTGCCCTCCACGTCCGATCCCTGCGGCAGGACGACGTTCCAGCAGGTCAACGACCGCGACGAAAACCAGTACGTCGCGCGGGTTGATTACCAGCGCAGCGCGAACGACTCGATCTTCGGCCGCTACCTGCTCTCGAGCGACGTGCGGCCGGCCGCGCTCGATTTCTCGGACAACATCCTGGTGTCGCCGACCGCGGGCACGCACAACTACGCGCAGGCCGCGACCGTGGGCGATACTCGCATCCTCAGCGCCAACACCGTCAACAACATGCGGTTCGCGTTCAACCGGACGACGATCAACCGCAAGAACAAAGACTACTTCCAGCCGTCGGATCTCGGCATCAACGCCTACGACTATTCGCCGACGAAGGAGATGCTCGTCACGGTGACCGGCGGATTCAGCATCGGGGCCGCCACCTCGACGCGCGGCATCGCGGCGACCAACACCTACATGTTCAGCGACGATCTGACGTTCGTGCGCGGCCGCCATCAGATCTCAGTGGGCGGCGCGCTCGGCCGATGGCATTCGTTGAACAACACGTGGGCGCGCGGCGGCGGCACGTGGACGTTCTCCGGGACGATTAGCGGCCTGGGTCTCGCCGACTTCCTGCTCGGGCGGGTGGCGTCGCTCGAACAGGGCGGCGCCGGCGGGCTGACGATGCATCAGTGGTATCAGGGCCTCTACGCCCAGGACTCCTGGCGCGCATCGGACCGGGTGACGGTCAACGGCGGTGTGCGGTGGGAGCCGTTCTTCGGGCAGCAGGTCGAGGTCGGCGGCGTCACGAACTTCGACATCGACAAGTTCAAGACCAACGTCAAGAGCCAGCAGTTCATCAACGCGCCGGCGGGCATCGAGTACCCAGGCGATGACGGATTTCCAGCGGGACGTTCAGGGTTCAACCGCCAGTGGCTGAATTTCTCGCCGCGCATCGGCGTGGCGTGGGATGTGTTCGGGGACGGGCGGATGGCCATCCGGTCCTCCTACGCACTCGCCTACGACACGCCGCCCGGCGAGACCTGGTTCACGCAGGCCTCGTCGCCGCCATTCGGCAACCGCACCATCGTGCAGGATCCAGCGGGCCGGATGGACGACCCGTACAACGGCAACAATCCGCATCCGATCAGTGCCGGCAAGACGGTCACGTTCCCGGCCGCGGGGACCTTTGGTTCGATCAATCCGGACATCAACGCGCCTCGCATCCAGTCGTGGAACGTCACGGTCGAACAGCAGTTCGGCACGAACTGGGGCGTGTCCGCCAGCTACCTTGGCAGCTATTCCGATCACCTGTGGGATACGGTGGCGTTGAACCCGGGCGTGTTCCTCGGCCTCGGGCCATGCACGCTGAACGGCGTCGCGCTTGCGACTTGCTCGACGTTGTCGAACATCAACAACCGGCGCGCCCTGTCGCTGATCAATCCGACGGAAGGCGCGTACTTCTCCAATCTCGATCAGTTCAACGACCTCAGCTCGGGGAGCTATCGCGGGCTGAAGCTGACGTTCCGCCGGCGCGGCACCCTGCTCAATCTGAACGGCAACTACACGCTGGGCCGCTGCTTCGGTCTCGAGAACCAGTCGAGCCCGGTGTTCGCGGTCGGCTACACGAATCCAGCGGATCCCGAATTCGATCGCGGCTATTGCACCTCCAACCGCACGCATATCGCCAACATCACGGTGGGGACACAGACGCCCCACCTTGGCGGCGCCACAGGCGTGCTCGTCTCCAACTGGCGTGTGTCGGGCGTTGTGAACGCGCGATCGGGCTCGCCGATTAATGTGACCACGGGCCAGGACAATGCGTTCAACGGGCAAAGCAACCAGCGCGTAAACCAGATCAGCGATGACCCGTACGGCGAGAAAACGTTGAACGCCTACCTGAATCGTGCCGCGTTCGCCCAGCCCGATCCCGGGACGTTCGGCAATTTCGTGCGCAACAGCCTGACCGGCCCGGCGTTCTGGAAGATCGACCTGGCACTGTCGAGGATCGTGCCGCTATCGAGTACGCAGAACGTGGAGCTGCGTCTCGAGGCGTTCAACATCACGAACCACTTCAACTGGGGGCAACCGAACTCGAACCTGTTGTCCGCCACGTTCGGACGCATCCTCGCAATGAGCGGCGACCCGCGCATCCTGCAGTTCGGGATTAAGTACGGATTCTGAATCGAATGAAGGGTCAAGCTCCAAGTTCCAGGCTCCAGGTTCCAAATTCCAAGTTTGCGGTTTGGAGTTTGGAGCTTGGATCCTGGAGCTTGGAGCTTTGTTTAGCAGCCGCCATCGCTTTGATCTGCGCGGCTGCCGTTCGTGGTCAGGCTCCGTCGGCCCCGCGTCCGCCGATGGCCGAGGAGGTGTTCAAGAACGTCCAGATACTCAAAGGTATTCCCGTCGATGAGTTCATGGGTGCGATGGGCATCATCGCCGCATCGGTCGGGAGAGGCTGCAGTGAGTGCCACCTGCTGGACAGTTCGAGCGACTGGGCGCTGTATGCCGAAGACACGCCGTTGAAGCAGGCGACGCGTCGCATGCTGCGGATGGTGAAGCAGATTAACGACGCCAACTTCGGCGGCCGGCAGGTGGTCACCTGTTACTCCTGCCATCGCGGCCAGCAACGTCCGAGAGTGACGCCAAGTCTGGTGGCGCTGTACGCGGCCCCGCCCGACGAACCGGACGACATCGTCGATGCGGTGTCTGATGGTCCAACGGCCGATCAGATTTTCGACAAGTACCTGACGGCGATCGGCGGCGCGGCTCGTGTCGCGGCGCTCACGAGTTACACCGCAGAAGGCACGTATCAGGGCTGGGACGACCAGCAGGCCTATCCGCTGCAGGTGTACGCACGCGCGCCGAACCAGCGACTGTGGTCATGGCGTTCGTCGCATGGCGGACGGACGATGGTGTACGACGGCCGCGAAGGGTGGCTGACCGCCTCGCGCATCGAGCGGCCAGTGCCCCTTGAATTTCTTTCAGGTCAGGAACTGGACGGCACGCGGCTCGAGGCGGAGCTGATGTTCCCGACCCGAATCAAGCAGGTGCTGATGCAGACCCGTGTGGGTTTGCCGGTGTCCGTCAACGATCGCGACGTGCAGGTGGTTCAGGGACGGACGGCCGGAGGCGCGCTGGTCACGCTGTACTTCGATATGGAGAGCGGGTTGCTCACGCGTCTGATGCGCTACGTGGACTCGCCCATTGGCCGCATCGTGACGCAGTACGACTACGACGACTATCGCGCGGTTGCCGGCGTGCGCATCCCATTCAAATGGACGCGGACGTGGCTGGATGGGCGCTCGGTGTTTCGGCTGAGCAACGTGCGGCCAAATGTCCAGATCCCCGCCGATCGATTCGCGCGACCTTCGCCGACCCATTGATCGCGCACGCGGGCTCGAAAGCCGGGTCCAAAGGACCTGGCGATCTTCCCAACACGGCGACTCAGCGTTGACGACCGAAAATGTGTGGTGATAGGGTTTGTCGCCCGGCGAATTGCGGCCGTGTCTCCACAGACTGACCAAGGTTCCGCGTAAGGCCGCTCTGGACGTGCAGCGCGGCAAAGAGAGGTGTCGGCGATGTCCAAGCGCTTACTCGTTGTGCTTCTGGCCGCCATGGCGGCCGCCGTGTTCTCTCCGCATCTGCGCGCGCAGGACGAGAAATGGAACAACATCCCTCCGGGACGGGACGCCTATCGGGACAAGAAGCCCAGCGGTGTCGCCCCGAAGCGCGACCTGACGGGCATCTGGGACACGGTACAAACGCTGGGCGTCAGCGGTGTCCTCGAGCACGTGGCGCTGTATCCCGGGGGGCGCGGGCAGGAGGGCGGCCACGCGGACGAGACGGGGATTGAACATCCGCTGCCGTACACACCTGCAGGCCTCGAGGCACTGAAAAAGAACAAGCCGTCAGGACCCGGTGTGCGTCAGGTGGATTCGGTGCTGACCAATGACCCGGCCGGCAAGTGCGATCCGCTCGGCTTCCCCTACATGTCCACGTGGGAATTCCGCACCATCAACGTGGTGCAGACGCCCAAGCAAGTGGTCATCCTGAGCCCGTTCTACGGAAATTCCCGCCTTATCTGGACCGATGGGCGGAAACCGCCGACCGATCCCGATCCGCGCTACAACGGCTACTCGGTGGGCCACTGGGTCGATGACTACACGTTCGTCGTCGACACCACAGGCATGAATCCCAAGACGTGGCTCGACCACGCGGGCCGTCCCCATAGCGACAAGCTGGTGGTGGAGGAGACTTTCCATCGGATTTCGGGCGACACCATCGAGTTCTCGATGAAGTTCACCGACCCGGTGATGTACACGCAACCTTTTATGGCGACGAACAAGCTGCCACTGCACAAGCTGCCGGACGATTTCGACATTCCGGAGCTGCTGTGCTCGCCCAGCGAGTTCGCGGAATACAACAATCAGGTCGCGAGTCCGGTTCTCCGCGAGGAGTCGAAAAAATAGCGGGAACGTGGCCGGCGACACGGCATGTATGAGGTAATCCTCGCCGGCTGCACGTGGCTCGAGAACACCCCGTGGGGCGTCACGATTCGGGCTTCGTCGTGGATGTATCCCGTCGCGCTCTGGCTCCATTTCGTCGGCCTGTCGATGTGGCTTGGGCCGAGCCTCACCGTCGATTTGCGTCTGATGGGCGTCGGGGCGCGGCGGCAGACCGCCGTTGAACTCGCGGCGGGTCTGCGTGCGTGGAAGTGGATTGGCTTTGCGGTCGCGTTCCTTGGCGGATTCCTGTTGTTGTCGGCCGAGGCCACTGTTTACGTCACGAACATCGGTTTCTGGCTGAAACTCGGCGTCGCCGGTCCGCTCGCGCTCGTCTGGCACGTGGTGGTCCAGAAGAAAATGCGCACGTGGACGGAACCCGAGCCCGCTTCGGTGATGCGCAAATGGGCGGGGTTCATCGAAATCCTGCTCTGGATGTCAGTCGTGACGGCTTCAGTCGTGTTCCTGCTGACCAACGCCGTCACGCACCCGTGAGCGACGCGGGCCGAGTGGCGCATCAGCGTCGCTTGACGTTAGTCCCCTCGTGAGCTACCTTTCGCCGGTTCTCAATGTCGAGACGGGTCTTCGGGTCCGCCTTTGTTTTCACATAACAAACCAAAAAAGGGTCCCCTATGCTGACGACGCTGGCTCAGAGCGCGTTCTCGACGTGGCTCCTCAGCTCGAACTCGATCTGGGCGTATCCAACGGTTCTGACGCTTCATACCTTCGGCATGATGGTTCTCGTCGGTGCCGCCCTGATGATTGATCTGCGGCTGCTCGGCTTCGGACGAGGTATCCCGGTCACGTCGATTGAACGGCTGTTTCGTGTGATGTGGGGTGCATTCGCCCTGAACGCGGTGACCGGGACGATGCTGTTCATCGCCGATGCGGACAAGCGCGGTCCGGATCCGCTGTTTTGGACCAAGCTGACGCTCGTCGCGATCGGACTGGTCACGGCGAAGATGATCAAGCGCGGCAGTTTCGACGGGCACGTCGAACCCGTCGTCATCACCGGCGCGGCACGACGACTCGCCGTCGTTTCGCTTTTCGCGTGGACCGCCGCAATCACCGCGGGCCGGCTTCTCGCCTACGTAGGTTGAGATGCCAACTCTTGCCAACGGCGCAGACCTTGCGCACCTTCACCTGCTCCTGAACCACTTCCCGACAATCGGGACGATCCTCGGACTGGGGCTGCTCCTGCTGTCGTTCGGACGGCGCAACGAGCACCTGAAGAAAGTCAGCTTCGAGGTGCTCTTCCTGATCGCGCTTGCCACGTTGCCTGTCTACGTGAGCGGCAATGCCGCCGCCGAGGCGCTTAAAGGCCAGGCCGGCGTATCGGCGGCGGCCATCGTGGCGCACAACGATGCGGCGCTCGGCTCGTTCATCATGATGGAGATCACCGGCTTCTTTGCCTGGCTGGCGCTCTGGCGGATGCGGCGGATCGGGCGGCTCACGACCGGCCTCACGTACACGGTTCTCGTCCTCACCGTGTTGACGGTTGCGGCCGTCTCACGCGCGGCGTTACTCGGCGGCGACATCCGGCATCCGGAGATCGAGGGCGGCCAGTACGCCGGGCTGTTCGGAGCGGGCAGCGGACCGAGCTTTATCTCGGCGCTGGCGATCAAGAACTTCGTGCTGCAGCATCCGTTCGTGTGGCCCACGTGCGAGACGCTGCATTTCATCGGCATGTCGCTGATGTTCGGGGTGCTGATGATCGTCAACCTCCGCCTGCTCGGCTGGCTGCGCGGCATGTCGTTCGCCTCCGTGCACCGGTTGCTGCCGTTTGGCCTCATGGGCTTTGGCATCAACTTCATCACCGGCATGTTCTTTTTCATCGCCGCGGCGGAACAGTACACGCAAAACGTGGCGTTCCACTGGAAGGTCGTGTTCCTGATGCTCGCGGGGGTGAACTACCTGGTGCTGACGGTCTACGACGAGGCGTGGGCGCTGCCAGCCTCGGCGGAGGCGCCGCTGTCGGGCAAGCTCCTGGGGGGGTCGGCACTGGTGCTGTCTGTCTGCGTCATGTATTTCGGACGCATGCTGCCGTTCATCGGCAACGCGTTCTAGGCGAGGATTCGCGCATGCCGCTGATACTGAGCGTCGCACTCATTGTGCTCGTCGTCATTATCGTTGTGGGCGTTGTCGGGACGCTGATCGACAACGCCGAGGAGAAGGTCGAGCATCCGGAAAAGGCGAATCGGGATCGCCACGATCGGGTCTAATCTTGGGCCACGATCGCGTGTAGGGGCGGACCCTTCAGGCCCGCCTCGCCACACCGCTACCGGCCGGCGTGGACTACGATAGGAAGTCTTTCATCGGAGTTCACCCGCTGCGGATCCTTATCATCGTGACTGTGCTGCTGTGCGCCGGCAGTACGGCAGGCGCCCAGAACACCAATCCCACCATTCAGGCCGTCCGCGTCCCGACGTTGCACGTCGATGGTGCGCTCGACGAGGAGATTTATTCGACAGTGCCGGGTCTCGGGGGATTCGTGCAGGTCGAACCGCAGCTGGGCGCACCCGCCACCGAAAACACTGAGGTCTGGCTCGCGTTCGACGACGAGAACTTCTATGTGTCGTTCCGCTGCTGGGACACCGCTCCGGACCGGCGTGTGGCGACCGAGATGCGGCGCGACGGGCAGAAGGTCTTCGGCGGCGACGACATCGCCTATTTCTTCATCGACACGTTTCACGATCGGCGCAACGGCTTCTCGTTCAGCATCAACGCGCTTGGCGGCCGCAACGAGGGGCAGGTCGCCGGCGAACAGTACCTGGGCGACTGGAATCCCATCTACACCCTCGCGACCGGCGAATTCGGGGGTGGATGGACGCTGGAAGTCGCGCTGCCGTTCAAATCGCTCCGCTACGGCCCCGGAACGATGCAGGTCTGGGGCTTCAATGCGCTGCGAACGGTGCGCTGGAAGAACGAATATTCGGTGCTCGTGCCCGTGCCGCCGTGGAACGGCCTCAGCGCCGCCCGTCAGGCGCAGTTCGCCGCGGACATCGTCGGCATCGAAGTGCCTTCGGGTTCGAAGAATCTCGAGGTCAAGCCGTACGCGGTGTCGAGCGTGACGACCGACCGAGTGGGGTCGCCGGGGCGTCGCAACGACCCGGATGCGGATGGCGGCATCGACGTGAAATACGGCCTCACGCAGAATGTGATCGCCGACTTCACGTACAACACCGATTTCGCGCAGGTCGAAGCCGACGAGCAGCAGGTGAACCTGACGCGTTTCAGCCTGTTCTTTCCGGAGAAGCGCGATTTCTTCCTCGAGAACCAGGGCGTGTTCACCTTCGGCGGCGCGGCGACGACGGCCGCCAGCGACACGCCGATTCTGTTTTACAGCCGCCGCATCGGGCTGGACGCCGGACGTCCGGTCAAGATCGACGGCGGCGGGCGTCTGAGCGGACGCATCGGACGCTCGACCTTTGGCGCGCTCGACATCCAGGCCGAAGGCGCAGGCACGGCGTTATCGCGCGCGTCGAACTTCACGGTCGTTCGCATGAAACGAGACGTGCTGCGGCGCAGCACCATCGGCCTGCTGTTCACCGGGCGGTCGGCCAGCCAGCTTGGCTCCGGCCGCAACGACACCTTCGGTGTGGACAGCCAGCTGAATTTCTTCACGTTCCTGACGATCAACAGCTATTGGGCGCGGACGCGCACGGATGCCATCAGCAACGGCGACAACACGAGTTACCGTGGCCAGCTGTTGTACTCGGGCGACCGCTATGGTGCGCAGCTGGAACACGTCGCGGTCGGGCGCGATTTCAACCCGGAGGTCGGCTTCGTCCGGCGCGGCGATATCCATCGGTCGTTTGGCCAGTTCCGTTTCAGCCCGAGGCCGAAATCGATCCGCTCGGTGAGGAAGTTCTCGTACACCGCCTCGCTGCTCTACGTGGAAAACGGCGCGGGCCGCGTGGAGAACCGGCAGGAGGACGGCGAGTTCGCGATCGAGCTGCAGAACGCCGACCGCTTTGCCGTGACCTACTCGAACATCTACGAATTCATTCCGCGGCCGTTTACGATCGCGTCGAGCGCGCGTGTGGTGGTGCCCGTTGGCGGGTACTCGTATGACAACGTCACGATTGGCTACAACCTCGGACCGCAGCGTGACGTGGCGACGAACTTCCTGCTCGAGCGTGGCCGCTTCTACGGCGGACGCCGGACCGCCGTGTCCGCCATGAAGGGCCGCCTGTCGCTCGGGCCGCGCCTGTCGGTCGAGCCGACGTATTCGGTTAACTGGATCGACTTGCCGCAGGCGTCGGTGACGTCGCACCTGGCAGGCTCGCGCGTCACCTACACGATGTCGCCGCAGATGTTCGCGAGCGCCCTCGTGCAGTTCAACTCGAGCACGAACAGCGTCTCCGCGAATGCGCGGCTGCGGTGGGAATACCTGCCGGGCAGCGAGCTGTTCGTCGTCTACAACGACGAACGGGATACGCGCACCGCAGGATTTCCGGGCCTGACCACGCGTTCGTTCATCGTGAAGGTGAATCGCCTGTTTCGTTTCTGAGGCGTGGGCGGACCTGAAGGTCCACCCCTCCTTCGCGCGCTTCGTGATCGTCGTGGTTTATGACCGGAATCCCGTGCTTCCCTCAAGCAACTTCCAACACTTCGACCCCAGCTTCTCTTTCCACGTCGAGTAGACACCGGCCAGTTGCTTCTTGAACGGCTCTCGATCCGGCGTCGTGAATTCGAGTCCGCGCCCGGCGAGCTCCGTCCGAAGCCGTGCGTTGGCAGCCATTTGATCCTGACGCTGCATCTTCACGAACGTTGTGACGTTCCGATCGACGACGGCCTGTAGATCCGACGGCAGCCGCTGCCAGGTGGGCAGATGCGCGAGCAGGTTGAAGCCCGACCACATGTGATCGGTCATGGCCACATACTTGACGACCTCGTACAGCTTGAATTGGTCGGCCAGCGTCAACGGGTTCTCCTGCGCGTCGGCGCGGCCGTCTTTCAGCGCCGCGTAGATGCTGTCGCTGTTGATGATCACCGGCTCGCAGCCGAACGCCTTGAACGTATCCGCGACAAGCTGTCCCGCGGGGACTCGCATTTTGAGGCCCGCGAGATCCGCGGGGGCGGTGATTCGCTTATGTGACGTGATCTCCCGCATCCCGTTGTCAAATGCACCGACGCGGAAGCCGTGGATACCCTTGGCCGCCATCTCCTCGATCAGGTAGGCGCCGAGGGGGCCATCCATCGCGCGATGCGCGTCGCCGGCGGAGCGGAACGCGAACGGCACCTGCTGCACTTCAGCAACCGGCATGATGGTGCCGAGGATGCCGCCCATCAGCGTGAAGAACTGGATGTCGCCCGCCACGAGCGCTTTGAGCGCCGCCGGATCGCTGCCTTGAATCTTGTTGTTCTGCGGAAACACTGTCGCCGACACGCGGCCGCCGCTCTCGCGCTCGACGGCCGACCACATCTCCACAAGACGCTTATGGAGAGCGCTTTCCGGCGTCTGGTTGTGGTACTGGACGAACGAGAACTCGGCGGCGCGCACGAATCGGGGAAGGACCGACAGCGACCCGACCGCCGTGGCCATGAACGAGCGGCGTGTGAGTGACATTGGGCCTATTATTTACCGGCTTTTTTGCGACTCCGGTCAGCCGGGATCCGGCCGCCGCCTTCGCCCTTTTTCCATTGACCCCACCTCGGCCGTACGTTAGCTTGCGCGCGCGGTCATTCAGCTGGGACAGGCAGGGGCCGACGTGTAAGGTCCGCCTCTGCGCCAATTTACGGGAGGGTTCATGACGTGGGTTAGACGGTGCGTGGCAATAGGCGCGCTGTGGGTCGGCATTCTCGCGCTGCCCGCGATCGGGTTTGCGCAAACGGAAGCAGTTATCACCGGAGTCGTCACCGACTCCTCGGGCGGCGTGCTGCCCGGCGTCACGGTTACCGCCGTCCACGATGCGACGGGGAACACGTTCACCAGCGTTACCGACGAGCGCGGCGTCTTCCGTATGCAGGCCCGCGTCGGTGCGTACCAAATTCTCCTGGAACTCCAGGGCTTTCAATCTGTTCGCGCGCAGGCGACGCTGCTCGCCGGACAGACCGCAAACATTCCGGTGCAGATGCAGCCGGCGACCCTGCAGGAAAACGTGACGGTCACGGCGGAGGCCCCGCTCGTCAACGTGACGCAGACAAGTCCGGCCGGCAACATCGATCCGAAGCAGTTCTCCGAGCTCCCAGCGGAAGGCCGCAACTGGATGGCGTTGCTGCTCGTTGCGCCGGGAAGCCGGACGACGTCGGTCGGTCAGAACGCTCCAGTTCCGTTGCGGGGGGGAGGCGGCGATCAGCAGTTCTTCCAGACCAACGTGGACGGCCAGCAGGTCAGCAACGAGCTGGGAGGCGGACGCCAGCCGCTCATGAGCCAGGAAATGATCTCGGAGCTGCAGTTCATCTCCAACCGGTTCGACGCGACCCAGGGCCGCTCGCTCGGTGTTCAGGTGAACGTGATCACCAAGTCAGGGACCAATAAGTTCTCGGGATCGCTGAGAGGCAGCTTCCGCGACAGCGACATCGGCTACGCGGAGGATCCGCTCGCCGGCAAGGTGACGCCGTTCAGGGATCAGCAGATTGCGAGCTCCTTCGGCGGTCCCATCATCAAGGACAAGCTGCACTTCTTCGTGTATCAGGACTACGACCACAACCCGAGCACGGGCGTGTGGACGACTCCGTACCCGAAGTTCAACATCTCGAAGGACGGGTTGTT
>Ga0070681_10003567_pt1 | contig 14590 bp, 9 predicted proteins | sample KBSC83BmetaG_FD_65650 | JGI IMG/M metagenome (GOLD analysis project Ga0070681, IMG submission 65650) | Corn rhizosphere microbial communities from Kellogg Biological Station, Michigan, USA - KBS C8-3B metaG | ecosystem: Host-associated > Plants > Roots > Rhizosphere | place: USA: Michigan... | reverse complement strand
CGCTGCCGGGTGCCCTTTTTTTTGGAGTGCTGCGTGCCGGAAGCCGGCGAAGTCCTCGATCTTGCCTGGCGGGTGTGGGGCCGAAGCCCGCCACAGGTGCTGCTCATCCATGGCCTGGGTGACGGCGCCTGTGTCTGGTCCCCGGTGATCCGGCTGTTGGGTGAGCGATTCGGCGGGTTTGTGGTGGACCTGCGCGGCCACGGGGACTCTCCCCACGACCCGATGCAGCGTTACGGACTGCGGCAGCTCGCCGCCGATGTCGAAGCCATCGTGCGGAGGCAGTCACCCGCCGATCTCGTGATCGTCGGACACTCGCTGGGCGCCGAAGTTGGCATCGAGCTCGCGAGCGCTCTCGGCCCGCGCGCACGAGGGCTCGTGCTGGTTGATGGGGGACCGGAAATGGATGTGCAGACGGCGCGCGCCATTCATGACTCCCTGCGGCTGATGCCGCGTCATTTTGACTCGGCGTTCGAGCTTGCGAGTCTGCTTGCCGAGCGGCATCCTCTTGCGGAGGAGCGCCTGCTCGTCGAGTACGCTCACGGTTCGTTGCGCCCGGCTCCCAACCGGGACGGCTTCGAGTTGAAAGCGGATCCCCATTTCGAGCGCGGCATGCGAGTGTACGATTCCGGGGCCTTGCGCCAGAAGTTGCTGCTGACTACCTGCCGCAAGCTGCTGATACGCGGGGCTGTTTCGGCGGTGTGGCGGCAGCCGGCCACCACGGCGCTCGCCCGTGAGTTGGGTTGTTCCGTACAGACGGTGCCCGGGGCGGGGCACGCGATCGCGCTGGAGAATCCGGCGGCCCTGGCCGGCCTGTTGCTGGAGTTTGTGGCCGCGTAACGGTCGCCGACACCGTCCCGAGGCGCTTTTCCTGATCGTTGCATCGTGCAACGCCGGTTGCGAGAACCGTTTGGGCGTGTGCACAATTCCAACGGCGCCTGCCCAACACGGACTGCGGCGCCAGGAATCAGGGAAAAAGGGACCTTACAATGGCAATACCTGCCGATTCCGCCACCGCGCGCGCCTTGAGTGAGCGCCGGGTCAGCTTCTCCGATGCCTATCGCTACTACATCGTCGCGGTGATCTGGCTCGTGTTGCTGTTCCGGTTCGTCGACCTGCAGATCATCGCAGTGTTGCTCGAGCCGATACGCGCCGAATTCAAAGTCAGCGACACCCAGCTGGGCATTCTCACCGGGACGGCGTTCGCGCTGTTCTACGGGGTACTGGGAGTACCCGTCGCATGGCTGGCCGACCGCTACAGTCGCCGCAATCTCATCGCAATCTGCCTGGGGCTGTGGAGCGCCATGAGCGCTCTGTGCGGACTCGCCACGGGGTTCTTCAGTCTGCTGCTGGCGCGCGTCGGCGTCGGGTTCGGCGAGGCCGGCGGACAGCCGCCTTCGTATTCGCTGATCTGCGATTACTTTCCGCCGAACCGACGCTCGACGGTATTCGCGATTCTCAATACGACCCTGCCGTTGGGTGTTTTCGTGGGGTTCATCATCGGTGGCTGGATCAATGCTCACCTGGGGTGGCGCGCGACGCTCCAGGCCGTAGGCGCCGCCGGCATCGTGGCCGCACTGCTGGTCCGGTTGACGGTGCGCGAGCCGGCCCGTGGCGCATACGATTCCCCGTTGAGCGCTCCCAAGGCGCCCCCGACCGCGGAGTCTTTGCGTTATCTGTGGAATCTGCGCTCCTACCGCCATCTGGTTCTGGCCAGCAGCATCTTCACCCTCGGCGCTGTCGGTTCGGGAATCTGGATTGCCTCCTTCTTCATCCGCGTGCATCACATGGCCGCGCCGCAAGTGGCAATGTGGCTCGCGTTCATTTACGGGGGCGGAGGCCTGATTGGCGCCACCCTCGGCGGCCTTCTGGCCGACCGCGTCTCACGCCGCCAGCAGGATCGACGCTGGCAAGCGTGGATTCCGGCGATGAGCACCGCGGCGATCCTGCCGTTCTCCTTCTTCGTCTACCTCTGGCCCAATCCCATTACCGCGTTGCTGGTGCACATCGGAACGACGGTACTCATGTACATCTGGGTGGGCCCGTCGTACGCGACCGTGCAGAATCTGGCGGGACCGTCCCGTCGCGCGCTCGCGGCAGCAATCAATCTGCTCGTCGTCAACGTGATCGCGATTGCGCTCGGGCCCCTGCTGATCGGCGCGATGAGCGATTACTTCAAAGCGCAGTTCGCGGAGAACTCGCTGCGCTACTCGCTGTTGGCGGTCGTCGCGTTGACATATTCATGGGCGGCGTTGCACTTCCTGCTCGCCGCGCGCACCCTGTCGCAGGATCTGACTGCAGCTGAGACTGCCTGAGTGTGAGCTCAGGGATTTCGAGTCGACCATTGGAGGGGGCATGTCGGTAGCGGTTCAAGTGGAGCAGGTCAGCAAGCACTACAAGCGCGGCGGCGAGACCGTGGAAGTGCTGCAGCGATTGGACCTCGACGTGGCAGCGGGTGAATTCATCGCCCTGATGGGACCTTCGGGTTCCGGGAAAAGCACGCTGCTCAATCTGATTGGCGGTCTGGACCGGCCGGATGAAGGACGCATCACCGTGGCGGGCGAGCGCGTCGACAGCATGACCGAAGGGCAACTGACGCGCTGGCGCAGCCGGCACGTCGGTTTCATCTTCCAGCTCTACAACCTGATGCCCAAGTTGACTGCCGAAGCGAACGTCGAACTGCCGCTGATGCTGACCAAGATGAACAGCAAAGCGCGCGCGGAGCACGTGGCGACGGCACTCAAGATGGTGGGTCTGGCGGAACGCGCACGGCACAAGCCTTCGGAACTGTCGGGTGGCCAGCAGCAGCGCGTGGCGATCGCCCGCGCCATCGTCGCGGACCCGACTCTCCTGGTGTGCGATGAGCCAACGGGCGACCTGGACAGACGCACCGCCATAGAGATCCTCGAGCTGTTGCGGCTGTTGAATCGAGAGCTGGGCAAGACGATTGTGATGGTCACTCACGATCCGCAGGCAGCGCGGTATGCGACACGGCAGCTGTACGTCGACAAGGGACAGCTGTGCGAGGGAATGCACGTGGAGCATGTGGAGCCGATGGAGGCGCAGGCGTGATACGGCACCGTCGGCTGATCTGGGCCGGGATCTGGCGCAACTCCACCCGCACTACCTACACGTTGTTGTCGATTGTGGTGGCCTTTGTGCTGTTCGGCCTCCTGCAGGGCGTAGCGGCTGCGTTCAGCCATGCGGTGGCCTCCGCCAATCTCGACCGCCTGTATGTGGACAGCCGCCTCGGCCGTGAGCAGCTGCCGTTGGCCTACCTGCCCCGGATCGAGCGGGTGGCGGGGGTCTCGGCGGTCGCGCATGCGACCTGGTTCGGTGGCGCTTACCAGGATTCGAAGAAGTCCGTGTACTCGCTCGCCGTCGATCCGGTTCGCTATTTCTCGATCTACCGGGAGCTGCGGCTGCCGGCCGAGCAGTTGCGCAAGCTGACGCAAACGCGCGACGGTGCCGTCGTCAGCCGCAAGACCGCCGAGCGCTTCGGCTGGAAGATCGGCGACCGGGTGCCCCTGATCTCGAGTGTCTGGTCGAGCAAGGGCGGCGGCTCGGTGTGGCCGTTCGAGATCGTCGGCATCTTCGATCCGGAGGAGGACCGGACATCGCGTACGGAGTTCGTTCTCAATTACGCCTACTTCGATGAGGCGCGGCAATACAAGAACGGCACCGTCGGCTGGTATACGGCGCAGGCCGCCGATCCCAGGCAATCGACCCAGGTCGCCGCGGCCATCGATGCGCTGTTCGCCAACTCCAGCGACGAGACGCTGACCCAGAACGAGCAGGAGAAGGCGCAGGCGCTGCTGAAGGAGCACGGCGACCTCAATCTGATCGTCAACCTCATCATGGGTGCGGTGTTCTTCACGCTGTTGCTGCTGACCGGCAACACGATGATGCAGTCCGTCCGCGAGCGCATCCCGGAATTCGCGGTGCTGAAGACTCTCGGCTATTCGAGCGCGACGGTCACCCTGATCATCGGCTGTGAAGCGCTGGGGATGTGTCTGGCTGCCGCGCTGTTGGGACTGGCGCTGGCCTGGCTGCTGTATCCGGTACTGCAGGTGGTCACGGCGGCGCCCCGTATGCCTCTTTGGGTTCCGCTGGCTGGCGCGCTGATCGCGGCGTTGCTGGCGGGGGTGACGGCGCTGCCCTCGGCCGCACGGTTGCGCCGGATCAGCGTCGTGGACGCGCTGGCAGGAAGATGAGAGCAGTCGCATGAGCAGTTTTCGTCAGATCTACACCGTGACGAGAATGAATCTTTTGAATATGCCGCAACGCTTGGGCGGCGCATCGGTCGTGGTGATCGGCAACGCAGGCGTGGTGGTTGTCCTGGTGTCCGTTCTTGCGATGGCGGTGGGATTCAGTCACACCATCAACGGCACGGGACGCCCCGACCGTGTGATCGTCCTGCGAGGCGGATCCAGCTCCGAGCTGAGCAGCGTGCTCACGCGGGACACGGTGGACGTCATCGTGGATGCTCCGGGGGTTAAGACGGTCGCGGGTCAGCCGGTCGCCTCCAGGGAGATCGTCGTCGGAGTCGATCTTCCGAAGAAAGGCGGCGGTGGCAGCGATAGCGTCACGCTGCGCGGGGTCAGCGCACAGGCGCCCGCGGTGCGTCCGGAAATCCAGCTGACCGGGGGCCGCCTGTTCAGCTCCGGAAAACACGAGCTCATCGTGGGGCGAGCCGCGCAACTGCAGTTCGCGGGCCTCGCGGTCGGCAACCATGTGAAACTCGGCAGCAGCGATTGGAACGTGGTCGGCTCATTCACCAGCCGCGGTGACCTGCACGAGTCGGAATTGCTCGCCGACGTGGTCAGCGTGGCCGAGCTCTATCGGCGAAGGTCCTTCAATAGTATTGCCGCGTTGTTGGAGAGCCCGCAGGCGTTCGAGACCTTCAAGACCGCGGTGAGCTCCGATCCGCAGCTGTCGGTGGAAGTGGTGCGTGAGAGCGACTATTTCGCCGCGCTATCGAAGCAGCTCACCCGGACGCTGACCCTCGTAGGCTTTCTGGTCGGGGCCATCATGTCGATTGGAGCGATATTCGGGGCGTTGAATACGATCTACGCCGCCGTGAGCTCGCGCCGTGTCGAAATCGCCACGCTGCGAGCGATCGGATTTGGCGCGGACAGCGTGGCCATCTCGGTCATCGTCGAGGCCATGCTCCTGTCGCTCGCCGGCGGCGCGGTCGGGGCCCTGCTCGCCTGGAGCGTTTTCGACGGCAATGCCGTCAACACGCTCGGCGGCCGCACCCAGGTCGTGTTCCAGTTCATGGTGACGCCCGCCCTGGTCCTGCTGGGCCTGTTGCTCGCCGCGGCAATCGGGTTCGTGGGCGGCGTCGTTCCGGCGATGCGCGCTGCCCGGATGCCCGTGGCAACGGCGCTGCGAACGCTCTAGTTTTTCTTCAACTTTCGGGGCTGCTGGATCATCTCGATCCGGTTGCCCGCGGGATCGAGAGCCAGGGCAATCAGGATGCTCGTCATGCCGAACTTCCGGGGCTTCTGTTGAATCTTACCGCCCGCGGCGGTGATGGCGGCTGCCGTCGCGTTGATGTCGGTGACGTTGAATATCAGGTGAGCGAACGGATCGGGAGTAGAGTCGTTCGCACGCTGCGAGATCACGATCTGCGGCGTCGGGTTCTCCTTCGCCGCCTCGGGGGTAGCCCCGAAGTTCAACACGACCTCCAGGCCACTTGGGAGGGTGAAGTGCCGGATCTCCTGCAACCCGAAGGCGGCCTCATAGAATTTGGCGACACCGGCCGCATCGGCGGCCGAGATGCGCGCCGCATTGAGCGTCACTCCTTCCGGAGCCGCATCGGCCGGCAATGCGCTCGAGAGCGCGAGGGCGACCGAAGTCGCGGCAAACAGCCTGATCACACTTTTCATGGCGGACTTTCCCTTGCCGTGCGTTGTTAGGATCGGCACATCATAGCTCGGGAATACGGACATGACCGCATTGAATCCGGCGACCCTGCTCGCAACGCTCCAGCGGATCTGGTCGCAGGTACTGGAGTTGCCGGTGGACCGGATCGGTCCGCGGGATAATTTCTTCGCCCTCGGCGGGGATTCCCAGTTGCTGTTGCGGGTGATGAGCGAGGTGAACGAGCTCTACTTCCCGGACGAGCAGGGCCTGCCGGTGGCGCAGTTCTTCGCTTGCGGCACTCTCGCGGAGCTGGCGGACCGACTGCTCGCGGCGAAGCAGTCACATCCCCAGGCGCACGCCGCAGCGTTGACGCATGACGATCGCGCCATCGCCATCATCGGGATGGCCGGTCGATTCCCGGGCGCCGACCACATACCCGCGTTCTGGCGGAACCTGTGCGAGGGCCGCGAGGGTATGCGGCCCTTGTCCACAGGCGAGCTGCGCGAAGCGGGTGTGGCCGCGTCGGATCTGGCCGATCCGCGATACGTTAGACGCGCTCCCGCGCTACAGGACCCACGGCTGTTTGATTACGGATACTTCGGCCTGACCCCCAAGGAGGCGGCCGGCACCTCACCCGAGCAGCGATGGCTGCTGGAGTGCGCTGAGGAGGCCCTGCAGGGCGCGGGCTATGGGGAGCGCTGGCAGGGCGAAAGAATTGGAGTCTTCTGCGGTTCGGGCGTCAGCAGCTATTTCCTGCGCAATCTGTGGCCCCTGGTGCGTTCGCCGGAGTCCGCGGAGGCCATGCGCCTCATCGCCGGAGGGACGAGTCCGGCAACCCGCGTTTCGTATCTGTTGAATCTCACCGGCCCGAGTCTGACGATCGATACCGCCTGCTCCTCGTCGCTGGTCGCGGTGCATCACGCCATGCAGGCACTGGCTGCCGGAGAGTGCGATCTCGCGTTGGCAGGTGGCGCAACCGTGCGGCATCTCGCCTCGCAGGGCTACTTGGCCGAGAGCGGCGGAATATTCTCCGCGGATGGCCATTGCAGGCCGTTCGCGGAGCAGGCTCAGGGCACGATCGGCTCCGGGGGAGCCGGGTTCGTGCTGCTGCGTCCACTGCGCCGGGCCATCGAGGAGCGCGATCCGATCCTGGCGGTCATTCTGGGCTCGGCTGTCAACAACGACGGCAGGCAGAAGCTCGCCTATACGGCCCCGGGTCTGGCCGGGCAGGTGGATGTGATCCGTCGGGCTCACGCGGCCGCGGGCGTGAATCCGGCCGACATCCGGTTCATCGAGACACACGGGACGGCGACACCCCTTGGCGATGCGATCGAAATCGCCGCGTTGGCCCAGGTCTTTGCCGACTCCCGCGACGGAGCAGGCCGCTGTGCCCTGGGTACTCTCAAGGCAAATGTGGGCCACCTGGAAGCGGCCGCCGGCATCGCCGCGCTCATCAAGTCGGTTCTGGTCCTGATGCATCGAACGATCCCGCCGTGCATCCATTCCTTTCCCACTCACCCGCAGCTCGCTCTCGAGCGCACGCGCTTCTTTTTCAACGAGCAGCTCCAGAGCTGGCCTCCAGGTGATGCGCCCGCGCGTGCGGGTGTCAGCGCGTTTGGAATCGGTGGCACGAACGCGCACGTGGTGCTCGAGCAACCGCCACCATCGTCCCCGGATCCGGTGGAGAGCGCCCCGGATCTCATGCTCGTGTCCGCACGCTCCGAAAGTGCTTTTCGCAGGATCTGCGATGAGCTGGCGAGCTATCTGACTGACAATCCCTCTACCCGGTTGTGCGATGTTGCACACACCCTGCGGATCGGGAGGACTGCGCACGTCTATCGTCGCGCGGCGGTGTGCGCTGACCTCGCGGAGGCCGCCTCGCAGCTGCGCCACTGGGCAAATGACGCCGCACCGCCGGCGCCTGTCAGTACCGGTTCGCCCATCGTATTCCTGTTTCCGGGGCAGGGATCGCAACACGCGCGAATGGCAGCCGGCCTATACGCCCGGGAGGGTGTCTTTCGCGAGCACCTCGATCAGTGCGCCGAGGCGCTCCTGCGCCCGCTGGGGTTGGATATCCGCTCGCTTGTGCTCGGTGGCACATCGCCAGACGATGAGCGCGCCATCAAGACGGCGCTGGCGAGAACCGAAATCTCTCAGCCCGCGCTCTTTGCGGTGGAATACGCACTGGGCCGCTTGTGGCTCTCGTACGGTGTGCAGCCCTCGCTGTTCATTGGCCATAGTGTGGGTGAGTACGCGGCAGCCTGTCTCGCCGGAGTGTTCTCCCTCGATGATGCGTTGAGGATTCTCGTGACCCGCGGGCGACTGACGCAACGGACCGCGCCGGGCCGGATGCTTGCGGTCCGGTTGGGACGTCACGAGATCACGGGTCTTCTGGGTCCGCGCGTATCGCTGGCAGCCGTCAACGGTCCGAACAGCTGCGTGCTGTCGGGAGAAGCATCGGCGCTGGAAGAGGTTCGGAGGAAGCTGGATGCCCGCGACATAACGGCTCAGGTCGTCAACGACACGCATGGGTTTCACTCGGAGCTGATGCAGGAGGTCATGGAGGAATTTGGCGACTTCCTGCGGACCGTTACCTTCTCCCCGGCACGCATTCCACTCGTATCCACGCTTCACGGGCGGCTCGTCGCCCCTGGCACACTTGCCGAGCCTGCGTACTGGTTGAGCCAGCTGCGCAATGCCGTTGAGTTCGATTCGGCGGTCCGCTGTGCGTTCGAGGGCTCGTCCAAGATTTTCCTCGAGTTGGGACCGGGGACGATTCTGAGCGCTCTGGTGCGAGCGCAGCGCGATGCCGATCGTCATCTCATCGTCAACGGTTGCCGGTCGGCGCGGACCGAGGCTCCGGATCACTCCGCATTCCTGGCAGCGCTGGGACAGCTCTGGGCGCGGGGAGCGCCCATTCACTGGCCGGCAGCGCGATTCGCAGCGGGCGCGCGTCGCGTCCCTCTGCCGACTCACCCGTTCGAGCGTGTCCGGTGTTGGGTGGATCCACCGAAGAGCGAGCCCGGCCCCGCTGCGGAGAAGCCACCATCGCGTGAGCCGCCGGAGAATTGGCTGTATGCGCCGGTGTGGGTGGAAAGATCGGCCTCAGCACGTCCCATTCGCCTGGGCATCGAGCCGAGTGCTGGCCCAATCGAGCGGTGCTGCCTCGTGTTCGTCGAGGCGGGTTCTGACGGCGAGCGCGTCGAGCGGATCGCACGGGCGCTCAGCAAACGGGTGGTCCGGGTAAGGCCGGGAAATGCCTTCGCGCGACAGAATGATACTTACGAGCTGGGTGTGGCACGCGCGCTGGATTATCGGGCGCTGCTGGAAGATCTTCGTACGCGCGCGCTACGCGTGGATCGCGTGCTGTTCGCATGGGAAGGTGTCGAAGGCGGCCTGATCGCGATCATGCATCTGTGCCAGGCGCTCGAACAGCAGACGGCGGAACCGATTCGACTCACGCTGTTGACGCAGGAGACCTACCGGGTGCTGGGCACTGAGCCTGTCGATCCGATGGGTGCGCTCGTTTCGGCAACCGCTCAGACCCTCGCACGGGAATACCGCCATATTCGTTGCCACAGCCTCGATCTGCCCGGCAGCTTCGATCCCGCTGAGGTTGCCCGGCATCTCCACGCAATGGACGACTCCGGTTGCGAGCCGCCGTCCCCCATCATGGCGTGGCGCGGACACTCTCCCTGGGAGCGCACCTTCGAGAGAGTCCCCTGGTCGCCGGGGGCGGCGCCCGTGCTGCTACGCGATCGCGGTGTCTATCTCATCAGTGGAGGATTGGGCGGCATCGGCCTGACGCTCGCTGGGTATCTCGCACGTAGCGTGCGGGCGCGCTTGATTCTGCTGAGCAGATCCGCGAGCGAGCAGGCGTTAGGTCGCGTTCAGGAACTTCGAGATGCTGGCGCCGACATTGAGATCATGCGTGCGGATGTGACTTCGGAGCGCGACGTTCGTGAGGTGATCGCATCCCTGAAATCCAGGTTCGGCGCCCTGCAGGGTGTCATTCATGCCGCCGGCGTCCCGGGTGGAGGAACAATAGCTCTGCGCACGGCCGAGGCGGTACGGCAAGTGATTGCTCCAAAGGTGGAGGGCACGCGCGTTCTATACGAGGCCGTTCAGCCGATGCGGCCGGATTTTCTGATGTTGTGCTCGTCCATCGCCGCCATCCTGGGACCGGCAGGGCAGTTCGACTACTGCGCCGCAAACGCCTTCCAGGATGCCTTTGCGCATGCCTTCGACCAGCCTGATGGGATGCGTGTCCTGTCGATCAACTGGGATGGGTGGCGGGAATCGGGTATGGCGGTGCGCGCACAGTCTGGGGGAAACCGTGCGGCTTGGCGAGAAGCACTCGACAGCGCTCTGTCGGGCGATGAGGGGGCGGAAGTCTTCGCTCGAGTCCTGTCGAGTCCGCGGCCGCAATGGTTGGTCAGCACGCGGCCTTTCGCTGAGGTCACGGCCGCATCGTCCGCAGCACAGAGCGGAACCGGCGGGACGTCCATTGCACCGGATTTCCCCGGCGCTCGCGCCGCAGTAGACGCTCATCCAACAGAGACGGATATCGCGGCACTCTGGAGCGAGCTGCTGGGGGTGCCGATCGGCGGCAGCGACACGGACTTTTTCGCAGCCGGCGGGGACTCCCTGCTGGCCGTGGAACTCGGTACGCGAATCTCGGGCCGGTTCGGACGGGCGATCGCGGTCCGCGATCTGATTTCGAATCCGACGCTGGCGTCCATGACGCGTCTCATCGGACTGCACTGCGTCCAACAGCTCTGATGGCGCTCAGACGCGCTCGCTGTTGAACGCGTCCTGCAACAACTGCGCAGCCTTACGACGGTCGAGCTTGCCCGGGCCGAGGTTGGGGAGCGCATCGATGAGCTTCACGAACTGCGGCACCGTATGACTGGGTCCGTGGCGCATCGCATACTCCTGAATCGCCGCGCCCGTCAGAGGCGAGCGCGCGACGATCAATGCGGCAGGAACGGGTCCTCTGCGCGGGCAGGAGACAGCTGCGGCGCACGCGGCCTCCACGGCAGGGTGACTCATCAGCAACTGTTCCAGTTCCACGGGATAAATGTTCTTGCCGTTGCAGACGAACATGTCATCCACGCGCCCGCGGTGAAAGAAGTCGCCTGCCTCGTCGCGGTAAAAGATATCGCCCGTGCGGAACCAGCCGTCCCGCAGCCGCTGCTCGTTGAGTTGCTCGTCCAGATAGCATCGGTGCACGGTCGCATTGCGGACCCACAATTCACCGACACTCTCCTGCTGCCGGCCCTCCTCGTCGCGCAGACTCGATTCGCCAAACAGCTGCCGCCCGCAGCTGCCGCGCTTGATGGATCCGGCGAACAGCTCGCGGCGGGAATGCCCGATGCCACTCAGGCATTCCGTCATGCTGTACGCCGTGGCAGCCGGAACCCCAAAGCCGCGCTCCATCTCGCGCAGCAGATCCTCCGGGCATGCCTCCCCGCCGACGATGCAGCAACGCAGGGCCGAGCGGTCCATCTTCGCGAGGTAGGGCTCCTTGAGGAGGCTGCGGTACAGGGACGGCACGAGCAGCATGCATGCGCAGCGCGCCTCCTCGATGAGTCGCAGATAAGGTTCCGGCAGGAAATAACTCATGAGGTACGTGGGCCGGCCGTTGAGCAGACCCTGCAGGCAGATGGAGATGCCCGCGAGGTGGCTGAGGGGCAGCCCGGTGACCATGGCGCTGCTTGCGACGAGGGAGTCGGGCGCATCGGCGTATTGGCGCCACACCAGATCGTGGTATTCGAAAAAGCGGACCAGATCGCCATGGCTCATCAGCACCGCTTTGGGCCTGCCGCTGGAGCCGGAGCTGTGAATGACCAGCGCGGGCTGTGAATCGGGGAACTCCTCGTAGGACGGACGCGTTTGGGACGGGGCCGCCATCGAGAGCTCGCCCAGCAGCGGCAGGCAGACACAGCCTGAGTTGCGCAGCGTTGCGCCGACAGAGTCCTCCGGAGCATCCTCGAAAAGACAGCAGCGCGGAGTCATGGCGCCGGCGATGGCCAGCAGTTGCTGCGCGCCCAGCAACGGACTGACCGGCATTGCCGTGGCCCCGATGTTCATGACCGCGAGCAACGCTTCCACTGCCTCCACGCGGGAGCTGCATAGGATCAGAACCCTGTCACCAGGGCGCACGCCCGCCTCGCGCAGCTGCGCGCACCGCAGGGCTACCTGCTGCCTCAATTCAAACGAGGTGTGAGTGGTGGTGGAGCGGGCGTTCCTGACGTGGGCAAGGATGGAGCTTGCATCCGGTCGCAGGAAAAGCCGTGTTGCGTTCACCGCCGGGCTTCTTCCGCCAGCAGAGGTTCGGCGGTCCATGGCGCCTTCTCGATCCCCTCGCCGGTGGCCAACCAATGTGCGCATTCCGGGCTCAGCTGAGCTGAGGCGTGGCGTTCATACTTACGCACATCATCGGGGGTCAGCGTGTTGCGCCACCTGCTGTTCTCGCCGCGATGAAAGAAATCGCTCGCGCCGTTTTCGAACCCGCGCGCCAGTATCGATGAAAACTGCGCGCCATGCTGTTTCATGTAGTCGAAGCTGCAGTGCCGCAGGATCGCCGGCCAGAGCGACTCTTCGACCTCGATCCCGAGGAAGCCCGCGATTCTGCGGATCTGCGCCTGCGGATCGCGTTTCAGATTGTTGAAATGGACGAGCAGGACGTTCGCCCGGCCCCGATCGGACCACCAGGTCCTGACATTGGACCAGAAAGGCCAGATGGGATACCCGTCGCGATCCAGCCAATCGTGAAAGAACTGGCGCGCGTCGGCGATGGCCGGCTCGAGTGGCGGACCCACGCGTCCTGGAGTGTCGTTGACGAGGCGCAGGGCGTGTGGAGTGAGATGACGGTGGTGATTGTGCCAGCTCCACAGTGCGTCGCGGCCGTCTCGCCCGACGTACAGATACTTTGCATGAGGAGACAACGGGAGCGCATCCGATGGCAGGTGGGTTTTCATCATCCGCCGGTGGGGTTGTGCCTCCAGATGATCCAGCACCGCCTGCAGGGGCCGATAACGCAGCTCGATCCACGGGCACATGTCGATGATCGGCAGGCCTTCCGCGGCATTGAAAATGAGCTGGCCCAGAATCTGCTGAATCCAGGTCGTACCGGCTTTCGCCCAGCTCGCAATGACGATGTCGCCGTCGCGGAACGGAAAGTCGCGCCAGCGTGTCGAGTCCATCGAGTGGTTGTGTACCTCGCGAGAGGCCGGGCGCGGATCCATGCTTGCTCCTGTCAGGTCAGCATACTATTGTGTGCGCAGTGAGCCAGCAAACCAACAGTGCCACCCTCGGGACCACGCTGAAACAGATCTGGATGGATCTGTTGAACATCGGGGAGGTCGGCGACGACGACCACTTCTTCAGCCTGGGAGGCGATTCGATGGGGGCGATGCGCATGCTCGCGCGTATCGAGAGCGATCTGCAGGTCCGGCTCACGATGTCCGCGGTGATGGAGCATCTGGTGTTGCGAGACCTCGTCGGTCACATCGTCCGATTGCTCACCACGGGGCCGTCCGCGGCGCAGCCATCGGCGGTGGGGCCGGATCAGGAAGAGGGCGTGATCGACTGAAGCAGCGGCTCGGCGAATCCCGCGTTGCGCTCAGGCTCCTGGAGCAGCGACTGCAGGCGAGCGAGGAAGGCCTGAATCGTCGCCCTGTGAAATCTCGCCGGTGAATAACGCACCATGCCTTCGATGCGATCCTCAAACTCGAGCACGGTGAGGTTCAGCTTCTCCCCTCTGCCTTCATCCAGGATTTCCGGCTGCGAGCCGAGCTCGAACGGGCTCGTCTGCAGCTCGCCCGCGGCAGTGGTTGCATTTCCGGGGGGACGGTAGTTGAAGGTGATGTGCAGCAGCGGATTCTCCCGCGACTGCCGCGCCAGCTCCGACTTCAGTGGGGCAAAGGGATAGTGTACGTGGCGTTGCGCCTGTGCCCAGCGGTCCGCCACATGGTCGATGAGGTCGGGAAAGCTCATTGCCGCGGACACGTCGGCCCGTAACACCCAACACTGTATGAAACACCCGACCAGATCCCAGAGCTCGCGGGTGTGCCGGCCGAAGTGCGCCACGGCAACCAGGACGGTCCGCGTCCCGCTCCAGGCTTGCAGGCTCGCCACATAGGCCGACAGAACGATCGTCTGCAGGGTCGTCTTGCGCTCCTGCGCAAGCTTCTTCAGCCTCGCCACCCCGGGACCGTCGATACGCAGGTGCTCTGCACCCCCTGGCAGTCCCGATAGCGGAGGCGGTCTGTCTGCCGGGAGGGCGAACGGATCCTCAACGCCGGACAGCAAGCTGCGCCAATAGTTGAGCTGGCCTCGTCCTGAATCCGAGTGAACGAATTCGCGAACCGATCTCACGTGGTCGCAGAAGTCGGTCAGCAACGGCGGCAGCCGCGGCTCTTCCCCCCTGACGAGCGCGGTATACGTCATCAGCAGGTCGCGAATGAGCACGTTGCAGGACCAGAAGTCCACAATGCTGTGATGGAGGATGAGCGCGAGCACGTACTCGTCGTCGGTCAGCCGGGCTACCCCGGCGCGCAGTAACGGGCCTGTATCGAGTCCGAAACGCTCGTGCCGCAGCTCGCTTATCCAGTGGCGGACCCCCTCGTCCCGCGCGGGCCCAGGTACCTTGCTGAAATCATTCGTGGCGACCGGCACCCTCCACGAATCGACGATCTCCGCACGCCACTGCCCGGCCGGA
>Ga0070681_10003565_pt1 | contig 14595 bp, 15 predicted proteins | sample KBSC83BmetaG_FD_65650 | JGI IMG/M metagenome (GOLD analysis project Ga0070681, IMG submission 65650) | Corn rhizosphere microbial communities from Kellogg Biological Station, Michigan, USA - KBS C8-3B metaG | ecosystem: Host-associated > Plants > Roots > Rhizosphere | place: USA: Michigan... | reverse complement strand
TTCAACAGCGCCCTGCCGAGCACCCCCAGTCCCAAGCCGGCCGCCGCGATCAGAGCTTTCTGCCGATTGCGAGTCATCGTTTCTCCATCACGAGGGGCGCATCACGACTTTGATACAGTCATCCTGCTTCTTCTCGAAAATGGAGTACGCGTTCGGCGCATCCTTCAGTTCCAGCCGGTGCGTGATGACGAATGACGGATCGATCTCGCCCTTTTGAATGCGATCGAATAACGGCCGTAAATACTTCTGCACGTGGGTCTGGCCCATTTTGATGGTCAGGCCCTTGGCAAATGCCGTCCCGATCGGTACTTTATCGATGAAGCCGCCGTATACGCCCGGGATGGATATCGTTCCGCCTTTGCGGCAGGCTTGAATCGTCTGGCGTAACACCTCAGGCCTGTCCGTCTCCAACCGAACCGCCTGTTTGGCGCGATCGTAAAGTGCGCCAATGCTGTGACCATGCGCTTCCATACCGACAGCATCAATGCATGAGTCAGGCCCCATCCCGCCCGTCATCTGCTTCAGTTGTTCCACCACGTCGATATCTTCGAAGTTCAGGACCTCGGCGTTGCAGTCGTTCCTGGCTTTATCGAGTCGAGCCTGAACACGATCGAGGGCGATCACTCGATCCGCGCCGAGCAGATATGCGCTCTTGATCGCAAAGAGGCCGACGGGACCGCAGCCCCAGACGGCCACCGTATCGCCCAGCTGGATATTGCAGTTTTCGGCCGCCATGTATCCTGTCGGAAAAATGTCCGAGAGGAACAGCACCTGATCGTCTCTGAGTCCATCCTCAATTTTCAAGGGGCCCACGTCGGCAAAAGGTACGCGCGCATATTGCGCCTGGCCGCCGGCATATCCGCCATACAAATGTGAATAGCCAAACAGCCCGGCGCCTGATGAACCATACGCTCCTTCCGCCAGAGCGGCGTTGGGATTCGAGTTATCGCACAAAGAAAACAGGCTGCGTTGACAGAAGAAGCATCGGCCGCATGCGATGTCGAACGGAACGACGACGCGGTCGCCTTTCTTGAGATTTGAGATCTCCTTGCCGACCTCGACTACTTCGCCCATGAACTCATGGCCGAGGACGTCGCCCTGTTCCATGGTCGGAATGTAGCCGTTATAAAGATGCAAATCGGAGCCACAGATTGCCGTCAATGTAATTTTGACGATGGCGTCCCGCCCGTTCAGGATCTTGGGATCAGTTACGTTTTCCACGCGCACGTCTTTTTTGCCGTACCAGCAGACTGCTTTCATGATTGGCTCCTTACAGTGATTTGGCTATCGGTTCGATGACGGGGCGTCGCTTGCCGGGAATGAATGCTCAGATTCGCGGCGCACCTGTTCATCGGACTGTTTGCGTTCGGCTTTCACATCAGCGTCCTTCAATACCTGGGGTTGACCGCAAGTGGTCGGCACTTCGCCAGCTTCCATGAGCGCTTTGAAGCGATGCAGGTCCTCGGCGATTTGCTTCGTGGGTTCCTCGCCAAAGAGTTTGGCCACGGTTGCGCCAACCAGCCCGCCGGGCGGATTATATTGCAGTTCGATGGCAACTTCGGTTCCGCGGCCGCCGTGCGCATCGCGAAAATGCACAGAGCCGGCGTTCTGTACGCCCGACCCTTCGAGCGACCGCCAACTGATCAGCTCATTTTCCTTCTCGATAAGGATTTCGGCATCCCACTCTACCGTCCGGCCCGCGGGCCCTTTTGCTACCCAATGCGACCGGCCGAAGCCCAGATCCTTGACGGCTTCGAGGTGGCGCATGAAGCGCGGCAGATTGTCGAACTGCCTCCAGAACCGGTACACCTCCTCGCGCGGTTTATTTACCGTGACCACCCGGTCTACGCGCACGCCGAGTTCATATGGAACGCTGACGTTCGCGCCCTGACCCGGAGGGCGCGTTCTTACGCCGATGGCCTCATAGAAAAACGAATGCCCGGTTGCACCCCGCCTCATCAGGTCACCGCCAATGGCTGCCAATGCATAGCCGGCAGGAGATTTCCGGCGGAGCCCGTACCACGCCAGCACGCCACCGCCAACTACCGAGGCGACGCGTTCAGCCTTACTGATGTTTTCGTTGTGCCGCGAATGTCGAATGATTTCCATAGTTTTTATCTCGCTTGAGTTTTCAAGGGGAGTCGTCCTGCCGTCGATAGGTCGCAGCACTTCGAGTGCCACTTATTTTGGGCAGCTTCAGCTTCTAAGCGCGAGGTCGCGTTGTTGCATTTCCTGGCGATCGGGCGCCGACTGATACTCTCCGGCCCGCTGCGATCCGTCGCTGGTCGCGTAGACTTGAGTAAATTCAGCCCCGTACCAGAAGATTTGAGCGGAGTAGTAGACCCAGACCAGCACCACCACCAACGATCCGGCAGCGCCGTAGGCGGAACCGACGGCGGCTTTCCCCAGGTAAAAACCGATGAGGAACTTACCCAATGAGAAAAGCAGGGAAGTCACGGCGGCGCCGATCCAGACGTCACTCCAGTCCAGCCTCACGTCCGGCACGTATTTGTAGATCAGTGCAAATAAGAATGTGATGGCTACAAATGAGAACAAGAAATTGAAAATCTCCAGGACGAAAGCCGATATCGGCAGCAAGTCGCCAACGAACTTTCCAGCAGCCGCGAGTCCCGCGCTGAGCGAAAGCGAAACCAGTAACAGGAAGCCGATGGCCAGCACCATCGCAAAAGAAAAAAATCGGGATCTGATTTCGTTCAGGATGCCGGAGCCGGCTCTGCGAGGGGCATTCCATATCAAATTCAGCGAATCGCGCAGCTCGTTGAAAGCGCCGGACGCACCGAACAGCAGGGCCAGGATTCCCAGCACGGTCGAGATAATTCCTGCTCCGGGCTTGTACGTCGTCTTCAGTACTGTTTGAATGGCCTGCGCACTTTCATGGCCCATGAGATTCTGCAACTGGTGCGCGAGATCTCCACGAACGGCAGCCGCGCCAAAGAAAAACCCGGCAATGGCCACGGTCAGCACCAGCAGCGGCGCAAGGGAGAGCACTGTGTAATAAGCCAGCGCAGCTCCCAGTTTAGGCGCTCGATGCTCGTTCCATCGCGAGAAGCTAACCTTCAGGAGTTGCAGCAGCCGCTTCGAGGTCATAAACATCCACTGCAGCGCTTTCATCTCGGCGACGGCTGCGCCATACACGCAAAGGCCCGTACCATTTCCCGATTGAATGCGGGAATGTCCGACGGCTGCCGGCTGGTGATCAGGTTCTCATCGAGCACCACTTCGCGGTCCACCCAGTGCCCCCCGGCATTACGAATGTCATCCTCAATCGTGTGATAGCTGGTGAGCGTGCGGTCGCGGACTACGCCAGCCGAGATGAGTTCCCACGGCGCATGACAGATGGCGGCGATGGGCTTCGATGCCGCAGTCATGTGTCGAATGAAGGAGCGCGCCGCGGGCACTACTCGTAGCGCATCTGCGTTTAAAGCGCCGCCAGGCAGCATCAAGGCATCGTAGGATTCTGGCTTGGTTTCCTCCAGCGTCCGGTCGACAGGAATCCTGATGCTCTTGTCATGATGCTGGAACGCCTGAATGCGGCCGGGTTTGGGGGCAATAACGTCGACCTGCGCGCCAGCCTCCCTTAACGCACGGACCGGCTCCGTCAACTCGGATTCTTCAAAGCCGTCAGTAACCAGTACAGCGACCCTTAACTTATTCAGTTCTGCCACTTTTTTAATACTCCTGCTTGAAGATTCGTCGGCGGACTCATATGGACTGGAGCACGCCACAGACCAAATATTCGTGTTGTACTGCACACTTAAATTGGGTAATTCGTTTATGAAAAAAATCGGGTCGGACATGTCCGACCCCTACAAGTTCCTGTAGGAGCCGAGCACGCCCGGCCCAATTTCCGAGGATTGATTGAGTCAGGCACCGCGAATTGTCACTACTTCCGGCTTTGGGCAGCCGTTGCTGTGGTGTCGCGTTGACTGTGCTGCGATTGTTCGTGCTCCCGGAGTTCGCTCTGCGTCTGGAACAATTGCTTGCAACTATCGCACTGGTACTGACCCTTCTGATTTACCTGTCGTTGTGTCATGTTCGTTCACCCGCCATCTAGTAACTACTACCGCCTCTCAAGGTCTTCTCTCGTGGGGAGTCACTTTTACCAAAATCGCGCTCTGCGGTTGGCTCCCAGTATGGTTTGCTGCCGTAATGCCCATAAATCTGTGCGGCCCAGTTCGCGTCAGCCATGTCAGGCCAGTCGTCCTTGTCGAAACCCGGGGCATTCTCAAGAGTCGCTTTGTCCACGTTTAGTATGAACTCGTGCTCATCCTCGTTGAGCTGCAGGGCGTCCCACGGGAGGGCGAAGAGTTTATCTCCCATTCCGAGGAATCCACCAAATGAAAGAACCGCATAAGCGACCCGGCCAGTCGGAACGTCGATCATGATCTCTTCGATCTTGCCCAAGTCTTCGCCGGCTGAATTTCTGACGCGATCGCCGGCCAGAGTGCCAGCCGCCATCACACGGCGATATTCATGACGCTTACCCTGCCCGTTCGCAGCCGCCGTTTGTGTTTCTGCGCTCGTATTCGCATTCCAATTTGGATTTGTTGCGGTGTTATCGATTGCCATATTCCCTCCCTGAATTGAAAAACGTGCTCATTACATCGATTGCAGCCGTATCGGCTGATCAAGCCGAAAAGTGAGAACTGTTTCGGCCGGAACCCTTACCTCTTTGCCTCTGGTCAAAACCTGCGCGGTCCCGCCGGCCGCCGCGCCAGCAATCAAGCCAATGGCGGCACCCTTACCACCGCCCGCGATAGCTCCGAGCAACGTGCCCAGCACCGCTCCGCCGCCAACCATTTCAGCCGTGCGCCGGTTTTTACCGATGTTCTGATCGCTGCCCTGCTGGACATCCTGCGTACTCACGAGGTAGCGCGCGCCGTCGATCGTGACGCTCTCGACATCCAAAGTCAGCTGCGGCCCATTGATAGTTCCTCTTTGAGACGCATTACGGATTACCAGCTGTGCATCCGCACCTCTCGGAATCAACACCGCTCCGTTCGTGTCAAGAACATCACGCGCCACTTGAGCCGAATATGTCCTGCCTTCGGTAGCCGTTGTGGAGTCGATCCGTTCATTCGTGCGGACGGTAAACTCCGTCGCTGTCGGAACCACGCCCGACTCCTCTCGCGGCCGTCCCACATCCGTTCGATTGCTATAAGCAGAACCGTTGTTGTACTCAGGCGCTGGTCGCCGGTCCGCGCGGTCACCGTAAGCCCGTTGATCGCCGTAAGGGCGGTCGCCGGGCCGGTTTGAATCATTGCCGCCCGGCGAATTCTGTTGAAAGCCCGGTGAATTCTGTTGAAATATGTTGGGCGGATTACCGCTGCCGATCGCGCCTCCGGTAAAGTCCATGTATTGGACCTCACTCAGATGAAATCGATGGTTGTCGCCGTTTTCGTCCTGAAAGCTGATAGCGTTCTGTGTGGCACTGATCATATGGCCTCGGAACTGTGTGCCATCTCGTAAGGTAAGCGTCTGTTGTGCGGAAAGCGCCAGCGGCAAAACTGCCGCTAGAAAAAAGGTCGCAATTTTTCCCATTGATACTCCTCTCGTTAACGGGAGTGGGTGCAATCGCGTGGCCATAACGGCTGGCTGCTAACGTGGCGGATAGCACCCCGATTGGGTAGCCCCGTTACGGAAGTTTTTGCCTGATGGAAAAATCTGCCGGGGAGGGCCTGCGGGTAGATTTCAAGTTTTTTTGAAGGCGCGCCGGAATTCGAGGACCAGATTCATGACTAGCGTCTCAATCTGGTCCCGAACCTGCCCATAAACGACATCGGATTTGCCGATCGGGTCCTCGACTTCCCAACGCCGCACGTGCACGCCGATGCCTTCGGGCAGCTCGTAGCCGCTCATATTTACAATCAGATCAAAATCGTTCGCATCATCTAGTCGAAACCCCTTAGAGTAGTGACTCGATATGTCGATGTTCTTTTGAGCCATTGAGAGGATCGTATCTTTCACCACAACTCCCGCGGGCGCAAGTCCTGCACTCTCGGCCGAAAGAACATCGCTTCCGTAGCGGTTCGCGAACCCCTCCGCCATCTGGCTCCGGCAGCAATTGCCGACGCACACAAACAGCACTCTCTTTCGTGTCGATCGGCTCACAGCTTGGATAGGAAAAGCTCGTGTATGCGGGAGTCGCGGCCAAGTTCCGGGTGAAAAGTGGCGACGAGATGCCGGCCCTCTTCCACCAAAACCGGATCCCCCTGATAGGTGGCCAACACGCGCGCTTGGGGTCCCACATGACGAATAATCGGCGCTCGAATAAACACGGCTTCCAGATCTCCTGCGTGCGTCCGCTGCTCGAAGTCCGCCTCCGGCGCGATATGGGCAATGCGGCTGTCGACTTGCCGCCCGTACCCGTTGCGCTCGACCGAAATATCCATCAAACCGAGACCCGGCTGGAATGGATGGGTGACTTCCGATGCCAGCAGGATCGCACCCGCACAAGTACCGAAGATAGGCCGCTTTCGACCAAACTCCATCAGCGGCTCGACCATATCCTCGGCCTTCAGCAGCTTCAACATGGTCGTGCTCTCACCGCCCGGAATCACCAGCCCGTCGAGGCCTTCGAGGTCGGAGGCTGTGCGAGCAAGCACAGGTTCAGCGCCGGCGCGAGCCAAGGCTTGGCTGTGCGCTTCGAAATCGCCCTGTAAAGCGAGCACCCCGACCTTTTTCATCTACCAGCCCCGGGTTTGCATCAGTTCCGATTCCTGCAACTTCGAAATATCGAGGCCCGCCATGCCGATGCCGAGTTCCTCGCTAGCCTCGAGCAGCTTTACCGGATCGTTAAAATAAGTGGCAGCCTTGACAATGGCGCGTGCGCGCGCTTCGGGATCTGCGGATTTAAAGATGCCCGAACCCACGAATACGGATTCAGCGCCGAGCTGCATGACCAAAGCCGCATCCGCGGGCGTCGCGATACCCCCGGCTGAAAAGTTGGGTACGGGCAGCTTCCCGTGTTCCGCGATGTATTCCACCAGTTCGAGCGGCGCCTGCAGCTTTTTGGATTCGGCCACCAATTCTTCCTTGCCGAGCACCGTGAGCTGCTTCATTTCTTTCTGAATGGTGCGAATGTGGCGGACAGCCTCGACGATATTGCCGGACCCCGCTTCGCCTTTTGTCCGGATCATCGCGGCGCCTTCCGCAATACGCCGCAGCGCTTCGCCCAAGTTGCGCGCGCCACAGACGAAAGGAATCTTGAAATGCCGTTTGTCGATGTGGTGCTCTTCATCGGCGGGGGTCAGGACTTCGCTCTCATCCACATAATCGACGCCCAGCGCTTCCAGTATGCGCGCTTCCATAAAATGACCAATGCGCGCTTTGGCCATTACGGGAATGCTGACCGTCTGCATGATCTCGCGGATCTTGCTAATTGGTGCCATGCGTGCGACGCCGCCTTCTTTACGAATGTCTGCGGGTACGCGCTCGAGCGCCATTACCGCCGCTGCTCCGGCCTTCTCGGCAATCAGTGCCTGCTCGGCGTTGGTGACATCCATAATGACGCCCCCCTTCAACATCTCTGCCAAGCCGACTTTTACGCGAAACGTGTCATCCAGATACATATAATCTCCTTCCTTTCAGACCATGGCGGGCGCGGGCTCTCGATTTCGCGAACCGCGCACCCGTTCCAGCTCGCTCGAAAAAATTTCCCCTAGAATCCCGACGCCCTGTTCGATCATTCCAGGCGTAAGGCCTGCAAAACTCAGCCGCAGCGAACCCGCCTCGGGCCGGTTCACCGCGAAATATTTTCCCGGTAGATAGCTGACGCCTTTGCGCTGCGCGCGGGCCAGCAACTCGCCGGCGTCGAGTGGCTCCGGCAATTGAACCCATAGGTTCATGCCGCCCTCCGGACGAGTAAATCTTGCGCCGGCCGGGAGGTAGCGTTCACAAGCCGCCAGCACCGCTTTAAGGCGTTCGGCTCCAGCTTTTAGCATGCGGCCACGGTGCGCTTCCAGCCGCCCGGAAACCGCGAACCGTAACAGCACCGCCTGTGAAAGTTGATCGCTGTGCAGATCAGAGAGATGTTTGGCCGCCATCATGTGTCCGATGACCGACCTTGGCCCAATGGCCCAGCCTATGCGCAGCCCTGGAAATGAAACCTTTGAAAAGCTGCGCAGCAGGATCGTATCGCCAGTGCTATCCATCTCTTTTAGAGTGGGTAGCGGGTCGCCAATGTATCGCAACTGGCCATAGATGTCGTTTTCAATCAGAATCGCTCCCGCCTGGCGGGTATGCCGGAGAATGGTTTCACGCGTGCGGCGGCTGAGAGTCGTGCCCGTAGGATTCTGGAAATTCGACGTTACGACTATCAATCTGACTCGATTGGTGGCAAGCGATCGTTCCAGTTGAGCCACGTCCAACCCGTCCGCCCGTGTTGGAATGCCGGTTAATTCGCCGCCTGCCTCAAGAAACAGATTCTTCAACCCCGGATAGACCGGCTCTTCCAGCAGCACTCTATCGCCGGGCCGAACCAATACCCGGCGCGCCAGATCTAGAGCCTGCTGGCACCCACTGGTAATCACCAAGTCGTCACCCGTACGGACCACACCTTCGCGACGCCCAGCCTCGAGCAGATACTGCCGCAACGGCTCATACCCGCCGGGTGAACCGAGCTGCAGAACGGATGCAAGATCGTGAGTCGCCATCACTTCCTGGCAACTGGTGCGAAAGTCCGCAATTGGGAACAGTTCCTCTGACGGACGCGAGAAGGCGAAACTGATCACCTCTTCGCCAGCCACCGACGCCTGCATGGAGTGAACGTGGCTGTCGTTGAGTAGAGCGTGCCAGTCCAAACCCCCGGCTGGCTGGACCGACACGCCGGCTACAAAACTTCCGCGGCCCACGTGACCGCTGATGAGACCATCGGCCTCCAGCAGTTCGTATGCTGCCGAGATCGTAGTTCGGTTCAGGCCAAGCAGGCCAGCCAATTCCCTGGTCGCGGGCAGTCGTTCACCTCGTTTGAGCGAGCCCGATTCAATCAGAGTGCTGAAGTAGCGGTGCAGTTGCTGATATAAAGGCACTTCTGAATCGGGATCGAGCTGAGGGTGTAACGGCACTTCGACCAGCAGCATACCATTTTGGACTGGCACCCGCAATCCAATTCTGCACTTGCAATTCGGACAATATTACCTTTGCCGCAATGGCGGTATGCTACGGAATCAGCGACTTAGCTTTGGACTAGTGATTGCTTTTCATTCGTCGTGGCAACCACACTCACGACACCGCTCGAGCATGCGGATGGCGCTCCCGAGCCGCGAGAGCCGAAGGGACGCTGGCATCTTCCCCGCGTCATTAAATATATTCTCATTGGCGCCTCGGCCGTCGCGCTCGCCTGTCTTGGAGTCGTTTTCGGTTTTTATGTTCACTACGCGCGCTTGGCAGATCGGAACCTGAAGGCCGGGCCGTTCGCTTCTATTGACAGTTTCTATGCGGCGCCTGAAACCGTCCATATAGGGGAGCGCATGGCACTGAAGCAGTTGGTTTCTCTGCTCCGACGCGCAGGCGCCGATCAGACCCGGGGAAATGCTGTCGGATGGCTGCAGATATTGCCCGACGGCGTCGAGTTCCATCCCGGTCTTCAATCGGTGACTGGCCAGCCTGCCGTATTGATCCACATTTCTAATGACAAAATCGCGCAGATAACGTCGTTGTCCGATCGCGCTACGTTGAATCAGTATGTGCTCGAGCCGGCGTTAATTACTTCCGTGTCCGAACAGAACCGCGAGAAGCGGCGCCTGATCAAATTCCGCGACATTCCTCCAACCCTGGTACACGCCATCGTCTCAGCGGAGGACAAGCGCTTTTTCCAGCATGCCGGATTTGACCCTATGCGCATTCTGAAAGCGGCATGGGTCGATTTTCGCTCCGGCCGTAAGGAGCAGGGTGCCTCTACCATCAGCATGCAGCTGGCGCGCAGCTTCTGGCTGGATTCCGATAAGAGCTGGAGGCGCAAGTTTGCGGAGCTGCTGATCACCATGCGGCTGGAGGAGAGACTCTCAAAAGAGCAGATCTTCGAGGATTATTGCAACCAGGTATATCTAGGCCGCACAGGCACGTACAGCATCAATGGTTTCGGGGCCGCTGCGATTGCTTTCTTCGGAAAGGACATTCGCCAGCTAACTTTACCCGAAGCCGCTACGCTAGCCGGCGTCATACAACGCCCCAGCTACTACAGCCCGCTCCGGAACCCCGAGCACGCGGTCGATCGCCGCAACCTGGTGCTAGCCATGATGCGTCAAAACGGCTACATCACGGATGCCGAATATGCCGACACAGTGCAAGCGCGCCTGACGGTGGCGTCTCATGACGGCGAAGCCGCCGATGCGCCTTATTTCGTCGATCTGGTCAACGATGAATTGCAAAGCGACCTTTCCGATAGCCGGGGCGGACAGACCCGAGTCTATACGACGCTCGATATGAACCTGCAACGGGCAGCCGCGGACGCGGTGAAGGTGGGGATGCAGGAGGTCGACAAACGGCTTGGCAAATTGCGCCACAAAGGCGCGCCCCTTCCCCAAGCTCAGGTCGCGCTGATCGCGCTCGATCCACACACCGGTGAAGTGAAAGCGCTGATCGGCGGCAGAGACTATACAGCGAGCCAGCTTGACCATGCGCTGGCGAAGCGCCAGCCCGGTTCGGTATTCAAACCGTTCGTATATGCGGCTGCTCTGAACACCGCGGTCGAGGGGGGCTCCGAGATATTCACTCCCGCCAGCACCATTGTCGACGAACCGACGACCTTTGCGTCCGGGACGTACTCGCCCGGAAATTTCGGGCACGAATTCTACGGAACTGTGACATTGCGATCCGCGTTGGCGCACTCCATTAACGTGGCGACGGTTAAGCTGGCCGAAATGGTAGGCTACGACGCAGTTGTGCGAATGGCTCGCCGCGCGGGTCTCAACGAAGACATTCGGGCGACGCCTGCGGTCGCGCTGGGTTCTTACGACGCCACGCCGTTCGAGATTGCGGGCGCATACACGGTATTCGCGAACCAAGGCGTGTTTGTGAAACCGCGGCTGATTGCGACGGTGCGGGAGCATGACGGCGATATCACGCGCCGACAGGAGCCAGATACACGCAAGGCGCTCGATCCGCGCGTCGCCTATTTGATGGTAAACCTGCTTGGCGAAGTGATGCGCAGCGGCACGGCGGCCGGCGTCCGCTCCCGCGGTTTCACCGTTCCCGCCGCCGGAAAAACCGGCACTTCGCATGACGGGTGGTTCGCAGGCTTTACATCAAATCTGCTGTGCGTGGTCTGGGTAGGCTTCGACGATAATCAGGAGCTACATTTGGAAGGCGCGAAATCGGCGCTCCCCGTGTGGACGGAATTCATGAAGCGCGCTCTCGAATATTATCCCGATGCCAAACCGTTCGCGCGACCCGATGGAATTACGAGTGCCGAGATCTGTCAAGAGTCGGGAGAGCTGGCTTCTGAACTCTGCCCGTCCAAGGTCGCGGAAGTTTTCATTGCAGGCAGCGAACCTCAAGGCTCTTGCGCGATGCATAACAGTTCCGTCGGCAATCCCGCGCAAGTGGCGGGTGGCGACGGGGCAGTCACCGGCGTTCCGATTTCGCTTCCGCAGAATTAACCGCTGAACGGATACGGTTCTCTTGCGACATTGTGAACTGCAGGCATGAATGCCTACTCCACTGCGATGGAGTGGAACAGGCATTCATCACGGCTGCCGCACCGCAGTAGTTATGCCGCTAATTCGCCGCGGTAAATCATTTCTTTCAAATTGAATTTAGCTTTGATGTTCGAGCGCCCGACGCGAGTGGAAAATGTCACTTCTTTGTCATCCGGTGTGAGAGCAAGAATCTCTTTTGAAAAACCGAACAGAACACTTCTGCCGGCGGAACTCGGCTGTAGCTGGGCAATCCCCGGTTGTGCGCCCTCCTTGCCCTTGGCCTCGAGCAATGTAACGGCTTTCAGGTGATCGAGCATCTCGTCGGCTGATTGCGCGGATCCAGCCTCAGTCTGGCGCTCGGCGTTCATCGGCAAGCCGCTCACGCTAATCACATAGTGATCGGCGAATGCTTCGGGGAGCGGTGTTTTTAGCGCGTCCAGTATGGGCTGGGCGCTTTCCCACCGGATTGTAGCCTTAAACGACGGTGCGGATTGGCGGCCTTCTCGGCCGCGACCACGGCCCATGCCGCCGCCACCCACGCCGGGGACGCCCATGCCGCCGCCACGGGGGCCGCCCATCCCGCCACCGCCACCGCCGGGCCAGCCTCCACCTCCGCCGCCGCGGCCTCGGGAGCCGCTCATATCGCCGTCGTCGCGTTGTTCGAGCGACGATTGAGCACTCACCTCTTTGGCCCAGGGCGACTTACTCGTGAGCTGCTCGATCTCCGTACCAGACCACCCCGATGGCTCTTTTTTGTTCCAGAAGTCAGAGCTGAAGCCATACATGCGAACGGAGCCCGCTACGGCGCCAGCCGCGATCGCCAGCACGGATCGCCTCGTGGGCGCTAACGGCCGGACTATTGCCGCCATCGCCCCCCTCCTCTGGTCTTTGCAGTGACCGTATAGCTGGAAGGGACTTGAAATAACGATGCATCCGGCTCGGCCCGGACGATGTTCGTCAGTTGCATCGTCACGTTGCCAAAGCGCGGGTCAGAAGTCTTTATCGACACGGGAACCTTCAGATCGGTAGAGATCCACGTTTCCCGAACAATCTGCAGAGGCTGTTGATTACCCATGGCTCCGGCCGCAATCGTCTCGGTGATTCGGGTTCCCGTCGCCAATAGCCCGTTGACGGTTTGCGTTCCGAGGTCTTCTTTCTGCATCTGGGCGCCATTGGCTCCGGGGCCCCTTCCGTGCGGCTGATGACGACCCGGAGTCGCAGAATTAGCTGGGGGCAGCGGCGTCTTGACGGCGGTCATGGCTGTGGGATCGAGCATGTAAGAGTAGCCCGCGACCGGATCGAAAATCGTGATGGCGGTTCGCGGCGTGTCCCCGTTAGCGCTCAACGAGCGATGCATCGTGTGCTCGATACGGACCCGCCCTTGCGTGTCACGGTAGACCTTAGATTCCTCCTGTCGCGCGATCTGGTTTCCATCCGCGAGCGTTTGTTGGTTCTGGGTCGACTGCACTCCAGAGTAAGGCGCGCCGGTGACGGGCGTCCTCGACCCCGGACCTGCCGACATCATTCCGAACCGCGGACCGAAACCTCGAGGGCCGCCCGGCGGAGGTCCCTGCGCGGGCAATGTCAATGCGAATAAAGTCAAAGCAAACAAACCGGCTGATCTGAACATATGGAACCCTTTCTTCACGTTAAATTTCAGAACTGTTTCTCTTCGAGCAGACGTACCGCCCGCGGTAATCCGTCCTCTCCCAAGACCACGTCAGCGGCTATCTCGTCCGGGTAGGACTCCACATCAATCCCCATGCGGGCAAGCGCGATCGGACGCAACTCCGTCCGCACGACTCTTACGAACTCACCCGTCGCCAAAGGGGGGGCATAAGGGACGGGCAAAAAGTCATCATCCTCCGCCCCTTTGTTGAGATCCGCCAGGGAGTTTTCCGCAATCTCGATCGCATTGGAGGTTGCTCCTCGATCGTTTCGCCATGCCCACCCCAGAGCGATGGCCAACAAGAGCACCGCGGCAATGCTAAGCGACCATTTGAGCGACGCAGGAATCAGTGTCTGATGTGCGGACTGGAACTCTCGCATGAGTTCGGCCCGTTTAGCCGGCGATTGCCTCCGCGCCGGCGCGGCAGCCCGCATCGTCTGGAAGCGTGCGCTCAGATTCCGTTCGTCATCCCAGCGCTCCCTGCACGGCGGACAATGTTCGAGATGCTGGCGAAGGTCCGCCCCTGGTTCAAAATCAGTGCGCGCACATTCGACAAGTTCGACGATCCAGTTGCGGCAGTTCACTAACGTCACCTCCCACTCACACCCGCCGGCGCCATTAGGGGTCTTAGTCTGGCGGCCAGCAGGATTCGGGCGCGATGCACGCGCGAGCGAATGGTCCCAACCGGGCAATCCAATAGCCGCGCAGCGTCCTCGTAACTCTTCTCTTCCAACTCGCAAAGCATAATGGCATCGCGATAATGATCCGGCAGCTCGCGCAGGGCAGCGTAGAGCGCCGCCGTTCTCTCATCATGAATGAGGTCGCCAAGAACATCGCCCGGCGCAGTCTGCTCTTCTTTTGGTTCGAATGCCCGCTTGCGCCACAGCACGCGAACGAGGTTTCGAATCATGCCATACAAATAACCCTCTAACGACCCGCGTTTCGCATCAAAGCGGATATACGATCCCGCCAGATGCAGGAACACCTCATGGGCTACTTCTTCGGCGACGAAGTGATTGCCGGACAGATGCAGGGCGTAACGGAATAAGGCCGGCTCATGTCGTTCATAAAGCGCCGCGAAGGCCTCCTGGTCGCCTTTCCGCATTCGATCGTATAGTGCCTGATCGCTCGGTACCATCAAGACGTCAAGATGCTATTGCAGTTCAGAATCAAAAAGTTCCCAGCCTGACCTATTTTTTATAAAGGTGCGTTTTTATGGGCCGTGGTTAGCAGATAAAGCCGTAATACCGCAAAAATATTGCCGGC
>Ga0070681_10003563_pt1 | contig 14599 bp, 13 predicted proteins | sample KBSC83BmetaG_FD_65650 | JGI IMG/M metagenome (GOLD analysis project Ga0070681, IMG submission 65650) | Corn rhizosphere microbial communities from Kellogg Biological Station, Michigan, USA - KBS C8-3B metaG | ecosystem: Host-associated > Plants > Roots > Rhizosphere | place: USA: Michigan... | reverse complement strand
GACGGCCATGCAAACGAATGTCACGTTGCAGGCCAACACGATGAGTACCAACGTCGCGACGGCAGCCGACAGGATGAGGGTCGCCGTCAACGCGGCCTGGTCTTCTCTGCAAGCCTCCACCAAGGCTGCCTGGGCCGACATCACCACCACGGTCACGAACGCGATCAAGGCGATCGTCACCCCGATCAACGCGTTGATCACGGGCTTCAACAACGTGGCCAAGGCGCTGGACATCGACGGCACCGTTCCGACGATCACTGTCGCTTTCGCGACTGGCGGCATGGTTCCCGGCTTCGCGAAGGGAGGCATGTCCGACTTCCGCAAGGGAGGTGCCGCTCCGGGCTTCGCGCCCGGCAAGGACCGTATCCCGGCCATGCTGTCTCCCGGCGAGGGCGTTCTGACGCCCGAAGCGGTGCGCGGCCTGGGCGGTCCTGGCTTCATTCATGCGGCGAACCGCAAGTGGGCGGGTCACCGTGGCGCCGGTAAGGGCGGCCCGTCGTGGCGCAAGTACAGGCGCGGGCAGCAGCGTGAGGGTCGTCGCGGCATGCGCAGATTCGCGCTCGGCGGCATGGCCCTCAACCAGCAGTCCCTGGCCACCGGTATGCCCGGCAAGGACGGGATGATGGAGTTCCTCACCGGCTCCATTACCGCTCAGGTGGCAGCCGGTCTGGCGAGGGCTGGGGTTTCCCAGTCGCTGGTCACCCAGGGGTCCTTCTCCAACAGCGTGGCCGCTTCTGGCGGTACGCACTCGGGAGATGGTGTCGTCGACCTCGGCACGACGAGCACCGACGTCCTGGCACGCCTCATCGCGGCTGGCTGGGCGGCCTGGATTCGCACTCCGGAGCAGGGATTTGCGTACCACATCCATGCCGTTCTGATGAACGCGTCCGGCCTTTCGCCGACGGCGGCTGCCCAGGTCCTCGACTTCATGCGTGGAGGAAGCGGCCTGGGTGCGGGGTCTGTTGACCCGAACAGTCTCGCGGGTCTCGGCCTGGGCATCGACCCTGGCGAGATGCTCAAGAAGATTGTCAACGGCGACAACGACTCGACCATCGCCGGTATGGGTCAGTACATCCTGGCCCTGCTCGACAAGGAAATGGTCACGGCCGCCTTCGCGGACAAGAAGAAGGACCTGGACGCCGCGAAAGTCGGCGGAGGGGTCTTCGGCCAGAGCCTGAAGGCGATGGGCAGCAAGACGTACACCGGCATCATCGACAAGGTGATGAAGGAGGTGGAGAAGGCCAAGGCGGCGCTGGCGGCACTGATGTCCTCCGGCGGCGCCATCATGGGTGGCCCCGTGCCTGCGGGCATGGCCCCCGCCGTCTTCACCTCGTTCTGGGACGACTTCCAGCCGATGGCGAACGGTCAGCAGATGAACAGCACTGCGATCGCTTCGTCGTATCTCCCGCTCGGCTCTAGCGTCACCGTCGCGTACGGTGGCAAGTCTGTCACCAGCACGATTCAGGACATGGGTCCTGCGCAGTTCGTCTATGACCGGTATCCGGGCATGGCTGTGCTCGACCTTGCCGAACCGCTGATGCAGTACTTCACCGGCTCTCGGTCCAACCTCGTGCAGGGTTCGTGGAAGTTGAATTCTGTCGGCTCTGGTCGCACTCTCTACGGCACTCGCTTGAGGGGCTTCCAGGACGGAGGCATCGCCGCGTACGACCGTGGCGGCTGGATTCCGCAGGGGTACAGCACTGTCTACAACGGCACCGGCAAGCCTGAACTGGCCACTCCGGCAGACGACCTGGCCAACCTCGCCGCCGCCATCAGGACTGGCGGCACGGGCGGCGATAACTGTGTCCATGTCGAGCTGAACTTCAACGGCCCCGTGAGCAACGGGGATGACGTTCGAAGGGCAGTCGACGAAGCAATTCCGAAGCTCCGTAGCGCGGTTCAGGCCCGCTCCGGATCCCGCTGCTAAGGAGGGCAAGCGATGGCGCAGTCGTTTCAACTGCTGCCCAGTGGTGACGTGGAGAACGACGGGTGGACACTCGTCGGCTCAAGCGTCACCGAGGTCTGGGAGATTCTCAGTGCCCAGCATGACGACTGTTACATCCAGTCCCCCAGCTATCGGGGAAGCGCCTCGGTGTCTTTCCCGATCGACTCGGAGGATCTGCCTGAGGGTGCCATCATCGACTCGGTGACCGTCTACATTTCGATGAAGACGTCCTCCGGGTCGGGCCCCCGTTCGGTCACGGTGAGGGTGCTCTCAAGCGAGAACATGTCGCGGTACACTTCGCGCACGATCTACGCCACGAGCGCCTTCACCCTGACCGAGGTGGGCACTTACACCAAAGACCCGGTGGGCAAGGCCTGGGATATCCACCGGATCAACAAGCTCCGGCTCAGGGTGTTCTGCCTGAACAACCTGTTCAACGCCATTCAGATCTCCCAGCTCTACGTAAAGGTCAACTACCACGTCAAGCCCAAGGTGCAGGTGACTGCGCCGACCGGCACGACGGTTTCCCCTTCCCCGGTGGTGACTTGGGCCTACTCCCACGAAGAGGGTGAGCCTCAGTCGAAGGCTCAGGTCAAGGTTTTCACGGCTCAGCAGGTCTCCGCCGTCACCACCTTCAATCCGGATACCGAGCCGCCCGTCTACGACAAAACTCAGACGGGCTCGGCCGCCTCGCACACCATCAGCACCACGCTGAACAACAACGGCTACCGGGTGTACGTGCGCGCCTGGTCCGAGCATGCCGCTGGGTCCTCCTGGGCTTACAAGGACTTCGTTGTCGGGGCGCCTAGTCCCGGCGTCCCCGGCGACGACAACGCAGGCCTGTCGGGCACCCCCGGCGTGGGCGTACCGACGGCCATCCCCGACACCTACACCTCTAGCGCCCAGCTCCGTATGCGTGACGCGTCGAACCTTATGTCGGTCCAGGCGGCCGACTTCGAGGTCCCCTCGGACCCGCTGGAGTACACCGCCACCAACGCCACCCCGGCCAGGTCAACGGCGCAGGCGTTCGGCGGGGGTCAGGCGTCGCTGTCGCTGACCTCGGTGGCCTCCGGCGACATGACCGCCGAGTCGGCCTTCATCGAGGTCGCCCCGTCGCTCGCTCTCACCCTGCGGGCGCAGGGCAGGACGGCCACTAGCGCCAGGACGTGCGAGCTGACGGCGACGTTCTACGACGAGACCTTCACCGCGATCTCCACCGCGACCGCCGTCTCGGGCACCGACTCCTCAAGCACCTGGACGGAGCTAGTCAACAACGTCACCAGTCCGGCCGGTACTGTGTACCTCAAGCTCAAGTACACGGTGAAGAGCACGGGTGGCGCCAGCGAGGTCCACTACATCGACCACTGCGGCGTGATGTACGGGACCAACTCGGCCTGGACTGACGGTGGTCACCAGTCACACAACCTGCTGACGTCTTTCCTGGCTACCGGCGATGATCCGGCGTCGACGACGGACGCCTGGCAGCAGGCCAATGTCGCCTCGACGGTGTCACGGACGACCGTCAGTGGCACCGGCAGTCACGGCACTAACTGCCACCAGATGTCGTACGTCGGCACTTCCGGGCAGATCGCCTTCCGGGCGACCGGCACGGTGTTCACCACCCCCACGGCTGGCACCAACTACACGCTGAACAAGCCCGCCGGAGTTACCGACAACGACCTCCTCCTGGCCTTCGTCACCTCGACGGAGCACGGGGCTATCGTTCCGCCGACTGGCTGGACCACCGTTAACACCGCCTCGGTGGACGACGGCTCCACGGACATCGCCTTGTTCGTCCTCAAGAGGACCGCCACGGCCTCCGATCCCAGCACCTGGACGACGGGGAAGGTGTCGACCTCATCGTCGCGCCGTACGGCCGTTGTGGTGGCCTACAGCGGTGCCGCACACGCGGACGACCAGTTCATCGCGGACAACGTCCGGGTGGACACCTCGGGCGACATCGTGCACCGGACGCAGATCGTCAACAACACCGACCCGAACGCTTGGCGCGTCGGGGCGTTCGCCGCCAGCGACAACGTCACCGGGGCGACCTTCTCGGCCAACCGGGTGGCCCCCCCGACATCGTCGGCGGCGGGGATCCAGTTCGTGTCGGCCTCGTCGAGGTGGGTCCAGCACAGCAGCAACACCAGCTACACGATTCAGAGGCCGTCCGGCGTACAGTCGGGCGACTTGATGATCGCCTCGGTTTGCTTCAGCGGCAACATCGCCACCGTCAACGCGCCTTCGGGCTGGACGCTTGTCCGGCGCACCACGAAGGCCTTCAATGGCAGCAGCAACGGCGACGCGCACTCGGGTGACGTGACGCTGGCCATCTTCAAGAGGACGGCCGGGTCCAGCGAGCCCCAGTCCTGGACGGCTACCCACAGCACCTGGGGCCAGCCGAAGGTGACGCAGGTCGTCGCCTACCGCAACTGCGAGGACGCTTCCTTGCAGTTCATCGCCGAGAATTCGACAAGTGCAGCCAACACCAACAAGGTCACCACGCCGGAAGTCACCAACACCGACTCCCGCGCATGGCGCGTCTCCATCTTCGGCGCCACCACTCCGTTCAAGTCCTCCTGGAGCGACGGGGATGTGGTACAGCGGTACGACTCGTCGACCGACCTGGACAATTTTCCCGACGCGGTCCTGATGCATTCGGACTCCAACGGTCAGGTGTCCACGGGCGCTCACAAGCGGACCGGTAAGATCAACTCGGTCAGCAACTCGCAGTCGAACGTCCCTAGCGGCAACTTCTTCAGTGCGGTTGGCTGGATCGGGCTTATCAAGCCGCTGGCGGCTCCGCCCGCCCAACCGGGTAACGAGACCGAGAGGGTCGACAACGCCAACGGTTCATCCAACCCCTGGCTGAGCACGGCGGTGTACGACTCCAACGGGGTCGTCGCCTCCGGCAGTACGTCCCTCTACGGCCAGTTCGCCCCCGGCTCGGGCACGTCGGCCGACTCGATGGCCTCCTGGATCGGCATCATCAGGCCTTCGTCCAGTGTGGCCGAGGGCCTTGTGTCGGCGCAGACTGATACGTGGGTGGACATCTCCGAGATGGATCCCGAGGTACTCACCCTGGCCGGGAACAAGGTCACCGTGATGTCCAGCTTCCTCGGCTCTACGGATGGAACTCCCATCGTGGGAGTTGAGTTCGCCAGAGCCAACCAGCTCATCAGCGACGCTGCCGCCACCGGCACGGTGTTCAACACCACGACGTGGACGAAGAGCTGGGCCAGCTTTGCGGTGCCGGACGGCACCACAAGGCTTCGGCCAGTGCTGTCGGCAACGGATCGGGCTGTCGGTGACACGGTCAAGTTCGACCGGGTCGGGCTGATGCTCGGGGCGCCCGTGGACGGAGAGACGCCATCCTGGAGGAACGGCACGGCCAGGACGGAGCGACCCGTCTGGTCGAAGCCGGTCATCCAGTACTCGGACGACACCGGCACAGGCTACGAGAGCTGGGCCGACCTGCCGGGACAGAAGATTCTTCCCCCCGCATTCCGTTCGGATACGGGCCAGTTGGCCTATGTCGACCACTCGATCATTCCGCTCAACCAGCGGAAGTACCGGGTGCAAACGTACTCGTACGGGCTGCTCGGGGAGATCTTCTCGTCAGGCTGGGGGCCGGAGAGTAACGAGGTCTCCTTCACCGCCCTCAACTGGTGGCTGAAGGACTTCACCGACCTGTCCGCCAACCTCCGCCTGCGGGTGAAGTACGAGGACATCGAGGTCACAACTGACAACACCGCATCGGTCTTCCACCCCTTGGGGGAGGACTACCCGGTGGTTGTGACCGAGGGGTACAAGGCCGACTCGCTCACCATTTCGGTCTACTGCGACCGAACAGAGGAGGCCGCGCTCTACAAGCTGCTGCGCTCGAACAAGACGCTGCTGCTTCAGAGTGACACCGACTACGCATGGTGGGTACGCCCGGTGGATGCCCTCACTACCAACAACCTGGCCGTGAGCCAGCTTAGAAGGACGACCGACCCGGTGAAACTCGTCACCTGCAAGTTCGTCCAGGTCAAGTCGGAGGTATAGATGGCCAGGCAGACGGATCGCTTCTATGGGGATATCAAGAAGTCGCACTGGGTGATTTCCTGGGTCGACATCATCACTCCCGACCAGGAGATGATCCGTCTGCACGCCATCGACGGTCAGGTGGATGTGGACAGGACGGCTGCGTTTCGGCGCAAGCTGTCCTGCAACTGCATCGACCCGACCGGCACCATCACCCCGAGGACTGAGGGCGAGATCCTCACCCCGTACGGCACCGAGCTGCGCGCCTACCGGGGCGTCAGGTACTCCGAGGCCGAGGATGACTACGAGGTGGCCAGCCTGGGCGTGTTCCGGCTGTCCAAGTCGTCTATCACCGACAACAACGCGGGCTCGCCTACGATCCAGTTGGAGGCGTTCGACAGGGCGCGGACGATTTCGCGCGACAAGTTCAAGGTCCCGTACGTGATCGCGACCGGAACGAACGCCATGACCGCCCTCAAGGACATCGCCAAGCAGACCTTCGCGGACCTTGAGTTCGACACCATCACCTCGCCAGTCACGACGACCGCGCCGCTCCTCCACGAGGCGGGCAGCGACCCGTGGGATGCCATAACCAAGCTGGCCGTATCCATGGGCTGCGAGGCCTACTTCGACGTGGAGGGGCGCCTGGCGGTGCTCCCGCCGCACGACCTGAACGCCCTACCCTCGCCCGACTTCACGTACATCGAGGGCGAGAACTGCACGATGCTGGACCTGAGCCGGGAGTTCAACGACGAGGGCGTCTTCAATGGCGTCATCGTTACCGGCGAGTCGGTCGGCGACGAGCTTCCCCCGGTACGGGGCGAGGCCTGGGACGACAACCCCACCTCCCCCACTTACCGTTACGGTCCCTACGGCGAGGTGCCGACGTTCATCACGGACAACCTGGCCAAGACGGAGGAGCAGGCGGCCACGATCGCTCAGGCGCAGCTGTCCCAAATCCTGGGCTCTGTCTCCAAGTTGAGCCTCACCGCCATCGTCAACCCGGCCTTCGAGGCCAACGACATCGTCGCCGTGAAGAGCGGCGAGTCCAAGATTGACTCACTGTACGCCCTGGACACGTTCAACATTCCCCTGAGGTCGAACACCCAGACCCTCACGCTCAGGGAACAGAGGCCCGCCAATGACAACCCCTCCTCCTGAGTCGAGCAGGCCGTTCGTCACCCCCACCGTGGCGGAGACGAACGCGCTCAGCAATGCCACCTCCGACGAGGAGATCCGGCTTCTCGCTCAGCAGCTACTGAAATCCGGCCAGTTGGGATTCGATCCGTCGACACTCCTCAAAGGCATTGTCACGGCCGTGGATGTCACCGGTTCTCCGCCAACGGTCTCCATCCAGATCTCCGGCGACACCACGACGACCATCACCAGCATCCGCCTGATGGACAACTACACGCCCAGGGTTGGACATACCGTCCTGGTCGACAAGCTGGGGCCGAACATCATGGTCCGGGGGCATATCGCCGACTCTGGCGCCACGGACGTTGAAGCCGAGAGTGTCGGCTGGATCAGGGCGACGCTGTCGGCTGGATCTCATAACGGCAACGATAATGGCGACGTCTACTACCGCAGGATCCTGGATCACGGCTCCTGGAAGATGCAGTGGCGGGGCGGTTGGGCCGTCAGTGGCACTACGATGATCGACGCGGGTGACGCCCTGGACGAAGATTATCGGCCGTCCTCCCTCCGCTCCCTCCTGACAGCCCGTACCGCACTTGAGCGCAACGGCGTCAAGGTCGACTTCAATACAGACGGCACCGTAGAGCTTGTCGGATCGACCCTCTCGACCGCCAACGCGACAGTCAGCGGTGACGTATTCAACAGCTCGACTGGGATCATCACGTTCACCAACAGTGACAGCAACGCAAACCACAACAACGTCGCCCACTATCACCAGCTCGGAAACGCCCACGATCACGGTTTCTCCGGCGGATCCCACAGTCACGCCACTTCTTCCCCAACCTGGGTCTCCCTGCACGGACTTGAGTACTTCCTATAGGAGGGAGGTGGAGTGGCTTTGAATCCGGACACGATCTACGCCCAGTACGGTGCCATCGGTCTCGTCGCTGCCTTGTCGGTGTGGGCGGTTCGGATTATGTATGCGAGGCTCCTGGCCGCATACGAACGCGAGAAGGATCGTGCGGACCGACTCGAAGAAGAGCTGCGCAAGCTCAACGAGATGATCCGTACCGACTATGTGAACACCATTTCTCGCGCATCCAGCGCGATGTCTGATGCGAATCGCGCCATTGCCGACGCCCTAGCGGCGGTTCGGAGAATGCAGTGATCGGCGCAAAGAGTAGCCACAAGAGGAATGGCTTTGATGCCCTGATAGACGAGTCTCGCCGCATTCGCGACCAACTCATCAGGACTACCGCCAAGCTGGAAGCCTTCATGGATCAACTAGAAGAACAGTCCGAGAAGTTGCGCGCTGAAATCGGAGATACCGAAGATGAATGAGTACTTGAGGGAAAGGCTCCGCCGGGTGTGGATGCAGGCCGACCTTCTGACTCAGCGGGCGGCTGACCTTTTCGAAGAGATCGGGGGTGACGACAGTGGGCGAGGAAGAGACCAAGCGGGACAGGCTGACTGAGCTTACCGACGCGGCCGAGCGTCTCGTTGAGGGCGTCAACGCCCTGAACCGGGAAGCCGGTGGACAGTTGACCAGCTTGGCGGTAACGGCCAAGCGCAACCGTCAGATGATCTGGGGCCTGGTCGTAAGCATCTCCCTGGACCTGCTCCTCACGGCCTTCGTCATCTTTCTCGCCGACAAGGTGAACGACACGCAGGAGGTCACACGCGCCGAGGTGCTGTGCCCCCTCTATCAGCAGTTCATCAACGCCGACACCCCTGCGGCCAGGGAACGGGCCAAGCAGGCCGGGCAGGACCTCAAGGCCAGGGAAGAGGCTTACAAGGTAATCCGGGAGGCCTATGCGGTCCTGAACTGCAAGACGCCATAACCGATTTACCGAAACGAGGCGAAACATGCCTAAGGGTCGTCACGCAAAGGAATCAAATAACAACACCGCCAAAAAGATAGCCCTTGGAACAAGCGTCACCCTTGGTGCCGCCATCGTCCCCACAGCCTTCGCCAACACCGCCAGCGCAGCAACCGAGTCCGAATGGGACCGAGTTGCCCAGTGCGAGTCAGCCGGACTCTGGAACCGGCCCGACGGACACGCCGATTCAACCGGCGGCCTTCAGATCCAGGACCGTACCTGGGCGGACTTTGGTGGCACCGCCATCGCCCCGCACGCCTACCAGGCGACCAAGCAGCAGCAGATCGAGATAGCCGAGAAGATCCTGGCCGTTCAGGGTCCTAGGGCCTGGTCTGTGACATGGAATGGCACCTGCCCCGGAGCCACTCTCTCCAATACCCCTTACAGCGGCGGCTCTACTGCGCCGACCCCGCCTCCGACGGTGGCATCATCGTCGGAGTCCAGCCAGAGGGACGCCTCTGAAGCGGCTGCGAAGAAGGTACTGGAGCTTGTCAACGCGGAACGGGCCAAGGTAGGTGCAGGTGCACTCGCCCTGGACGAATCCCTGATGGAGTACGCCTACAAGCACGCCAGGAAGATGGCGCACGAAGGCCGGATGTACCACTCCGACCTGGACTTCGACGGGGCGGCGCGCGGCGAGAATGTCGCGGCCGGACAGACCACGGCACACGAAGTTGTCGTGGCATGGATGAACAGCGCCGAGCACCGAAAGACGATCCTCTCCAAGTCGTACAGCAAGATGGGACTTGGCCTTCACGACGACGGAAAGCCCTACTGGGCGCAGGTGTTCTCGGGCAGTGGTGCGGCACAGGCGCCCGCCTCGGATCCCCCGGACGCCGAAGACGGCACCTATGTGGTCAAGCGGGGCGACTGGCTCGACAAGATCGCCAGGGCTCACCGCATCGACGGGGGCTGGCAGAAGCTGTACGGCATCAACCGGCAGGCCGTCGGGCGGAATCCCAACCTGATCCACCCCGGCCTGAAGCTGACGATGCCCGGCCACGAGGCCCCGAAGGGGTCGGTATCCCCGTCGTCGGTGCCGCCGCCCGCGCCCCCGGCGCCCAAGCCGCCCCCGGCACCGGCCCCGGCGGCTGACTCCGCCATGCCGGTACACGGCAACGTCGGTGACAGCCTCATCGTCGGCTCCGGCGGCTCTATGAGCCGTACGGCTGGCGGCCATTCGGGCCTGGACATCTCCGCCCCGTACGGCACGCCCGTTGAGGCGGCTGCCGGTGGCACGGTCGTCAGCATGAACGCCTCCGGCGCCGCCTACGGCAACCACGTCGTCATCAAGCACAACGACGGCCTTTACACGCTGTACGCCCACCTGTCCTCGATCACCGTCGGCCTCGGTGCCCCGGTGAGCGCTGGGCAGCAGATCGGAACCGTCGGCTCTACTGGCGCATCGTCAGGACCACATCTGCATTTTGAGGTCAGGGTGAATAGCCCCACCGCCTTCACTGCCTCAAACTTCATTGACCCGGTAGCATGGCTCCGTAGCCACGGAGTTACCGTCTAGCGACAAGGGGACCCGTACCCAGTCATGGGGTTCGAAGCGAAGATCTGCTCGAAGTGTGACGAGCACAAGCAGCCGGGCGAGTTTGCCAGGGTCAAGGAGTACAAGGGGCGCAGTGCCCGGCTGTCGTCACACTGTAAAGAGTGCAAGAAGGACTACCACCGCAAGCACTGGGCCGAAAATCGAGAGCGGTTGTGCGCTCAGCAGAACGCCGCAAAGGAAAAGAAGAAGGCGCGCAAGGCCTGCGACCACTGCGGGGTTGACTTCGTTGGCGGGGGCTCCCTTCGTCAGCGCTGGTGCTATGAATGTGTACCGGCGAACGACAAGGCGGCTCAGTCCAGGATGGCGCGGTATGGGCTGTCTCGGCCTGAATTTGACGCCATGTATGAAAAGCAGGGCGGCAAGTGTGCCATGGCGGACTGCCCCCGAGAGGCCACCTGCGTAGATCACAACCACGACACGGGCGCCATTAGGGCGCTCCTGTGCCGTGGTTGCAACTCCCATCTCAGTTGGTTCGAGAGGGACGACCACATGCAGCGTGCACTGTCCTATCTCAGGTCCCACGGAGCGAACGTCTAGCAGTAGAGGAGAGGGCAATTGATACCCGCTGATATTGCCAACAAGCAATTCGCCACGACCCGGATCAAGGAAGGCTACGACCAGGATGAGGTCGACGACTTTCTTGACCGGGTCGAGGTGGCGTACCGAAACGCATACCAAAAGTCGCTGAGCCTGGAGCAGGACAACGCCCAGCTCAGGAATCAGGTCAATCGCCTGACCGACGCGCCGACGCAGCAGCTGTCTATGCAAAAGCCGCCGCAGCCGACGGCCCTTGTCGAGAAGGTGCTTCAGGTCGCCGAGGATGCGGCGGCTAAGCATGTCGCCGAGGCCAAAGAGGAAGCGGATGAGATCGTCCGTCAGGCAGGGGGCAAGGCCGCCCGCCTGGTCGAAGAGGCGACCGACGCCGCAAAGAGGGCCGAAGAGGCGGCGGCGGCGAAGGCCGAGCGCATCGTCAACGACGGGTATGCCGAGAAGGCAAGGAAGTTCGCCGAGCTGGAGGCCAGGCATGGCCAGGTACAGGCTGCTCTGGAACAGATGGAAGAGCGCGCTCAGAAGGTTCGCAGCACGCTGGCCGAGATGATCGAAGACTACGACAGGGAGGCCAAGAATGGCTGAGGAAGACGTGCAGAAGCTCCGGGAGACCGGCAACGAGGCGAATGTCTCCTACGAAGAGGCCCTGCTTCGCGAGGAGTTCGGCGAGCCGGACGAGGACGGGGTGTACGGCAAGGGGGATGACGATGCGTAAGGGCCTGGCGCTTTCCGCTGCCGCCGCCGTCATCATCCTAGGCGCCAGCTCGGCCGTCGCGACTCCTTCCGACAGTCTGAACTGTGACGACTTCGAGACTCCCGTGGTTATCTCAAATGGCTACGACCCGTCAAACCTGGACGCCGACGGCGACGGCATTGGATGCGAGGGCAACCCAGGTGCGCCGGTCCGTACCGACCTGTACGCCGACCTGAGGGGCGAGAGCCCTGCCGCAACAGTCGAGAGGCCCAGCCTCGCACATACCGGAGCATGGGGCCCAGCTACTCACCCGGTCCGATGGATGGGCACATCCGGCGCCCTCCTGATTGGTGGCGCAGCGGTAGTAATTGCCGCTCGCAGGAAGGCGGTTCTCAGTGAGTCTTGAGTCTATGATCAAGAAGATGGAGTCGCAGCTCGGCGTCGTCGGCCGCCCGAACACGGCAACCCGCTGGTACGCCGGACGCAACGGCGCCTACTTTGCCAATGCCGCCTGGTGCAACATGCTCATCACCTGGGCGGCTTACCACTCCGACAACTATGATGCGGTGTGCCACGGCAAGGACTGGGCCTACACCGTATGGCACGCCCAGGAGTTTCAGAAGCGGGGCCAGTGGCACGTCGATGTCGCCGGTATCCGTCGAGGAGACATCATTTTCCTCGACTGGGCTGGCACCAACAGCATTGGCGCTATTGACCACATAGGCATTGTCACCGGCGTCAACGGCCGGGACATTCTCACGATTGAGGGCAACACCGCCGACCGGTGTGCCCGGCGCGTGAGGCGTGCGGAGGACATCGTCGGATACGGCCGACCGGCGTACAAGAAGGAGGTGGCGACCGGCGTGAAGACGTACACCGTAAAGGCGGGCGACACCCTTAGCGGCATCGGCAGGGCCTTGGGCACCGACTGGACGGCCATCGCCTCACTCAACGGCATCAAGGCCCCGTATGTCATCAGCATCGGCCAGGTGTTGAAGCTGCCGTCGTCGGCGACGCCGACGACACCGCCCCCGCCCCCGAAGGAGCCGCCTGTGTACACCCCTCCGCCGTTCCCGGCAGGCCTGAAGCCCAACGACTCCACCCCGTCCGCCAAGGGCCTCCAGAAGGCGCTCAAGGCCGCCAAGTACATGCCTAGTTCGGTCACCCTGTCCGACAACTACGGGCCTGCCACGCAGGCGGCGGTCAAGAAGTTCCACGCCGCCAACCCGGCCTACGGCACCGGCAGCGATCCCGCCATCGGCCCCAAAGGCTGGGCCGAGCTTCACCGCGAGGCCTACGGCAGCGGCACCGCCCCTGCCCCCACCCCGGCACCGGCGCCGCCCGCGCCCCCGGCGGACGACGAGCCCGCCCACGACTACCGGCGGGTGGCGTACGGAGGAAGGACAGTCAACGTCCGCACCAAGGTCATGCTGGAGCGCGCCGTCAAGCTGCTCACCGCCTACGACTGGACGCCTCGCCTGACGCAGGGCTCGTACAACAAGGGTGTCGGCGCCAGCGCCGGTACCCACGACGGTGGCGGCGTCGTCGACATCAACACCGACAGCATGACCAGGGCGGGGCAGGATGCCTGCGTGCAGGCCCTCCGCAAGGCGGGGTTCGCGGCATGGCTGCGCCTTCCGCCTGCGTTCGGCACCCACATCCACGCCGTCGCGGTGGGCGACAGGGAGCTGTCCTCTGCCGCGAAGAGCCAGATCCAGCAGTGGCGGGAAGACCGCAATGGCCTGGCCAACCGTGGCCCCGACCCCGCGCCGGACCCTTACCCGTCCTGGACGCGTAAGTACCGGTGAAGAAGTGTCCCGGCTGCAAGTTCATGAAGGCCGACTCGGAGTTTACCTCCGAGAAGGCCGTCACTTGTGTGCAGTGCAGGCGGGAGCGAGCGAAAGAGGAGAGGCGGGCGCTGCGCAAAGCGGTGCTCGACCTCCTGGGCGGCAAGTGCGCCTGCTGTGGGGAGGCGGAGTACGTCTTCCTCGACATCGACCACGTCAACGACGACGGAGCCGAGGATCGGCGCCGGAAGAAGGTTGCTACGTGGCGCCTCGCCTTGATCGAACCGGCGAGGTTTCAGGTCCTGTGCAGGAATTGCAACTGGGCCAAGTTTCAGGGCGGCTGCCCCCATCAGGGTGCGGCACCCCCGTAGGAAGAGAAGGGATCACCATATGTTCGGTCTCTCAATCGAGGCGGTGAAGGATCTCGGAGAGAGGGCGGTACGCACCTTCGTCCAGATCTTCGTCGCCCTTTATGCGCCGGTCGTCCTCGGCGCCGACTCCCTGGGCGGCCTGCTCGACCTGAGCACTGCCGACAAGGCCGCGACGGCTGGCATTGCCGCCGTCCTGTCCCTCGTCATGGGCGCCTTCGGCACCCAGGTAGGTTCTTCGAAAGACGACGCATCTGTTCTCTAGCGAGGCGGTGATCCGGTCTACGGCCGGGTGACGCCCGGCAAAACTGTGCCCCCGGTACGCCTTGGTTTTTACGACCAGGGTGTACCGGGGGCCTTTTTGTCGTCTATGCGCCTACTGCTGCAACCCCGCCGACGGCCAGCATGATCAGCCACGCGGCATACCCGGAGGCCGCCACGATGCCAGTGGTCAGGCCGGTGATGGCCTGCCCCCGGCCCGGCTCGTGGCGCCGCATGGAAACGCCTGCGAGGGCGATGGCGATAGGCGCTGTGGCGAGCCCGACGAATGGGATCACAAGGGAGACGATGCCGAGCACCATCGCGGCGATGCCTTTGCCCTTGCTGTCGCTGACTTGATGCTGCATGGCGGTTTCCTTTTTCTTCGACCAGGTGC
>Ga0070681_10003562_pt1 | contig 14600 bp, 9 predicted proteins | sample KBSC83BmetaG_FD_65650 | JGI IMG/M metagenome (GOLD analysis project Ga0070681, IMG submission 65650) | Corn rhizosphere microbial communities from Kellogg Biological Station, Michigan, USA - KBS C8-3B metaG | ecosystem: Host-associated > Plants > Roots > Rhizosphere | place: USA: Michigan... | reverse complement strand
CCGAGAACACCAAGCTCGCCGCGTGGATGAACGACACGCCCGCGATCATCGTGAACATCCAGCGCCAGCCGGGCGCCAACGTGATCGAGGTGGTGGACCGCGTGAAGCAGCTCCTGCCCTCGGTCACGGCGGCGCTTCCGCCCTCCGTGGAGGTGCAGCTCCTCACCGACCGCACCGTCACCATCCGGGCCTCGGTGCACGACGTGCAGTTCGAGCTGATGCTCGCCATCGCGCTGGTGGTGATGGTGATCTTCATCTTCCTGCGGAGCCCGACGGCGACGCTGATCCCGGCGGTCGCGGTGCCGATCTCCATCGTCGGAACCTTCGGCGTGATGTACCTCGCGGGCTTCAGCATCAACAACCTCACCCTCATGGCGCTCACCATCGCCACCGGCTTCGTGGTGGACGACGCCATCGTGGTGATCGAGAACATCTCGCGCTACGTGGAGGAAGGCGAGGATCCGCTCGAGGCCGCCTTCAAGGGCTCGCGGCAGATCGCCTTCACCATCATCTCGCTCACCTTCTCGCTCATCGCGGTGCTGATCCCGCTGCTCTTCATGGGCGAGGTGGTGGGGCGCCTCTTCCGCGAGTTCGCGATCACGCTCGCGGTGTCCATCCTCATCTCCGGCGTGGTGTCGCTCACGTTGACGCCGATGATGTCGGCGCGGCTCCTGCGCCACACGCCGCCCGAGCGGCAGGGCCGCTTCTTCCGCAGGACCGGCGAGATGTTCGACCGCGTGATCGACCGCTACGGCCGCGCGCTCAACTGGGTGCTCGACCACCAGCCGCTCACGATGCTGGTGTTCCTCGCGACGCTGGTGCTCACCGTGATCCTGTACCTGCTCATCCCCAAGGGCTTCTTCCCGGAGCAGGACACGGGGCTGATCCAGGGCATCTCGGAGGCGCCGCAGGCGGCCTCCTTCGAGGCGATGTCGCGCCGCAGCCGCGCGCTCGCCCAGGCGATCCTCGAGGACCCCGCGGTCGACAACGTCTCCACCTTCATCGGCGTCGACGGCACCAACATCACGCTCAACGCCGGGCGGGTGCTGATCGCGCTGAAGCCCCACAACCAGCGCGACAAGGTGGCCGTGGTGATGAGCCGCCTCAAGGACCGCCTCGCGAAGATGGAGGGCATGGGCCTCTACATGCAGCCGGTGCAGGACCTCACCATCGAGGACCGCGTGAGCCGCACGCAGTACCAGTTCACGCTCGAGAGCCAGAGCCTGGATGAGCTGGGCGACTGGACCGGGCGCGTGATCGACAAGCTCTCCACCCTGCCGCAGCTCGCCGACGTCGCCTCCGACCTGCAGGACCAGGGACAGCAGGCCTACGTGAACATCGACCGCGACACCGCGGGGCGCCTGGGCGTGACCCCGTCGGCGATCGACAACGCGCTCTACGACGCGTTCGGCCAGCGCCTCATCTCGACCATCTTCACGCAGGCGAGCCAGTACCGCGTCGTGCTCGAGGTGAAGCCCGAGTTCGCGCGCGGGCCCACGGGCATCGCGGGGATCTACGTGCCCGGCGCCAACGGCGTGCAGGTGCCGCTCTCGTCGGTGGCCACCGTGAGCGAGCACACCGGGGCGCTGTCGATCGGCCACCTCGGGCAGTTCCCCGCGACCACGATCTCGTTCAACATCGCGCCCGGCTACTCGCTGGGCCAGGCGGTGGACGCGATCGAGAAGGCCCAAGGCGAGATGAAGATGCCCGCCACCGTGCGCGCCACGTTCCAGGGCGCCGCACTCGCGTTCCGGGCCTCGCTCCTCAACACGCTGCTGCTCATCGTCGCGGCCATCGTCACCATGTACATCGTGCTGGGCGTGCTCTACGAGAGCTACATCCACCCGGTGACGATCCTCTCCACGCTCCCCTCGGCGGGCGTGGGGGCGCTGCTCTCGCTCATGATCGCGCGCCAGGACCTCGGCATCATCGCGATCATCGGCATCATCCTGCTGATCGGCATCGTGAAGAAGAACGCGATCCTGATGATCGACTTCGCGCTCGACGCCGAGCGCGGGGAGGGCATGAAGGCGCGCGACGCCATCTACCAGGCGTGCCTGCTGCGCTTCCGGCCGATCCTCATGACCACCATGGCGGCGATGCTGGGCGCGCTCCCGCTCATGGTGAGCTGGGGCGTGGGCGCGGAGCTGCGCCACCCGCTCGGCATCGCGATGGTGGGCGGCCTGCTCTTCTCGCAGCTGCTCACCCTCTTCACCACGCCGGTGATCTACCTCTACTTCGACCGCCTGGGCGAGCGCTGGCGGCGGCGCTTTCACCGCCCCGCGAGCGCCGGCAGGGTGGCTGGCGGAGGCGAGAATCTGTTGAACGCAGATGAACGCGGATGAAACGCAGATGAACGCAGAGAAGCAAACGAGAATGGCTGGGGTGCGAAATTCGCGCGCCCCTGTCCATTGCGCGCACCGTCGATCCCTTGCCTGCGTTCATCTGCGTTTCATCCGCGTTCATCTGCGTTCCAAGGACCTTGGCCCGCATCACTCCACCCCGTGAACATCACCGAGCCCTTCGTCCGCCGTCCCGTCGCGACCACCCTCCTCACGGCGGGCGTGGCGCTGGCGGGCATCGTGGCGTTCGGGCTCTTGCCGGTCTCGCCGCTGCCGCAGGTGGACTTCCCGGTGGTGTCGGTCTCGGCGGCGCTTCCGGGTGCCAGCCCCGAGGTGATGGCGGCCACGGTGGCGACCCCGCTCGAGCGCGCGCTGGGGCGCATCGCCGGGGTGACCGAGATGACCTCGTCGTCCTCCCTCGGCAATACGCGCGTGACGCTGCAGTTCGAGCTGAACCGCGACATCAACGGCGCCGCGCGCGACGTGCAGGCGGCGATCCAGGCGGCACGGGTCGACCTGCCGTCGAGCCTGCCCAACAACCCGACCTACCGCAAGGTGAACCCGGCCGACGCGCCGGTGATGATCCTGGCGCTCACCTCCACCCAGCACACCACGGGCCAGATGTACGACATGGCCTCCACCAACCTCGCGCAGCGCCTCTCGCAGGTGAAGGGCGTGGGACAGGTGACGGTGGGCGGCGGAGCGCTGCCGGCGGTGCGCGTGGAGCTCAATCCCACGGTGCTGAACAGCCTCGGCATCGGCTTCGACGACGTGCGCACCGCCATCACCGCCACCAACGCGAACCGGCCCAAGGGCTTCGTCGAGGACGGCGAGAACCACTGGCAGATCCAGGCCAACGACCAGGCCAAGACCGCGAAGGAGTACATCCCGATCATCGTCGCCTACCGCAACGGCGCCGCCGTGCGGCTTGGCGACCTGGGCGAGGTGGTCGACGGCGTGCAGGACGTGCGCAACTTCGGCATGGCCAACGGCACGCCCGCGGTGCTGATGATCATCAACCGCCAGCCGAACGCCAACATCATCGAGGTGGTCGACGCGATCATGGCGATGATCCCGGAGCTGCAGGCGAGCATCCCGCCGGACGTGAAGCTCGTGCTCTCGATGGAGCGCACCACCACGATCCGCGCCGCGCTGCACGACGTCGAGCGCACGCTCCTCATCTCCACCGCGCTCGTGATCCTCGTGGTGTTCGTGTTCCTGAGGAACGGGCGCGCGACCCTGATCCCCGCCGTGGCGGTGCCGATCTCGCTGATCGGCACGTTCGCCGCCATGTACCTGCTCAACTTCAGCCTGAACAACCTCTCGCTCATGGCGCTCACCATCGCCACCGGCTTCGTGGTGGACGACGCGATCGTGGTGCTGGAGAACGTCTCGCGCCACATCGAGCGCGGCATGAAGCCCTTCGAGGCGGCCCTCCTCGGGGCGCGCGAGGTGGCGTTCACGGTGGTCTCGATGAGCGTGTCGCTGGTGGCGGTGTTCATCCCGATCCTCTTCATGGGCGGGATCATCGGGCGCATCTTCCGCGAGTTCGCGATCACGCTCTCGGTCGCCGTGGGGATCTCGCTCGCCCTCTCGCTCAGCACCACGCCGATGATGTGCTCGCGGCTGCTGCGAGCGCAGAAGGAGCGCGCGCCCAACCGCTTCTCGCGCGCCACCGAGCGCGCCTTCGACGCCATGCACCGCGGCTACGGGAGGAGCCTCGCGTTCGTGCTGCGCTACCCGCTGCCGATGCTGCTCATCTTCTTCGTGACCTTCGGGCTCAACTTCTGGCTCTACGTGATCATCCCGAAGGGCTTCTTCCCGCAGCAGGACACCGGCCGCATCATCGGCTTCATCCGCGCCGACCAGCAGATCTCGTTCCAGGCCATGAAGAAGAAGCTGCAGGACTTCGTCGCCATCGTGATGGAGGACCCGGCGGTGGAGAACGTCACCGCCTTCACCGGCAGCGGCGGCTTCGGGCAGCGCAACAGCGGGCAGATGTTCATCTCGCTCAAGCCCCTGAAGGAGCGCGACGACATGGACACGATCACCGCGCGCATGCGCACCGCGCTCGCCCGGGAGCCGGGGGCCAACCTGTTCCTGAACCCGATCCAGGACCTGCGCTCGGGCGGCCGGCAGACCGAGGGCAGCACCCAGTTCACGCTGCGCGGCGACGACCTCGCCCAGCTGCGCGCCTGGGGCCCCAAGCTCGAGGCAGCGCTGCGCGACGTGCCCGAGCTGACCGACGTCTCCTCGGACCAGCAGAACGCCGGCCTGCAGATGACCCTCGTGATCGACCGCGCCACCGCGGCGCGCATGGGCATCACGCCCAAGGCCATCGACACGGCGTTGAACCTCGCGTTCGGCCAGGCGCAGGTCTCGACCATCTACCAGGACCGCAACCAGTACCGCGTGGTGATGGAGGCCGCGCCCGAGTACTGGCAGAGCCCGGAGACGCTGAAGACGATCTACGTGCTCTCGCCCACCAAGGGGCAGGTGCCGCTCTCGACCTTCTCGCGCTACGAGCCCACGCTCGCGCCCATCTCGGTCGCGCACCAGGGCCAGTTCGCGGCGACGACGATTTCCTTCAACCTCGCGGCCGGCGTGTCGATGTCGCAGGCCTCCGAGCTGATCCGCGACCAGATGTCGCGCATCGGGATGCCTTCGACCATCTATGCCTCGTTCGAGGGCACCGCCAAGCTCTTCCAGCAGGGCCTGAACAACCAGCCTTGGCTCATCGCGGCAGCGCTCCTCACCGTCTACATCGTGCTGGGCGTGCTCTACGAGAGCCTGGTGCATCCCATCACCATCCTCTCGACGCTGCCCTCGGCCGGCGTGGGCGCCTTGCTGGCGCTCCTGCTCTTCAAGACCGACTTCACCATCATCGCGCTGATCGGCGTGGTCCTGCTGATCGGCATCGTGAAGAAGAACGCGATCCTCATGATCGATTTCGCCCTAGACGCCGAGCGCCGCGGCGGGCGCGCGCCGAAGGACGCGATCTTCGAGGCGTGCCTGCTGCGCTTCCGCCCGATCATGATGACCACCATGGCGGCGATGCTGGGCGCGGTGCCGCTCGCCCTGGGCCTGGGCGACGGCGCGGAGCTGCGCCGCCCGCTCGGCATCTCCATCGTCGGCGGCCTCCTGGTGAGCCAGCTCCTCACGCTCTACACCACGCCGGTGATCTACCTCTACCTCGACCACTTCCGCCTCTGGGCGCGGCGCGGCTTGCGCCGCGGCCATCCCGACATGGCCGTCGTCGACGCTGCCGACTAAAGGCCTGGAACGCAGATGAACGCAGATGGAACGCAGATGAACGCAGGCAAGAGATTGACGGTGCGCGCAATGGACAGGGACGCGCGAATTTCGCACCCCAGCCATTCTCGTTTGCTTTTCAGCGTTCATCTGCGTTCCATCTGCGTTCATCTGCGTCATTGCGCCCTTTGCCTGCTATTGGCACTGACCGCCTGCGCGGTAGGGCCCGACTACAAGAAGCCCGAGGTCGAGACGCCCGCGGCATACAAGGAATCGGGCGAATGGATCGTGGCCAAGCCCGCCGACACCGCGCCCAAGGGCAAGTGGTGGGAGGCGTTCAACGACCCGGTGCTGAACGGCCTCGTCGAGCAGGTGAGCGTGTCGAACCAGTCCCTCAAGGCCGCCGAGGCGCGCTACACGCAGGCGGTGGCGGCGGGCGAGCTCGCGCGCTCCGCCTACTTCCCGACGCTGGGCGTGGGCGCGGGTGCCTCGCGCAACGGCGGCGGGGCGGCGGGCAACGCGGTCACGATCGGCAACGGCGGCAGCACGACCAGCCGGCGCTACACGGTGACGGCGACCGCGAGCTGGGAGATCGACCTGTGGGGACGCGTGCGCCGCCTGGTCGAGGCCGCGCGCGCCGAGCAGGATGCCACCGCCGCGGACGTCGAGAACACGCGCCTTTCCATGCAGGCCGAGCTCGCGACCGACTATTTCCAGCTGCGCGTGGCCGATGCGCAGATCACGCTCCTCGAGGACACCGTCAAGGCGTTCCAGACCTCGTACGACATGACGCAGAACCGCTACCGCGCCGGCGTCGCGGCGAAATCGGACGTGGTGCAGGCCGAAGCGCAGCTGAAGAGCACCCAGGCGCAGGCGATCGACCAGCGCGCCCAGCGCGCGCAGCTCGAGCACGCGATCGCCGTGCTCGCCGGGCATGCGCCGGCCAACTTCGCCATCGCGCCGGCGAACGTCGCCACGCACCTGCCCGCCGTCCCGCCGGGCCTGCCCTCGACGCTGCTCGAGCGCCGCCCCGACATCGCCGCCGCCGAGCGGCGCATGGCCGAGGCCAACGCGCGCATCGGCGCCGCGCAGGCCGCGTACTTCCCGACGCTCGACCTCAACGCGAACGGCGGCTTCGCGAGCGCCATGATCCAGAACCTCTTCAATGCGCCGAACCGCTTCTGGTCCATCGGCGCCACGGCGGCCGAGACGCTGCTCGATTTCGGCGCCCGCAGCGCGCAGGTGCAGAGCGCGAAGGGCGCCTACGAGGAAGCGGTCGCGAACTACCGGCAGGCCGCGCTCACGGGCTTCCAGGAGGTCGAGGACAACCTCGCGGCGCTGCGCTGGCTCGCCGAGGAGGCGGCGGTCGAGGACGAGGCGGTGCGCGCCGCGCGCGAGAGCGTGACGCTCACCCGCAACCAGTACAAGGCCGGCACGGTGAGCTTCCTCAACGTCGTGACGGTGCAGGCGACCCAGCTCTCCGAGGAGCGTACCGCCGTGAACCTGCTCTCGCGGCGGCTCACGGCGAGCGTGGCGCTGGTGAAGGCGCTGGGGGGATCGTGGGAACCGCCGGCTCCGTGACCGCGGGCAAGGCCTTCGACGGCCTCGCCGAGTGGATCGGCCGGAGCGAGACGCGCCGCGACGTGGTCACCGTCGCCCCGCTCGTGGCCCTCGCCGCCCTCCTCGACCGCGACGAGCCCGCGCCGCGCGCCGGCGACCCGGCCCCGCCGCTCGCGCACTGGCTTTATTTCCTGCCTTCCTATCGCCAGTCCGACGCCGGGCCCGACGGCCACGCGCTGAAGGGCGGGTTCCTGCCGCCGGTGCCGCTGCCGCGCCGCATGTGGGCCGGCAGCCGCCTCGAGTTCCTCCGGCCGCTCGCCGTGGGCGCCTACGTCGAGCGCACCTCCACGATCCGCGACGTCGTCGTGAAGCAGGGCCGCAGCGGCCCGCTGGTCTTCGTCACCGTGCGCCACGAGCTTTCCGACGCGGGCGGGCCCGTGCTCTCGGACGAGCACGACATCGTCTACCGCGGCGAGGCCGCGCTCGCGGCATCCCCGGTGCCCGCGCCCGCCGGCGAGAGCTGGCGCCGCGAGATCGTGCCCGACCCGGTCTTGCTCTTCCGCTACTCCGCTGTCACATTCAACAGCCATCGCATCCACTACGATCACCCTTACGCGACGGGTGCCGAGGGATACCCGGGACTGGTGGTGCACGGGCCGCTCATCGCCACGCTGCTCGTGGACCTGCTGCGCCGGAACCGGCCGCGCGCGCGCCTCGAGCGCTATGCGTTCCGCGCGCTGCGCCCGCTCTACGACACGGCGCCGTTCGCGACCTGCGGGCTTCCCGACGCGCAGGGGCGCACCGCCCGCCTCTGGACGCGCGATGCGGGGGGTGCCATCACCATGGACGCGACGGCGGGCTGGTCCGAACAAGAAACCTGAAGGGGGAGTCGAGATGATCGTCAACTGCGTCGCCTACCAGGACGGCCGCAAGCTCGCCGACATCAAGGTCGCGGAGATCAGCGAGTACGTGAAGCGCCCGGAGTGCTTCGTGTGGGTCGCCATCAAGGACCCGACCGACGAGGAGCTGGAGACCATGCGCCGCGAGTTCGACCTGCACCCGCTCGCGGTGGAGGACGCGCGCAACGGCCACCAGCGCCCGAAGGTCGAGGAGTACGACGACTCGCTCTTCACAGTGATGCACGTGGTGGAGCTCAAGGGCGACTCGGCGGAGGTGGCCGAGGTGGACGTCTTCACCGGGCCCAACTACGTGCTCTCGGTGCGCCGCGGCACCGAGCAGGGCTTCAAGGCCGTGCGCGAGCGCACCGAGCGCGAGCCCGAGATGCTGCGCCACGGCTCGGGCTTCGTGCTCTACGCCCTCATGGACAACGTGGTCGACCGCTACTTCCCCGTGCTCGACACGCTCGAGGTGGAGCTGGAGACGCTCGAGGAGCGCATCTTCGCGGGCGGCTCGCCCAAGGCCATCATCGAGCAGCTCTACGACCTCAAGCACAAGCTCATGGTGCTGCGCCACGCGGTCGACCCGCTGATCGAGGCGACGCACCGCCTCTACGGCGGGCGCGTGCCGCAGGTCTGCATCGGGACGCAGGAATACTTCCGCGACGTGCACGACCACCTGGTGCGCGTGAGCCAGGGCCTGGACGGCGCGCGCGATACCGTCTCCACCGCGATGTCGGTGAACCTCTCGATGATCACGCTCTCCGAGAACGAGGTCACCAAGCGCCTCGCCTCCTACGCGGCGCTGGTGGCGGTGCCGACCATGATCGCGGGGATCTACGGCATGAACTTCAAGTACATGCCCGAGCTCGACATCCCGTGGATGTATCCCGCGATCCTGATCGTGATGGGGGTGCTCGACCTCTACATCTACCTCAAGCTGCGCAAGTCGGGCTGGATCTAGCGCCGCTCCGGCGCCGCTTCCTCCAGCAGCCACGCGCGGAACGCCGCCACATGCGGCTTCTTCGCGTACGCCTCGGGCGTGACGAGGTAGTACGCGAAGCTGGTGGGCGCGGCGATGTCGAAGGGCACCGCGAGGCGCCCCGCCTCGATCTCCGCGCGCACCAGGGGCTTGAGCACCAGCGCCACCCCCATGGCCTCGAGCGCCGCTTCCACCGCGAGCGAGGCGTCGCTGAAGTGCGGGCCGCGCGTCGCGTCCACGTCGTCCAGGCCCTGTGAGCGCAGCCAGTCCGCCCAGCCGGGCCGCACGCCCTCCTCCACCACCGTGTCGTCGTGCAGCAGCGTGTGGAAGCGCAGGTCGGCGGGCACGCGCAGCGCGTGCTCGCCTTCGAGCAGGCGCGGGCTGCACACCGGCACGTAGAGCGCCGAGAAGAGCTTGTCCACGCGCGCGCCCGGGTAGTGGCCGTCGCCGAAGCGCACCATCACGAGCGGCGCGTCCTCCGCGCCTTCCGGCCGGTGCGGCGCGCTGGCGTTGTCGATCATGGCGCTGCGGCTCGCGAGGTGCAGCTCGAGGGACGGATGCGCGCGCGTGAAGCGCCCCAGGCGCGGCATCAGCCAGCGGGCGGAGAAGTTGGGCGGCGCCATCACGGTGAGGACCGCCACGGCCTGGCGCGCGCGCACCCGCTCGACCGCCGCGGCGAGGCTCTCCAGCCCCTCCTGGACCTTGGGCAGCATCGCCACCGCCTCGGGCGTGAGCTCGAGCGCGCGCGTGAGGCGCCGGAAGAGCGCCACCCCGAGGTGCTCCTCGAGCACCTTGATCTGGTGGCTCACCGCTCCCGGCGTGACGTGCAGCTCGCGCGCCGCGTTCTTGAAGCTCAGCAGGCGCGCGGCGGCCTCGAAGGCCCGGAGGGCGTTCAGCGGCGGCAGGCGTTCTGGGAGCAGGGCGGCCATGGAGTAGTTTTTCTCATCCGTCGGCGGAATACAAATGGTTTGTTGCAGTGCAGCATGAACACTATATTTGGCTCATGGGCCGCCCGACAAGCCCCACCCCGCGGGCGGCCCGCATTTCCCACAAGGAGAGAGTCATGAGCAGCAGAGCCACCCGATCCGATTTCGCCCCCATCGAAGCCCACATCGCGCGCTTCGGCCTCGAGCGCACCGCGCACCTCGCCCAGGCCGTCGCCGACGCCGCCCGCGCGGCCACGCTCGCCGCGGGCCGCGCGTGGAAGCGCTTCGGCGCCCACATGGAGCGCGGCTACGCCGCCGAGCTGGACCGCCGCGCCATCGAGGCCGACGCCTTCCTGCGCCGCTCCGCGCCGCGCTACTGACCTTCCGGGCGGACCCACCCGCCGAGGAAAGGGGGCCGGCCCGGCCCCCTCGAAGACACGCGGGGACTGGCCCTGTGGCAACATCGCGGCGCGGCAACTTTTCGCGCCGCGCCGCTGCCCAAGGCCCATGCCCCAGCCCCCGCTGCTGTTCCTGCCCGGCCTCCTCGAGGATGCCGACGCTTTCGAGCACCAGATCGCCGGACTGGGCGGCCCGTCCGCCTGCGTCACCGCGGACCTCACCCGCAGCGAGACCATCGCCGGCCTGGCCGAGGACGCCTTCGCGCAGGCGCCGGCGGACCGCTTCGCCGTCGCCGCGCATTCGATGGGCGGCTACGTGGCGCTCGAGATGCTGCGCCGCGCCCCCGAGCGCATCGAGCGCGTGGCGTTCCTCAACACGCACGCGCGCCCCGACTCCCCGGAAGCCACCGAGAACCGGCGCCGCCTGATGGCGCTCGCCGAGCGCGACTTCCCCGCCGTGGTGCAGCAGCTCATGCCGCGCATCGTGGCGGCCGCGCACCTCGAGGACCCCGCCGTCACCGGCACGATCACCGAGATGGCGCTCGGCACGGGCAAGGAAGCCTTCATGCGCCAGGAGCGCGCGATCATCGCGCGCATCGACAGCCGCCCCCACCTCCCCGCGATCCGCTGCCCCGCCCTGGTCGTCGCGGGACGCGCGGATGGCATCATGCCGCTGGCGCTCCTGGAGGAGCTGGCGGGCGGCATCCGCGGCGCGCGCCTCGAAGTGATCGAGGAAAGCGGCCATTGCTCGACCCTCGAGCAGCCCGGGCGCGTGACCGAGCTGCTGCGCGGCTGGTTGCAGTGATTCACCCGACAAGTCCAACAAGGAGAACGCCATGAACGTGCACCTCGCCCTCGGGCCCCTCGTCTCGCTGATCGCCGGGATCCTCATCCTCATCGTGCCGCGCCTGCTGAACTACATCGTCGCGGTCTACCTCATCATCATCGGGCTGATCGGCCTGTTCGGATGAGCGACGCCGCCGCGGGCGGCGTCCCGGTCCTCTCCTTCCTCGAGGCGCGCGTGCTGGGCGTGCTGGTCGAGAAGCAGCACACGGTGCCCGACACCTATCCGCTCACGCTCAATGCGCTGGTGGCGGGCTGCAACCAGAAGACCAGCCGCGACCCCGTGATCGAGGCGGAGGAAAGCGAGGTGCAAGGCGCGCTCGACCAGCTGAAATCGCGCTCGCTCGCCGTGGAGTCGAGCGGCGGGCGCGTGATGCGCTACGCCCACAACGCGGGCAAGGGCCTCGCGCTTCCGCCGCAATCGGTGGCGCTGCTCGCGGTGCTCTTCCTGCGCGGGCCGCAGACCGCGGGCGAGCTGCGCATCAACAGCGACCGCCTGCACCGCTTCGGCGACATCCTCGCGGTGGAAGGATTCCTGAACGAGCTCGCCGAGCGGCATTTCGTGCGCGAGCTGCCGCGCGCTCCCGGCGCGCGCGAGACGCGCTGGGCGCACCTGCTCTCGGGCGAGCCCGCCCTGCCCGCGGCGGCTTCCGCGAGCGCGGCCTCCGCCCCGCGCGACGCCGTTTCCGCCGGCGAGCTGGCCGCGCTCAACGCGCGCGTGGACCACCTCGAGCGCGAGATGGCGGCGCTGCGCCAGGCGATCGAGGCGCTGGGCGCGAAGCGCGACGCCTAGCGGCTCACGCCGCGGTCTCGCGCCAGCCGTTCATCAGCGGGAAGTAGAGGCCGAGCGCCACGCGCTCGCCGGGAAACGCCGCGGCGTAGCCCGCGAGCTGCGGGCGGTAGCGCTCCAGCTCGCGGTCGAGGAAGCGCTCCGGGTCGGCGCCTTCGTGCACGCTGGTCTTGTAGTCGACGATCCAGCGGCGTCCCTCGCCATCGACGAAGGTGCGGTCGATCACCACGAGCTTCACACCCGCCGGCGAGGCGATGCGCAGGCGGTATTCCGAGCGCGCGCCCGGGTGCGCCTCGAGCGCCCAGCGCCCGCGCGGGTCCGCGAGCGCGCTCTCCAGCGCGGCGAGCACGCGCTCGCCCGCATCGGCGCGCTCCGCCGGCGGGATGCCCCGGCGCGCGAGGTCCGCCTCGACCGCCGCGGCGAGCCCCGCCACGCGCGCCGCATCCCACGCCTGCAACCCGTCGATCGCGATGCGCTGCAGCCAGCGGTGCGTGACGATGCCCACGTGGCGCGCGGTTTCCCCCGCCCACGAGAACTCGATCGCGATCGCTTCCTCCGCCGCGGCGGCGGGCGCGCGGACGGCGGGCGCGGGTACCACGGTGTCGAGCGCTTTGCGCGCGATGACGACGAGCTCGCCCGGGCCGGACAGCGCGCCGGGCGCGGCCGCCTCCTCGCGGGTCGGCACCGCGAGCGCGTCGCCGAACGCCCGGCCCGCCTTGGCCCACACCTTGGCGAGCAGCGAGCGCCGGCTCGGTGGACGCACGCGCGCCACGTCCCCTTTCACGTCCACGCCCGCGCAGCCCGTGAGGTGCAGACGGCGCGCCGCGCGCGTGGCCGCCACGTACAGCAAGCGTCCCGCCTCGTGCTCGTCCGCCGCCTCGTCGAGGGCGCGCAGGTAGTCGTATCCCGCCTCGCTCGCCTCGCCCGCGGCGCGCACCGGCGCCATCATCAGCGTGCCGTCGGCGCGCGCCTTCCAGGCGAAGAGCGGCTTGTCGCCGGCGTGGGGCGGACGGTCCAGCCCGGGCACGATCACCGTGTCGAATTCCAGGCCTTTCGCCTTGTGGATGGTCATCACCTGCAAGCGCGCCGCCGCGTCCATGTCGGGAGCGGCGAAGAGCTCCTCGAGGTGCTTCTCGAGCACCGCGGGATCGGGGAGGTCGCCCGCGCGCTCGAGGTGGTCGAGCTGGTCGAAGAAGGTCTCCGCGTCCTCCAGGTCGCTCGGCGCGCGCGTGGAAGCGCCCGCGCCGAGGGCGAGCCAGGCCGCCTCGACGCGTTCGCGCAGCGTACCGCGCAGCCGCCCCGCGACCAACGGCGCCAGGCGCTCGCGCAGGCGCCGCACGCGCTCCCGCGGCTCGCGCGCGAGGCGTTCCAGCCGCGCCTCGTCGCCCAGCAGCTCCCACACGGTGGCGCGCGGGTCATCGAACAGGTCCGCCGTCTCCAGCAGCGCGTGCAGCTCGGCGGCGGTGAGCGCGCACCACGGAGCCCGCAGGAGCGCGAGCCAGGCGACGCGATCGGCCGGATGCGCGAGCGCGCGCGTGACGGCGAGCAGGTCCTGGATCATGGGCCGCGCGCCGAGCGGCTCGATGTCCACCGCGCGGAAGCGGACCTGCGCGGCCTTGAGCGCGGGCACGATGCGGTCCAGGTGCGAGCGGAAGCGCACCAGGATCGCCACGCTCGCCGCGGGGGTCGCCGCCAGGGCCTCGCGGGCGATGCGCGCCACCGCATGGGCCTCGGCCTCGCGCAGGGCCTTCGCGTCGCGGCCGACGAACGCGTGCCATTCCACCGCTCGCTCCGCCTCCGCCGGATGGTGCGCGCTCGCGGCGGCGTAGGGCACCGCGCCGGCATCGGCCTCCTCGCGCGCGGCGAGCACCCGCTCGAACGCCTCGTTCACCCATGCGACGATCCCGCCGCGCGAGCGGAAGTTGGTGGCGAGCCGCACCGGGAAGAGCGGCACCTCGGGCAGCCCGGACTCGCGTGCGCGCAGGAAGAGGGCGACGTCCGCCTCGCGGAAGCGGTAGATCGACTGCATCGGGTCGCCGACCAGGAACACGGTGCGGCCGTCGCCCTCGACCCAGCCCGCGGTGAGCCGCGTGAGGAGCTCCCACTGGCTGCGCGAGGTGTCCTGGAACTCGTCGACCAGCAGGTGCCTCAGGCGCACGTCGAGGGCGAGCAGGAGGTCGGTGGGATCGTCGGGCTCGCCCAGCGCCGCCACCGCCGCCTGCGCGATGCCGGTGAAATCGACCGCGCCGCGCTCGGCGAACACGCGGCGCAGCTCCTCGGCGGCGCGCGGCAGCACGGCGACCACGGCGCCCAGCGCTTCCCATTGCGCCTCGCTGAACGCGGCGGGCGGCATGCGGCGCAGCGCGTCGAGCGCCTCGCACAGCCCCTCGATGCGCGCGAGGTCCGCGAGCACCTCCTGCATGCGGTCGCGTTGCGCGCGCTGCGCGTCGTCGTTCGAGGGGAATCCGTGGATCTTGGTGACGCGCTGGCGCAACTGGGGATTCTTCTCGTCCTGCACGAGCAGCAGCGCGGCGAGCGCGCGCCACGCGGGCGCACCTTCCTCGTCCGCGGCCGGATAGCCCGCGAGGCCCGCCAGGTCCGCGAGCACGAC
>Ga0070681_10003560_pt1 | contig 14606 bp, 13 predicted proteins | sample KBSC83BmetaG_FD_65650 | JGI IMG/M metagenome (GOLD analysis project Ga0070681, IMG submission 65650) | Corn rhizosphere microbial communities from Kellogg Biological Station, Michigan, USA - KBS C8-3B metaG | ecosystem: Host-associated > Plants > Roots > Rhizosphere | place: USA: Michigan... | reverse complement strand
GTCATGATCGACGGCGGCCCTCGCGAAGAGATGGCCGAGGCGATGGAGAACGCGCTCATCACCGAGATCGACCGCGCCGAGTTCGAGAAGATTGTGCAGAAGGAAGGCATCATCGGCTTCCGCCTCACCAAGATCGTCTCGCAGCGCCGCCGTGACGTGGAAAACAAGATCGAGCAGCTCATCTTCAAGGACGTGAACGCCAAGCTGGCCGAGCTGCTCCTGCGCCTGGCGGCGGAGTACGGCGTCGACGACAGCCGCGGCACGCTGGTGTCGCTCAAGATCACGCACCAGGAGATGGCGAACCTCATCGGCTCGACGCGTGAGACGGTGTCGCTGACGCTGTCGCAGTTCAAGCGGCGCGGGCTGATTCAGACCGAGGGACGCAAGGTCATCCTCGCCGACCGCGAAGGTCTGCGCGCCCTGGCGTAATGCCTCCGCTGCAGAAGCTCGGTGAGCTGCTCGTCGATACGGGCATCATCTCGCGTCCGCAGCTCTCCGACGCGCTGACGCATCAACGCACGCACGGCGGGCGGCTCGGCACCTGCCTGGTCGAGCTCGGGCTCGTCGACGAGCGCACGCTGGCGTCGACGCTGGCCAAGCAGCTCAACATCCCGTCGGCGACGGCGGCGCAGCTCGAAAAGTGCGAGGCGTTCGCCCTCAAGCTGGTGTCGGCGCCGATGGCCGAGCGGCTGCGCGCGGTGCCGATCCGGCAGGACGGCGACAAGCTCTGGGTGGTGATGGCCGATCCCACCGACAAGCAGGCGCTCGGCGAGCTGTCGAAGGCCTCGGGCAAGCAGGTGCGCCCGATGGTGGCTCCGGAGCTGCTCGTGCAGTACGCGCTCGAGCGCTACTACAAGGTCAAGCGCAAGCCGCGCGTCGTGCAGGTCAAGACCGCCGGCTCGGATCTGTTGCACATCGAGGAGCCGACGGCGAAGGTGGCTTCGTCGCTGCCGCTCGGCGCCAAGCTGCCGCCGCCTCCGCCGGAGGACGCCTCGTCGGAGGCGCCGGTCTACACCGGCTTCGGCTCGGGGCCGCTCAAGGTCGACGTCGACTCCATGGCCGGCTATCTCGACGACGCGCCCGAGGCGGCGCCCGTCGACACCGGTCGCATCCCGATGGACAAGGTGTCGGCGATGCTGGTGGCGGCGCAGACCGACGACGCCATCTTCGACGTGGCCATGCGCTACGTCGAGCAGGACGTGGGACGCATGGCGGTGTTCCTCTTGCGCAACGGGCTCCTCGGCGGCTGGCGTGGCAGCGGCATCGACAACGCGATGCTGCGTCAGCTCAACGTCGGGCTCGAGGAGGCGCCGGCGATCGCGCGCACGCTGCAGACCGGGCAGGCATGGGTGGGGCGGCTCTACGCCGCCGAGCTCGGCGAGCTGGCCAAGCCGCTCGGCGCCGCGCGCGAGGGGCTCGGCGTGATCCTGCCGGTGCGCATCGGCAAGCGCGCCGTCGGTGCCGTGGTCGGGCTCGACGCCACGCTCAACATCCTGCGCCACAAAAAAGAGCTCGATCGGCTCGTCGACAAGCTCGACCAGGCGCTGCACATCAGCTATCTGCGCCGCTTGTTGATGCAGCCCTAGCGTCGCGCTAGAGGCAGACGCAGAGGCCGGTGCAGCTGGCCGATCCGTTGCACACGCAGCACTTGTTTGCGCCGGTGCACGCCTTGCCGCAGCCGGTGCAGTTGCTGTTGTCGGGCGGCGTGCAGGTGCCCTCGCAGCAGTAGCTGCCGGCCGCGCACTTCTTGCCGCACGCGTTGCAGTTCTGCGGATCGTTCGCGAGATCCTGGCAGCCGTCAGCGCAGCAGGTCTTGTTGTCGCCGCAGGCGCCCGAGCCGTTGCAGCGGCACTGGCCGCCGACGCAGGTGTTGCCGTTCATGCACGGCGGATTGCACGGCGTGGCCATGCAGTGGCCGCTGACGCAGGCGTCGCCCGGCGTGCAGTGCGTGTTGCAGTCGCCGCAGTGGTTGGGATCGGTGGCGAGATCGAAGCAGCCTCCGCCGCCGGTGGTGGCGCCGGCGGGGCAGCAGCTCTGGTTGCCGGTGCAGGCGCCGTCGCCGTTGCACGAGCAGCTGTTGTTGGCGCAGGTCTCGCCGGGCTTGCACATGTGGCCGCAGGCGCCGCAGTTGCCGCCGTTCTGCGGCGTGCAAGTCGCGTTGCAGCAGAGCTGGTTCTGGTTGCAGGTGGCGCCGCCGCACAGGCACTGGCCGCCCGAGCAGACTTCGCCGGCGCGGCAGCGCTTGCCGCACATGCCGCAGTTCTGCGGATCGGTGTCGGTGTTGGCGCAGCCGCTGTTGCAGCAGGTGTCGCCCGCCGAGCAGATGGCGCCGTTGCAGGCGCAGGCGCCGTTGGCGCAGGCGAGCGGCGCCGCGCAGGTGTGGTTGCAAGCGCCGCAGTTGGCGTTGTCGCTCTTGGTGTCGACGCACGCCGAGCCGTTGCAGCAGACGTCGGGGAAGCTGCAGATGAGGCCGCTCGTGCCGCACGCGCATTGCCCATTTGGCGAACAGATGCCCGTATCGGCGCAGCACAGCATCGCCGGCATGCACGCGCCGTTCGTGCCGCACTTGCACACGCCGCCCGAGCAGGTCTCGCCCGGGTTGCAGGCGTTGCCGCAGCCGCCGCAGTGGAACGGATCGCTCTGCAGATCGACGCAGCCGACGCCGGCGCAGCAGGTGGTGCCGTTGGTGCACGCCGAGCCGCCGGCGCAGCGGCAGGCGGCGCCCGAGCAGCCGTCGCCGGTCTGGCCGCAGGCCGAGCCGCAGGCGCCGCAGTTGGCGACGTCGCCTTGCAGGTTCACGCACGAGGTCCCGTTGCAGCAGGTCTCGTTGTTGGTGGGATCGCAGGCGACGCCGCTGCAGCGCATGTCGGTGAGATTGACGGCGAGCGTGGCCTCCTTGTTGAACTTGCCGGTGAGCTGCGTGGTGGTGCCGATGGTGTCGGTGAGCCCGACCGCGCTCGCCGTGATCGACAGCGACGGCGCCACCTCGCCGCCGACGGGGGGCAGCAGGCGAAACTCGAACGTGGGCGAAAAGACGTAGCCGATCGTCGCGTCGTGATGGATGAGCAGCGTGCGCCGGCCGTCGCCGTCGTCGTCGCGCACTTCGTAGAGGATGCCGGTGGCGACTTCGCGGCTCGGTTGATCGACGTAGAAGGTGCGCGAGTCGGACGGGTCGATGTCGACGCGGGTCTCGACGTGGATGACATCCGCCGGGTTGATGCCGTCGAGCTTGTAGTGCAGCGTGAGCTGGTTGTCGCCACAGCCGGCGAGGAGGAGCGCGAGGTACACGAGCTTGCGCATCACTTCACCTGCGGGAGCTGCACCGTCGGCGTCCCCCCGTTGTTCGAAGCGTCACTGGTGACGACCACGGCCGTGATGACGCCGGCGACGACGAGCGCGCCGCCGACGGCGGTCCACAGCCACCACTTCTTGTAGACCGGGACTTCCTTTTCGTGCCCGACGACCGTGACCACCTTGACCGATTCGAGCTGCTTGGCGGCGACGGTGGTGCTGCCGCCGACGCCGACGTCGACCGCCGACTTCCAGGTCGCGTAGCCGTCGTGCGTGAGCGTCAGTTGGTGGCGTCCGGGGTTGACGACGAGCGCAGCGGCGAGCGGCGCCGGGCCCACGCTCTTGCCGTCGAGCGTGACGGCCGAGCCGGCGACGGCGCCGTCGAGCGTGACCTTGCCGACGAGCGTCTGCAGCATCTCGACGCGCTTCTGGCTGAAGTCGCGATCGGGGTTGTCGGGCGGCGCCGCGGCGAGGAAGCGCTGATAGGCGTCGAGCGCGCGCGCGAAGTCGTTGGAGCCGTCGTACGACTTGCCGCAGTTGTAGAGCAGCGGCGCCTTGCCCGAGAGGCGATAGGCCTCCTCGAACTCGCGCGCGGCGTCCTCGAAGCGGCCGTGCTCGTAGTAGGTCTGGCCGGTGTTGAAGTGCGCCTTGGCGATGTCGACGTCGTCGCCGCTGGGGGCCGGCTGCGGCGGCGACGGTGACGTCGGCTGCGGCTGCGAGGGTGACGTCGACTGCGGTGGCGGCGGTTGCGTCTGTTGCGCGAACGCCGTCGCCGTCAGCGCGACGAACGCAATGATCCCCAAAACCTGCTTCATGCCATGTCGAGCGGGTCGGCCGCCTCCTCGTCGCGCGCCTGCTTCTTGCGCGCCTGCACGTCGCGAACGTAGCGCACGAGCGGATCGACGTAGCTGTCGAACGGCGGGCAGCGCACGTGCCACGGATCGCCCGAGAGCAGCGTCAGCGTGTGGCGGCAGTTGTAGAGGGCGAGGTGGTTGAAGGCCTCGAGGAAGGCGAGCGGAGCGCGCGCCAGCCGCTCGAGCCCGGGCGCCTTCAAGAGCGCGCGCGCCAGGCCGGTCGGGATCATGCCGCGCGGCGCCTTCTTGTCGGCGCGCTGGGCGACGAGCTCGTAGACGGTGCGCGCGCTGAACGGCGCCGGATCGGTCAGATGGAACGTGCCGCCGACGGCGCGCGGATCGCGCGAGAGCGCGATCGCCGACTCGACGACGTAGTCGATGGGCACGAGGTTGAGCGGCGCCGAGCCGCGCCCCGGCAGCGGCAGGTGCACGTCGATCGGCGACGACACGATCAAGACGAGGAGGTAATAGGGTCCGTCGAACTTGTCGATCTCGCCGGTCTTCGAGTCGCCGACGATGATGCCGGGCCGTAGGATCGTGACCGGCAGCCGCCGCGCGGCGTCGCGCACCATGCGCTCGGCGCGGAACTTGGTCTCCTCGTAGATGTTGCGGAAGCGCTGCCCGCAGTCGAGCTCCTCCTCGAGGATCACGCCCGAGCGCGCGCCCGACACCTGCGACGTCGACCAGTGCACGAAGCGGCGCAGGCGCGTGCAGTCGGCGGCGAGCTCGAGCATCATGCGCGTGCCGTCGACGTTGACGCGCTCGACGAGCTCGCGCTTGGCGCCGAGATAGTAGACCGCCGCGGTGTGGTGGATCGCGGTGACCTCGGCGGCGAGCGCCTTGTAGTCCGGCCCGGGCAGCCCGAGGTCCATGTCGGCGACGTCGCCCTCGACGAGCCGCAAGCGCGAGCGCGACGACGGCGGCAGGAGCGCCTGGAAGGCGACCGCGTCGTTGCGGAACTTGTCGCGCACGAGCATGAGCACGCGATCGTCGGCGGTGCGCGCGAGCAGCCGCTCGACGAGGCGCCGCGCGGTGAACGCGGGGAAGCCGGTCACGAGCGAGACGTCGTGCGTGGGATGCCCGTTGCCGTTGCCGCTTCCGTTACCGTTGCTTGTGCCGTTGCCGCTCGTCATGTTCGCCGCCGCATGTCCACCAACCCCAGGATCTCCCCCCAGATGCGCGAAATCCGCTCCTTCGTGTCCGCCAACGGGCCGCTCGTGTCAACCACCCAGGTGGCCGCGGCCAGCTTCTCGGCGGGCGACGCCTGCGCGGCGATGCGCGCGCGCGCCTCCGCTTCGCCAAAGCCGTCCCGCTCGATGAGGCGCCGCAGCTGCGTGGCCTCGTCGCAGGTGGTGACGATGAGCCCTTCGAGCCCACGGTGCACGCCGTTCTCGACGAGCAGCGCCGCCTCGTACACCGCGACCGGCGTACCTTCGTCGCGCAGCCGGGCCAGGCGCGCTTGCGTCTCCATGGCGATGCGCGGATGCGTGATCGCGTTGAGCGCGCGCCGCTTGTCGGCGTCGGCGAAGACCACCGCGCCCATGCGTTTGCGATCGAGCGTGCCGTCTGGCAGGAGCATCTCGCGGCCGAACGTTTGCACGATCTCGGCCAGCGCGGGCTGCCCGGGCGCGACGATCTCGCGGGCGATGGCATCGGCGTCGATGACGCGCGCGCCGAGCTCGGAAAGGACGCGCGCCGCGGTCGACTTGCCTGTCGCGATCCCGCCCGTCAGACCGACTACGCGCATGGCACTCGTGATAGTAACAGATGGCCCATGAAGGTGCTCGAAGCAGACTTCCTCACCTCAGCGACGGAAAAGTCGGCCGGCGCCGGCTGGCCGGCGGAGGGAGCGCCCGAGGTGGCGTTCGCCGGACGATCGAACGTCGGCAAGTCGACGCTCTTGCAGGCGTTGATGCAGCGCCGCGGGCTGGTGCGCATTTCCAGCACGCCCGGGCGCACGCGGCTCATCAACTTCTTCCGTGTCGTGGTTGCACCGGATGGCGGGCGCAGCCCTCAAGATCGGCGCGAGCTCATGTTCGTCGATCTGCCCGGCTACGGTTACGCCAAGGTGTCGAAGGAAGAGCGCGAGAAGTGGCTGCCGTTCGTCGATCAGTATCTGTCGGAGCGCGCGTCGCTGAAGATCCTGGTGCTGCTCGTCGATCCGAGGCGTGACATGGGGCTCGACGAGACCGAGATCGCGAAGTACGTGATGGAACGGGGCGTGTTGGTGATCGCGGTGATGACCAAGGCCGACAAGCTCAAGAAGCACGAGCGCAAGCCGGCCCTGCAGAAGCTCGAGCGCGCGCTCGGATTGAAGGTGCTGGCCGTCTCCGCCACCGACGGCGATGGCGTCGACGAGCTATGGCGGCGCATTGCGGCTGCGATAGGCTGACGGCTGCGATAGGATGACGGCGTGAGCGCCAACCCGGGGGCGGCAGCCGGCGACGCGGCAAAGGGCGGCGAAAAGAGCGGGCTGCGCGTGGTCGTCGCCGCGCTCGCGGTCAACATCGCCATCGCCATCTTCAAGTTCATCGCCGCCGGCTTGTCGCGCTCGACCGCGATGCTCGCCGAGGCGTTCCACTCGACGGCCGACACGGCCAACCAGATCTTCCTGCTCATCGGCATGCGCAAGAGCGCGCGGCCACCCGATCGCGATCATCCGTTCGGGTATGGCCCGGAGACTTACTTCTGGGCGTTCATCGTCGCGCTTTGCATCTTCTCCGTCGGTGGCACGATCAGCGTGGTCGAAGGCGTGCAGAAGATCCTGCATCGCAACCAGCCTCACGAAGACCTGTCCGATCCGCGCTGGGCCTACGTCGTGCTCGGCGTGTCGATCCTGCTCGAGACCTACTCGTTCTCGGTGGCGATGAAGGAGTTCCGCCACATCCGCGCCGGGCGGGGCGTGCGCCGCACGCTGCGCGACACGCGCGATCCGACGGTGCTCACGGTGCTGTTCGAGGATCTGGCGGCGCTGTTCGGGCTCGCGGTGGCGCTCGCGGGCATCCTGCTCACGCACTACACCGGCAACGTGGCGTGGGACGGCGCGGCCTCCATCGTCGTCGGGCTGGCGCTCGGCGCGGTGGCGTTCGTGCTCGGCAGCGACACCAAGAGCCTGCTCATCGGGCAGAGCGCCAACGAGGCCGACGAGCAGAAGATCCGCGAGATCGTGACCGCGCACCGCGACGTCGTCGAGCTCGTGCACCTACGCACGATGCACATGGCACCGGAAGAGGTGCTGGCGGCGATCAAGGTGCGCTTCCTCGGCAACCTCGACGCGCGCACGCTCGAGCTGCGCATCAACGAGATCGAGGCCATGCTGCGCAAGGAGCTGCCGCGGCTGCGCCGCATCTACATCGAGCCCGGGTTCAACGAAGGGCCGGCGCGCGAGCCGGTCGACCAGCCGCCGGCGGCGCGGAGCTAGCCCATGGCCACGCGCGAGCGCCAGCGGCGGTTCGAGATCGTGCCCATGAAGGCGTCGGACCTCGACGACATCATGGACATCGAGCGCGTGTCGTTCCGCGCGCCGTGGTCGCGCCAGGTGTTCGTCGAGGAGCTCGACCGCGACTGGGCGCACGTCGACGTCTTGAAGGAGCGGCGCCCGAGCGCGACGGTGCTGGCGTTCGTGAACTACTGGCTCGTGCGCGACGAGGTGCACGTGCTCAACGTCGCCTCGCATCCGGAGGCGCGGCGGCAGGGGCACGCCTCGCGCCTGCTCGAGCACGTGATCGCGTTCGCCAACCGCCACAAGTGCCGCTACGTGACGCTCGAGGTGCGCCGCTCCAACGCCGGCGCCATCCGCTTGTACCGCAAGTACGGCTTCCGTCCCGTCGGCGTGCGGCCCAACTACTACGTCGAGGACAACGAGGACGCGATCGTCATGCTCCTCGAGCTCACCGTCCCGGTCTGATCGTCGTCTCGCGCGCCACCGCCCACACCAGCTCGCGAAACCATTGGTGTGCCAGGTCGCCGTCGTTGCGCGCGTGCCAGAAGGAGCTGACGACGACCGCGGGCAGCGCCACCGGCGGCGTGCGCACGACGAGGCGGTGCTGCGTCGCCACCGCGCGCGCCACGCGCTCGGGCATGGTGATGACGGCGTCGGTGGCGGCGATGACGAGCGGCGCGGCCAAGAAGTTCGGCACGCGCAAGACGATGCGGCGCTGCCGCTTGCGCCCGCGCAGCGCCACGTCGACGACCGAGTCGCCTTCGCCCTGCGGCGAGATGAGGACGTGCGGCAGCGCCACGAAGCGGTCGAGCGTCAGCGGGCGGCGTGCCGCCGGGTGTCCGGCACGCAGGAGCGACACGAAGCGATCCTCGAACAGCACCTCGCTGCGCACGTCGTCGATCTGCGGCGGCGGCACGCCGAGGATCAGATCGTGGGCGCCGGAGAGGAGCTCGCGCTCGCCGCGCACCGCGATCGGGCGCACCACGAGCTGGACGTCCGGCGCCTGGCGGCGGAGCCGCGCCATCAGCCCGGGCAGGATGACCAGCTCGCCGTAGTCGCTGGTGCCGATGGTGAAGGTGCGCTGCAGCTCGGCCGGGTCGAAGCGCGGCTCGCTCTCGACGGCGCGCCGCACCAGCCCGAGCGCCTCGGTGACGGCGGGCGCGATGACGTGGGCGCGGGCGGTCGGCACCAGCCCGCGCGGCGTGCGCTGAAAGAGCGGATCGTCGAGCTGCGCGCGCAGGCGGCCGAGCGCGTGGCTGAGCGCCGGTTGAGTGAGGCCGATGCGGCGCGCCGCGCGGGTGACGTTGCGCTCGCTCCACAGCGCCTCGAACGCCAGGAGCAGGTTCAGGTCGAAGGCCTCGATATGCACGCGGCGCATGACCAATGATGATTATCATGAATTGGGCAAATGACGACGACGGACGCATCTTGTCCCCTGCAACCGAGCAGCACACTCCCAGGAGGAACTCATGTACGTCATCGCTGGAGCTACGGGGCACACCGGTTCGGTCGTCGCTTCGACCTTGCTCGCGCAGGGTCACAAGGTTCGCGTCATCGTCCGCGACGAGAAGAAGGGGGCGGCCTGGAAGGACAAGGGCGCCGAGGTGGCGCTGGCGCGGCTCGAGAACGCCGCCGAGCTGACCGCGGCGCTGCGCGGCGCCGACGGCGTCTATGCGCTGGTGCCGCCCGACTTCGCGGCCGACGATCCGCTCGCGGCGCAGACGGGCGTGGCCGAGGCGTGGGGCAAAGCGGTCGCCGCGGCCAAGCCGCGCCACGTGGTCTATCTATCGTCGATCGGCGCCGAGCTCGACGGCGGTAACGGTCCCATCCTCGTCGCGCATCGCGCCGAGGAGCGGCTGCGCGCCACCGGCGTAAAGGTGACGGCGCTGCGCGCAGCCTACTTCATGGAGAACTGGGGCGGCGTGGTGCATCCGGTGCGTTCCGACGGCGTCCTGCCGTCGATGATCACGCCCGGCCGCGCGGTCCCGATGGTGGCCACCGCCGACATCGGCCGCGTCGCCGCCGAGCTCCTCGTGGCCGGCGAGCGGGCGCCGGCGCTCGTCGAGCTCGCCGGGCCGCGCGAGTACTCGCCCGAGGACGTGGCGGCCGCCTTCGCCGGCGCGCTCGACCGCAAGGTCGACGTGGTGCCGGTGCCGGCCGAGGGCATCGAGCCGGCGCTGGCGCAGGCCGGCTTCAAGCCGAAGCTGGCGGCGCTGTTCCGCGAGATGAACGGCGCCTTCAACGCCGGCAAGCTCCACTGGAGCGGCACGCCCCGGCGCGGCACCGTCGCCATCGACGAGGTCGTGCGCCAGCTCGTCGGCTAGGCGTACTGCGCGGCCAACCAGTCGCGCAGCGGGAAGTCGCACGACGCCGCCTGCTCGCGCAGCGCGCGCCGGTCGAGCGGCACGCGGCGCAGCCGCACCTCGACGGCGCCCGCGCCATCGGCGTCGACGATCGCGTACTCGGCGTGCGCCATGATCGTCGGTGCGCCGCCCACCGGCTGCTCGACGAACGGCATGCCCACCGAGCCCGGGTTCACCACCAGCGTGCCGCGATGCTGCCGCAACATCTGCAGGTGCGTGTGCCCGCCCGCCATCACCGTCGCGCTCCTACCGTCGAGCAGGCGCTCGAGCTCCAGCGGCGTCGCCGACGGCAGGAGATCCTCCATGTGCGAGCGCGGCGTCCCGTGATAGCAGAACAGCGTCGCGCCGCCGCCGAGCGCCACCTCCAGCCACGGCTGGAAGGTGCGCACGAACGCCAGCTCCGCCGCCGACATCTGCGCGCGGCACCAGTCGACCGCGTCGACGACGACCGGCGTCTCGGTGTACGAGCGGATGAGCGCGGCGTCGAGCAAGAAGGCGTCGTGGTTGCCCTCGATGCAGGCGCAGCCGAGCGCCTCGAGGCGCGCCAGCACCTCGTGCGGCTTCGGCCCCAGCGTCGCCACGTCGCCGAGGCAGATCAGCCGATCGATCCCCACGCGCTCGACGTCGGCGAGCACCGCGTCGAGCGCCACCAGGTTGCCGTGCAGATCCGAGACGAGCGCGATCTTCACGCTACGATCCTCACGCCGCGATCCTCACGGCATCGGCTTCATGACATAGCCGAGCGGCGTCGAGTCCGTCCGCGTGCCGAAGTAGACCGCCGTCGCCACGCCGCCGATGGCGATGGCGCCGCCGATGGTGGCCCACACGTACCAGCGCTTGAACCACGGCACCTCTTTGGACTCGCGCACCAGCGTCGCGTGCACCTCGACGTTGGCGTCGGGCAAAACGTCGACCCGCGCCTGGAACGGCACGTACCCGCTCTTCTCCACGCGCAGCTTATACGTGGCCGGCGCGCGAACCTTTACCGGCTCGCTGAGCGGCGTCTTGCCCGCGGGCTCGCCGTTGAGCGACACCGCCGCGCCCGCTTGATCGGCGTCGACGGCGATCGACCCGAAGCGGCGGAACGTCTCCGGCGGGAACAGCTGCCGCAGCCAGCCGAGCGCCTGCTCGTCGGTGATCTCTTTGTCCGCGGGCAGCGACTCGGCCAGGCGCGCGCCCGCCTCGCCGCGCTTGGAGTCGATGCGCTGCAGCGCAAGGATCGTGTCGCCGAGCTGCGACACGCCGACGAGCAGCACCTCGTTGGCGCCGAGCTGCTCGCCGATGGCGCCGACGCACATCGCCTCGCCGCCGCACTTGGCCACCTCGGCGTCGACCTTGGGCAGCTTGCGCCGCGCCTCGGCCAGATCGATGACGTTGAGCGCCGCCGTATCGCGCAAAAGCCGCGCCAACCGCTCGCCGATGTCCCGCGCGCCGCGCGCCCCGGCGCGGTACTCGAGCACCGCCACCGTGCGCCGCTCTTCGGCGTGCGCGTCGACGGCGACGGCGACCGCGCACATCACCACGACGGAAGCGACGAAGGCCCTCATTGCCCGAACGTAGCCGCCAGCCCCGCGGGTTTGTCGCCGGCCGTGGATTGACACCCGACCACCTGGTCGGGGAACGGCGACGGCAGTTGGCAATCGACGCAATCGTTCTTCCCCTGGGTGACCAGCTGCGAGCGCGACTCGTACGACGCGTTGCCGGTGCGCAGATCGACGGCGAACAGGCCATACTCGACGATGTTGAAGTTCGCCGTGCAGTCCTCGCCCGAGAACATGAACTTGGTGTTCGCTTCGTTGTACACGGCGCGCGTGGCGAACTCGGCGCGGCTGCCGTCGGGCGTGACGGCCAGCTCGTAGGCGTCGATCGAGACCGGCCGCACCGGCAGAAGCGCCATGCCGATGTCGCCGTTCGTCGACGGCATCGAATCGATCGGGATGTTGTAGTTGGGCCCGGTGAACGGCGTCGCCGTCGACGCGCCGCCCTTCAGAGGCACGCGCTGCAGGATGAAGCCGTTGGTCGGCATGTCGCGATCGCTGGTCACCGCGAACACCGTGCCGTTGACCACGCGCACCGCGCTCGGGCAGGTCAGGTTGCCGAGCACCTTGGTCGGCGCGCCCGACGCTGGATCGAGCGTCGCGATCTGCTTGCCCGCGACGTCGGCGACGACGATGGCGCCCGACTGCGGATCGACCGTCACGTCGGCGGCGAAGCCCTCGAGCGCGAACATGTTGGTCATGCTGCCGTCGAGCCCGTAGACCTGGATGGCGTTCGGCGTCAGCGTCGCGCCCGGCGCGCACGGGTCGACGGCGGTGCCGCCCGTGAGCACGTAGAGCTTGCTGCCGTCGGGCGAAAAGGCCGCGGTACGCGCGATCGCGCCCGGCATGCGCACGATCTTGGGGTTCGCGCTCCCCGGCGAGCCGACGAAGCCGGCGACGTCGCTGATGATGGCGAGCGACCCATCGGCGCCGCTGCCAGGATCGAGCGCGACGATCGCTTGATCGCGCGGGGCGACGACGACGCGGGAGGGCGCGAACGCGAGCGTCAACGTGCCCGCCACCGTCTTGCCGCTACCGGTGTCCCACGCGGTCAGCGCGTTGCCGTTGGCCGCGACCACGAAGCGCCCGTCCCACGTGCTCGCCGCCGCGGTCATGCCCGCGATGCTCACCGGTGACGACGGCTGCTTGGCGAGATCGGCCGCGGTCAGCGGATCGATCACCTGCACCGCCGCCGTCTTGTTGCCGCTGGCCGACTCGGCCGGCATCGCCGCGCCCACGCACACGAGCGGCTTGCGCAGCTCGGCCGTGTAGGTCGCCGTCTTGCCCTTCGAGATCGAGACGTCCTTGATGCGCGCCATCCCGAGCGTGCTTCCGCCGGTCAGCGCCGTGACGTATACGTCCTCGGGCCCCATCGTCGGCATGAGCGCGCCGAGCGGCAGAAGGCCGTCGCCCGACGAGCCCGAGCCCTGCACCGCGGATGCGATCCCGATCACGTTTCCCGACGCGGTACGGATGTCATATTCCGTTACCAGCTCGGGTTGCGCGACCGGATTGAGCAGCGGCTCTGACGGCGCCGTAATGCTGAACGTCACCGCGCCGCGACCGCCGCAACCGGCGACCACGACGACTGCGCCTAACAGCTTGACGAAAGGTCGCAACCGGCGCATGCGCCATGACTTTATCACACTCGGAAGTCAGTTGAATTACGGCTGCTTCCTAGGCATGATGGAAGACCGAAGTACCATGTCGGTAGTGGCACAGCTTCCGGGGCCATCGGCGGAGGAGCTGCCGAAGGTCTTCGGGCGTTACCTTCTGCTCAAGCGGCTCTCCCGCGGCGGCATGGGCGAGATATTTCTCGCCAAGCTGGGCGAGATCCAGGGCTTCGAAAAGCTCGTCATCATCAAGAAGATCCTGCCGAACCTCGTCGCCGACCAGGAGTTCATCAAGCGCTTCATCGACGAGGCGCAGGTCGCCATCAAGCTCCAGCACGCCAACGTCGCCCCGGTGTTCGAGGTCGGCAAGGTCGACGGCGAGTACTTCCTTGCGATCGAATACATCGAGGGACGTGATCTACGTCGCATGATTACGCGCCAGCGCGAGGAGCGCACGCGCCTGCCCTCGGATTTGGCAATGTTCGTTGTCAGAGAGATGGCCAACGGCCTCGCCTATGCGCACCGGCGCACCGACGAGAGCGGCCGCTCGCTGGCGCTCGTCCACTGCGACATCTCGCCGCCGAACGTGATGGTGTCGTTCGAGGGCGAGGTCAAGATCATCGACTTCGGCATCGCCAAGAGCGCCATTCGCATCGCCGAGACCAACCCCAACATGGGCTTCGGCAAGTTCGGCTACATGGCGCCCGAGCAGCTCATCCGCGGCGGCATCGTCGACAAGCGCACCGACGTCTACGCCGCCGGCGTGGTCCTCTACGAGCTGCTCACCGGCGAGCGGCTCTTCACGTTTCCCGAGGGCGCCGACTACCGGCAGATCGCGCGCATGGTCACGCAGGGCAAGTTCAAGCGCCCCTCCGAGCGCGACCCGCGCCTCGACCCCGGGATCGACCCGATCGTGATGAAGGCGCTCACCTCGAACAAGGAAGAGCGCTACCAGACCGCCGAGGAGTTCCGCGACGCCATCCAGGTCAAGCTGTCGCAGATGAACCCGACGATCAACGCGGACGCGCTCGCGCACTTCATGCGCGGCCTGTTCCGCGACGAGATCACCGAGGAGCACGCCCTCGTCGCCAGCATGAAGGCGGTCGACGTGGCGCCGTTCCAGGACGAGCTCGACCAGGCGACGCACAAGCACACGGTCACGTTCGCGCGCGCCTCGGGGATCAACCGCATCATCCCGCGCTCGGGGCCGGCGTCGGGGAAGATCCCGGTGCCGACGGCCGAGCAGCTGCTGGCGCATCCGCAGCGGCGCGGGCTGTTCATCGCCGGGACGCTCGCGGCGCTCGTCGCCGGCGGAGCGATGGCCATGCTGCTCGCGCGTCCGAGCCACGTGGCGCCGGTGGTGACGCAAGCGCCGCCGCCCGCGCCGGCGACGGGCGAGCCGGCGCAGCCGCAGCCGGTGGTGACGCCGCTCGAGCCGCCGTCGGGCGCGGTCGCGGTGCAGCCGACGCCGACGCGCGACGTGTTGCCGCCGCGCCGCATCGCGC
>Ga0070681_10003558_pt1 | contig 14610 bp, 17 predicted proteins | sample KBSC83BmetaG_FD_65650 | JGI IMG/M metagenome (GOLD analysis project Ga0070681, IMG submission 65650) | Corn rhizosphere microbial communities from Kellogg Biological Station, Michigan, USA - KBS C8-3B metaG | ecosystem: Host-associated > Plants > Roots > Rhizosphere | place: USA: Michigan... | reverse complement strand
GCCGGGTCTGTGCCGGCCAGGTAGTCCGCGGCCCGGGTGCGGATGGCCTGGGCGCTGATGGCCGGGTCGGCGTGCGCCTTGCTGGCGTAGCTGCTGCCGGTCACGGTGAGGTCGGTCATCGGGGAGAGCAGCAGGGTCGCCGCGGGCATCGTCAGGCCCTCCGCCTTGCCGGCGATGAGGAGCTCGATGGCGAGGTTGCCGCCGGCCGACTCGCCCGACACGACAACGGGATCGGCGCTGCCGGCCTGCCCGGCCAGGGCGCGGTAGGCGGCGGTGACGTCCTGGAGCGCGGCAGGGTAGGGGTGCTCGGGCGCGAGCCGGTAGCCGACCGACACGGCGCGCATGCCCGTCTTGCGGGCCAGGCTGGACGCCAGCCCCGCGGATCCCCCTGCGGAGCCAAGCGCGAAGCCTCCGCCATGAATATGGAAGATAGTGCCGCGCGGCTCGATGCCGGCGATGTCAATGAAGATCACGGGGATGCCGCCCAGCTCTCCGGGCGTCATGCGGACGTCTGCCGGCAGGGGCTGCGAGGTGAGCATCTGCTCGAGGAGGGGGCGCTGGGCGGCGATGTCACCGCCGAGATCGAACGGGGCGTCTCGGAGGATCTGGTTGACCATGTCGCGCTGCTGGGCGGTCATTGCCGTTCCTTTCATCGGCGCGGGCCGGGGCGGGTGCCCCGGCAGCCGGGCCGGGTTACAAGATTTAGATTAGTCCTAATTTAATTAGTGTCAAGCTAGTTAGCTCTATGCTAGATTGTGCGGGTGACCGGGGACGGGAGACGACGTGACAGACCTGCGGCAGGTATTCGATGACCTGGTGAGGTTCGAGACGATCCTGTGGGGGGCGGTCGACGGGCGGCTGCAGGAGGAGTGCGGCGTCAGCCTCGCGAGCCTGAACACCATGCTCGTCATCGACGCGACACCGCTGTGCCGAGTACAGGACATCGCCCGGGCGGTTGCGATCACCGTCGGCGGCGCCAGCCAGGCCGTCGACCGCCTCGAAGCCGCCGGCCTGTGCGCCCGCCGGGCCAACCCCTCCGACCGGCGCTCGTCAATCGTGGAGCTGACCCCCGAGGGCACGGAACTCCTGGGTACCGCCGCCCCCGTCTTCGACAGCGAACTCGACCGTCTGCTGCGGGCTCCGCTGCCCGGTACCGCCCTCACGCACCTGGCCGGTGCCCTCAGCACGCTCCGCCGGTCCGCGGCCACCCACGCAGGCAGCCCTGCGGCTGGCGGGGCCTTGAAGCGAAGCTAGGAGTTCCCAGACGACCAGTGCAACCGGACGACTGGCACCTCTCGATACCGCAGGCCCAGGTCATCGAGAGGTGCCGACGTACCGCGGCCGTGGTACCGGCTGTTCTCGGCCGGCGAGCACCCTCAGGTCACCGGTCGCTTGGCCTCGGCATCCGGCGGAACGGGACCACGATCAGCGTGGCGCCGACCGCGGCGACCAGGAAGCCGCCGGCCAGAAGGCCGAAGGCCAGCCACGGCAGCGCCGGCAAGGTGGCGGCGACGGTTACCCGCAGGCTGACCGGGCGTGACCCGGTGACGTTCATCGCTACCACCGTCCAGGTACCGCTTTTGACCGGCCAGGTCAGCACCTGAGGGCCCGGCCCGGCAGCACGCGCGGCCCAGATCCCGGCACGGCCGGGCGGGACCGCGGGCGGGCCGCCGCTGTGCGCCGCATAGGCGGGCCTGGTGACGGTGGTGCCTGTGACGGTCGAGTAGCTGACTCCCGCCAGGTAGTGCGCCGCTGCCGCGGCGGGCGCGATCCCGATGAACACGCCAGCGGTGCCACGAGCCGGCGTGGCGCGCAGCCGCACCGTGCCGAACAGCGCCGATGCCCAGTCCCAGCCGCCGGTGGCCTGCTGCAATTCGGCTGTGCCACTCGCGAGGGCGTAGCCGCCCGTGGTGTACGTCCTGGTGCCGAGGTCCACATAGCCGCCTGGCCCCTTGGCCGTTTGCGCCCACAACGCGGTGCCGCCCGCGCCCAGCAGCCCGAGCGAGCAGAACACTAGGACCGCGCCGATGACTACCGAGACGATCCTGGCCGGGGTCCAGCCCGCTGGCCGCGGCCCGGCCATGTCTCGCCGCCTGCGGGCCCGGCCTGCTGACGTGGCTCGCCCAGGCGCGGTGGCTCTCATTGTGTCACCGCCGACGATGGCGGCTGGGGCGGCACGGTCGTCGTGTGGTCCGGCTCGGGGCCGCTCATGTTCCGGGTTCGCCGCAGGATGCCGGCGGCGAGTGCCGCGATCGCAGCGGCCATGGTGGCGGCGAGCAGGCGCTCGAACAGGCCGCTCAGCCCGGAAACCGCGACGTCGGCGGCGGCGAGTGCTAGGACCAGGACCGCGGTCCAGCGGGCCGGCCGGGCCCATGCCTGCCAGCTGGGTATGCGCCGCATGGCGTGGGCGAGGAAGAAGGCCGCCGCCACGAGGAGTAGCACGCCGATCGAGCTGAAGGCGTCATCCAGCTTCCCGCCGGAGTTCGAGATCATCCGGGCAGTGGTGCAACCCGGATCGGCCATCCGGCAGGCCACCCGTTCGAACGGGGTCAGCAGGTCGCCAAGGCCGGCGACGGACAGGGCGAGCAGGGCCGAGCCCACGGTGGCGGCCCGGCCGCCGGGGCGCAGCGCGGGCCCGAGCGAGCGGAGTGTGAACCAGATCGTCGCGGCGCCGCAGATCGTGAGCACGATCAGCAGGAACATCGCGTGCGGGGCGGTACGCGCGTACATCTCGCTAATGGAATGAGCAAGGACGCTGTACCGCGGTCCCTGCCAGGAAGCGGCGGCGAGCCAGCTCGCCACAAAGATCACCTGGGCTGCGATGCCTACCCGCGCCCAGCGCCGGACACCTCGCGGCAGCCGGTCCGAGATCACCGGCTGTCCGCCGTCAGCGGGAGTGAGCACTCCTGAAGATCTGCTTGTCATGGCTGGTCCTTCCCTAGCCTCTGTGGTGCTGCCAGTCGTGGCGACGGGCCCGGCACAGCTCCGACGCTACGGACAGAGAGCGGTGCAGCGGCATCGGTCAAGTGACCATCGGACGGCCTCCGGCCCCGTGCCGGGCAGCGGGACTGGGGATAGCCTTCGTTATGTGACGCTCATCGGACGGGATGCTGAGATCAGCCGCCTGCACAGCCTGGTGACCAGGATCCGCGAGGGCGGCGCGGCGCTGATCCTTCGCGGCGAGCCGGGCATCGGCAAGACAGCGCTGTTCGCGGAGGTCGCCGCGTTCGCCCGCGCGTCCGGCCTGCGCGTGCTGCACGCGACCGGCGTGGAGTCGGAGACGCACCTGCCTTATGCCGGGCTGCACCAGCTCCTGCGGCCGGTGCGGGGCAGCTTCGGCGTGCTGCCGCCCAGCCAGCGGGAGGCACTGCGCGCGGCACTCGGCATCACCGAGCCCGCCGTAGCCGAGAGCCCCGGACCAGAAAGCACCGTGCCCGAGGGCTACCTCGTCGCGCTCGCAGTGCTGAACTTGCTCGCCGAGCTGGCCGAAGCCGACCCGGTGCTGATCCTCGCGGAGGACGCGCCCTGGCTCGACCCGTCCACCGCCGACGTGCTCGCGTTCCTCGGCCGCCGGCTGGAGGCCGAGCCCATCTTGCTGCTCGCCTCGCTCCGCAACGGCATCCCGGCCCGGCTCGACGAAGCGGGCCTGCCGGACATGGTCATCCCGCCCTTGTCGGCGGCGGCGTCCGCCGCGCTGCTCGACGCGAGCGCGGCGGATCTCACCGCCGCGGTGCGCGAGCGGCTGCTCGCCGAGGCCGCGGGAAACCCCCTCGCCCTGATCGAGCTGCCCGCCGCCGTCCGCGCCGCTGGCGGCACGGACGGCACGGACGCCGCCGCCATCCTGGCGAGCCGGTGGCTGCCGCTCACCGCCCGGCTGGAGGGCGCGTTCACGCAACGGTTCGCCGCGCTGCCCGCGACCACCCGGACGATCCTCGAGGTCGCCGCGCTCAACGACAGCGCCGACCTCGCGGAGACGCTCGCGGCCGCGCGCCTGCTCACCGGCAACACCGTCACCGCCGCGGACCTGCGGCCCGCCGTCGACGCCCGCCTCGTCGAGCCAGGCGAGCGTCGGCTGACGTTCCATCACCCGCTGGTCCGCTCGGCTGTTCACCAGAGCATTGGCCACCAGAGCACGGGTCACCAGGCCGCCGGCGCTGACCGCCGCCGCCCCGTGCACCGCGCGCTGGCTGACGTCCTGCGCAACGAGCCCGACCGCAGAACGTGGCACCTGGCGGCCGCGGCCGGCCGGCCAGACGAGGACATCGCGGCCGCGCTTGAGGCGGTCGCGGCCCGGGCGCAGCGCCGGGGCAGCGGCGCGGCGGTCGTCGCGGCGCTCGAGCAGGCCGCGCGGCTGAGCCCGGACCCGGACCAGCGGGCCGACCGGCTGCTGCGGGCCGCAGACGGCGCGGTCGAGCTCGGCCGACCGGAAATCGTCGACCGGCTGCTGCGCGAGGCGGCGCGGCTCGACCTGTCGAGCCAGCGACGCGCCCGGCTGGCCTGGATCAGGGCCGCGTTCGACGACGGGCTGCGCGACCGGGCCACGGACGCCGCCGCGCTCGCGGACCTCGCCGAAGCCGTGGCCGCCGACGGCGACACCGATCTCGCCGTGCGGATTCTGTGGAGCGCGGCGCTGCGGTGCTTCTGGACCGAGCCGGGCATGGTGGCCAGGGACCGGATCGTCGACGTGGCCGAGCGCCTACCGCTCGACCCGGTAGACGCCCGGCTGCTGGCCATCCTCGGTTACGCGGCGCCGATCGCCCGGGGCACGGTCGTGATCGAGCGCTCGGCGCGGCTGCTTGCCCAGTCGGTTCTCGACCCGCAGGCCGTGCGGCTCGTGGGCAGCGTCGCGGTGCTCGTCGGCAGCTTCGACGTGGCGATCGCACAGTCGGCCGCGTCGCTGGCCGGCCTGCGGGAGCAGGGCCGCCTGCAGCTCCTGGCCCGCGCGCTCGCGGCGCAGTCGTGGGCGGCGGCGCAGCTCGCCGACCTCACGGTGGCCATGCCCGCCGCCGAGGAAGCGGCCACCCTGGCCAGGGAGACCGGCCAGCCGTTCCTGCTCGGCATCGCGCTCGCCACCCAGGCGAAGATCGCCGCCCTGCGGGGCCGCTTCGACCTGGCCGCCGAGCTGGCGGGGGAGGCGGAACGGCTCGGCACGCCGGTCGGCGCGCGGCCGGTGCTCGCCACCGCGCAGCACGCGCGCGCCCTGGCCGCACTCGGTGCGGGCGACTACCCGCAGGCTCTCGCCCGGCTGCTGCGCATGCACGACATGGCCGATCCGTCGCATCAGCTCGCCCTGAGCTGCCACACGGTCGCCGACCTCGCCGAGGCGGCCAGCCGCAGCGAGCGTCCCGGCGACGCGGCCGGCGTGCTCGCTCAGCTGGCGGCGGCCGCAAGAACCACGACGTCGCCGTCGCTGCACCACGGCCTGCGGCTGGCCAGGGCCCTGCTCGCGGACCAGGAAGGGGCCGAGGCGCTTTTCCTCGCGGCCCTCGCGGTGGACCTCACGGGACGGCCGTTCATCCGGGCCCGGGCCGAACTCGGCTACGGCGAATGGCTGCGCAGGCAGCGCCGTGTGACACAGGCGCGGGAGCACCTCCGCGCGGCCCGCGACACTTTCGACGCGCTCGGCACGGCGCCGTGGGGCGACCGGGCCCGCCGCGAGCTGCGCGCCGCCGGCGAGCGGAGCGGTGAGCGGCAGGCCGCAACCAGCGACATCCTCACCGCGCAGGAGCTGCAGATCGCGCAGCAGGCCGCCGAGGGCCTGACAAACAGGGAGATCGGCAAGCGGCTCTACATCTCGCACCGCACGGTGGGCGCCCACCTGGCGAAGATCTACGCCAAGCTGGGCGCCACATCCCGCGTCCAGCTGCACAACGCCCTTCAGTGAAACGGAAAGCCGTGACGGTCAGCCGCCTCCGTTCGGAAGAACCAAATTCATCACCCCGAACGTAAGGGTGGTTCCCCCGACCCCCAGCGGGCTGCGGCCGGGCCCGGGACGGGACCCCGCGAAAGACCCGACCTAGATTCACGTATCAGCAGAAACACACTGTTAACTTTGCGGATTCGTAGGATTTGAGGCGAGATCTTGTCGATGCTTTGTGCCAATACCGGACCGAGCCGAGGAGACCCCCATGTCCACCGCGGCAAAACAGTTGTTCATCGGCGGCGCCTACCGTGCGGGCGCAGGCACCGAGGCGTTCGACGTGATCAGCCCCACGACGGGCGAGCACGTCGCCACCGTGCCGGTGCCGGTCCTGGCCGACCTCGACGCCGCCGTGGCCGCCACGCACGCCGCGCAGCGCAAGCCGGCCGGCTGCGGCTGTGGCTAGCCGGGAGACCGGGGTGCTCGCGACAACCAGCCTGGACGTCCTCCAGCCGCCCGCCCGCTACCGAACGGCTAGCCGCGCAAGAAGGCGAGCAGGTCGCTGTTGAGGGTGTCCTTGAAGGCGGTGGTGTTGGCCAGGCCGTGCGGGGCGCCCGGGGTAGATTTTGAGGGTGGCGCGAGGTCGTCGGCGTAGTGGTCCGTGTCGTTGCCGTCCCCGGGCTGGGAACACCGGCCGTGGCCCCGCCGGTCATGGGCGATGGCCCGGTAGCCGTTGGCGGCGACGAAGAACGCCTGGTCGTCCCACGCGTCGGCGTTCAGCGGCCAGCCCTGGCTGAACACGACCGGCTGCCCGGCGCCCAGTCCTTCTAGGAGATCTCCGCGCCGTCCTTGGTGGTAAATGTCGGCATCACATTCCTACATGTATGTCGGACTCGTACGCAGGGCTCGTATGCAGGACTCGTAGGCCAGGGACTCAGGCCGGCATCACATAGGGGAAGTTGCTTGCGCGCACGTGGCTGGCCACGGCCGGGGTGAGCCCGGACGGCACGGCGGTCCCGGTGACCAGGGACAGCATGAACTCGGGCGCGTTGTCGGCCAGCGTCCGCCCGTTGCGGACAGCGAAGCCGTACGTCGCCTGGGTGCCGACCCCGTACGGCAGCACGTCGGGGTACAGCTGACTTGCGACGGTCTCGCCGTAGCCCTGCGGGTCGCCGACCGCCCCCGCGGCGACCGTGACGGCGGCAACCTGCCCGGCGAGGTGGCCGCCGTCCGGCGGCGTCACGCGACGGATGCCGGGTGTTGGCCGGTTCGTGAATTGGGTGTCGTCGGACCAGAAGATCGGCCACATCATCGGGTGGCCCGACCTGTTGACCTGCCGCCAGCCGCCGCGTCGGTGGCGAGCTTGGTGGCGCACCACACGCCTGTTCTGGCGCCGGGGCGCAGCAGTGGGTGGGTGTGCGGGACCTCAAGCACGATCGACCGCACCGTGGTGCCGGCGAAGCTGTTCTGCGCGTTGTCCGGGTGCCAGGCGTCAAGGTCGGGCGCGGTGCCCTTCGCGACTGCGCCGTTGACGATGGCGAGTAGCGACAGGTCGATGTAGAAGGAGTCGCTGATCTTCCCGGCCCATAGCCGGATGCCGTTCGCAGCGGCCGTCTCGCCGGTCCGGCCCGCAAGGACGAGGTCGCCGGGCTCGCTGTCCTCCCAGGCCTGCTCCCCGCCGACGGCGTGCAGCTCAAGTGGCTGCCGCCCGGCAGCGTCCGCCGGGCCGAACGACACCCGGTAGGTCAGCTCCTCATAGTCGGCGCCGTCGAAGTGCACCTTGAACTCGTACCGCGCCTCCGGGTGGAACCCCGGCTCCGCGTGATGGCCGGTGACGTCGGAGTTCACGTCCATGACGAACACCGTGCTGCCGTCGCCCGGGAAGACGTACAGATCGTCGATGAATAGCTGGCCGCTCTGCGCCGCCAGCGGGGTGTCCAGATGGTGAGCCTGGTCCTTTCCTTAGCCTCTGTGGTGCTGCCAGTCGTGGCGATGGGCCCGGCACAGCTCCGACGCTACGGACAGGGAGCGGTGCAGCGGCATCGGTTAAGTGACCATCGGACGGCGGTCCGGCGCACGCAGCCGGCCGCCGGCGGCCGACTCGGCGGGGTTGATCATCCCCGATGAGAAACAGCAGGAGGACAAGGCCGCCATCAGCCAGGAGATGGCGAAGGTCCGCCGGACCTGGAAGTCCGTCGGCTTCCGGCCTTTCGGCAAGGACATCATGATCATGGACCCCGCGATGGTGCACCACGGCGAGGCGGTGGACAAGCTCGCCCGCAAGCTCGGCCTGCCCCAGTGACCAGGCAGCCGCCGTAACGGCCGCGGGCACCCGCCTCGGTTAGCGTGCCCGGCTAATCCGAAGCTTGTTTCCCAGGATCCAATCCGGGCACTGCCCACAGGGATCACTAACCGTACCGGGCCACTTCCACCGGACTCCGGGCGCGGCCATCAAGTACCACGTGGCGGGTATCTATACCTTTACCCGCAGCGGTGCATGCAGTGGTCTAGACCTATGCGCACCGACGTTTGCTCCGTGTTAGCTCGGATGCCCCGGTACGGCCCGGCAGAACCCGGCACTCACGTCACTTCGCCTCGCGGGGCTGGGTGACAGCTCCGCATGTCACGGTATTCCTGTGACTCAAGTTTTCAAAAAAGTGCCTCTGAGCAGCGGACTCTTAATCCGCGGGTTCGGGGTTCGAGTCCCTGGCGGCGCACCGGCGATGACCTGGGGTTTCGTAACTCCAGGTCATTTTTTTGCGCCCGGTTTGTCCGGTTTTCCGGGCGTGCTCGCTCCGCGCTTGCTCGGCGGTCGGATGTTGGCGGGCGGGTGGCGTGTCAAAAATGGGCCGATTGGTCTAGACCAGAAAGCGGAAGCCCTTCCGATGTCGTCAGGCGACGCGATCAGTACAGGAACGATCCCTGTGCCGTGCCAGAACTCGCGCATAGGCGCTGACCTGGCGTTTCGCGCTCGCTAGGCCGCTCTGCGGTATTCGCTGATCAAGCCGCCAAGAACCTGGCTGCGCTCGATCCGGGCGGTGATATCCACGGCGTGGCCGGACTCACGCAGTGGGGGTTCCTGCTGCAGGCCCTGGTGCGGACGGTGCCCGTTGTAGTGCCGGGCGTACTCACCCAAGACGCTGCGGAGATGCCGCTCGCCAAGGATCAGCACGTGATCCAGGCACTCACGCCGTAGCGTCCCCACGAACCGCTCCGCGTACGAATTCGCCTGCGGCGACCGGACCGGCGTCTTGATCACCCGCGTGCCGTTTCCGGCGAAGACGCCGTCGAATGCGGCGGTGAACTTGCTGTCCCTGTCTCGGATCAGGAACCTGAAGCTGCCTGCCCGCTCGCCGAGGGCCATCATCAGGTTGCGGGCCTGCTGAGCGGCCCAGGCCCCGGTCGGATGAGCGGTGACGCCCACGATGTGCACCGTCCGGGTCCGGATCTCCATTACGAACAGCACATAGACGCGCTGGAGCAGCACGGTATCGACGTGCAGGAAGTCGCAGGCCAGGATCGTGGATGCCTGGGTGGAGAGGAACTGGCGCCAGGTCGGCGACGACCGCCGCGGCGCGGGCCCAAGCCCGGCGGCGGCCAGGATCCGGCGGACCGTCCCCTCCCCCACCTGGTAGCCAAGGCCGAGCAACTCACCCTGAATACGCCGGTAGCCCCAGCGCGGGTTCTCCCGCGCCAACTGCTCCACCAGTGCACGCACCTCGTCCGGGACGGGCGGCCGTCCTGGCGTGCCCGGGTAGGTCCATTTCTTCCTGAGCAGGCGTCGGTGCCATGCCAGCAGGGTGCCCGGCGTCACGATCCGGTGCAGCCGCAGGCGCGCGGGCAGCAGCCTCGCCAGGGCCGCAAGCACGGCCCGGTCAGCCCAGTCCGGTCCCGGGCGGGCGACCTGCCGCCGCAAGACAGCGACCTCATGCCGCGGCGCCAAGATCTCCGCGTCCTTGGCGGCGTCACTGCGCGCCAGGAGCGCCAGCCAGCCGAACACGCGGACCATGAACAGGTAAACGAGGCGGATGAGCACGAGTGCTGAGCGTAAAGCAGCAGGTCAGACCATGCGCAGGGTTTCGGCACAGCACACGGTCCGCGCCCAGCCCGTGTTGCCCGAGATAGTTGACGAACCAACCATTTGCTATAAACTTGGTTGAGTACTCAACCTACTCACTGTGCCAGTTAATCTGGCGCACCAGCACTCCAAGGAGCCAGAGATGTCCGACAGCACCCAGGCCATTGCCGATCTCACGGGTGACTACGTCATCGACCCTGCCCACACTCGCATCGGCTTCGTGGCCCGCCACGCCATGGTGACGAAGGTGCGCGGCTCGTTCACCGAGGTCGAGGGAAAGGTCCACCTCGACGAGCAGACCCCGGCGCAGTCGAGGGCGCAGCTCGTGATCAAGACGCACAGCATCGACACCGGCAACGCCGAGCGCGACACCCACCTGCGCAGCAACGACTTTTTCGCCATGGACGAGTTCCCCGAGATCACCTTCACCAGTACCTCGGCGGAAAAGGTGGGCGACGACCGCTTCAACCTCACCGGGGACCTGACGGTCAAGGGCGTGACCAACGCCGTCACGATTGACTTCGAGTACCAGGGCTCGGCCAAGGACCCGTACGGCAACCTGCGGGCTGGCTTCGAGGGCAAGGCCGTCATCAATCGCAGGGACTTCGGCGTGACCACCAATCTCGCCCTGGAGACTGGCGGCGTGCTGGTAGGCGACAAGATCGCCCTTGAGTTCGACGTCTCGCTGATCCGCTCCTGAGCCCTGCGTGCGTGGGAAGCCGACTCGACCGTCCTCGGCACAAACGAGACCAAGGAGAACACCCATCATGAGCAGCATCAGCATCATCGGCTCGGGGAACATGGCCAGCGCCATCGCCACCCGGGCGGTCAAGGGCGGCAACGTTGTCGAGGTCATTAGCCGCGACGCTGCCAAAGGCGACGCCATGGTCAGGGCGCTCGGCGACGGCGCCACGGCGGGGAAGCCCGGTGCCGTCCCGGCCGGCGGCATCGTCATCCTCGCCGTGCCGTACGCCAGCGCCGTGCCGGTCGTCACCCGGTACGGGGACGCGCTGGCCGGCAAGGTCATCGTCGACATCGCCAACCCCTTCAACGCCACGGCCGACGGGCTGACCACCCCGGACGGCACCTCCGCAGCGCAGGAAGTCGCCAAGGCCGCCCCGGCGAGCGCGCACGTGGTGAAGGCGTTCAACACGATCTTCGGCCACGTGCTGGCCCAGGGGCGCAGCATGGACGCGCTCATCGCCGGCGATGACGCGGCGGCCAAGGCGAGCGTGTCGGCGTTCATCGAGAGCCTCGGCCTGCGCCCGCTGGATGCCGGCGGCCTGGAGATGGCGCGCTGGCTAGAGGGAGCGGGCCTGCTGCTGATGGGCCTGGGCCGCTACGGCGTGGGGAACTACAACTTCGCCCTCGGCGTCTCCCCTGGCTGAGCGTCCCCCGGCATCCGGCGCGGCCCGTCCCCTCCCGGGCTTTAGAACCCGCGGCCGCGTCGGCGCTCCCGACCGTGACCGCCACGGAAGAGCCCGAGGCTCCCGATTTCCGGCATTCACGGGCGGCGGAGGCCGTGACCTGGTGGCGTCGGCGCGCTCAGCGTGGGAGCGCGGGCTCCTCGGGAGCGGACCGCGCCGGGGCGGGTTCATCGTCGAGATGCCGCAGGACTCGTTCGTGGAGGGCGGTGAGCATATCGAGTTCGGCTGGGGTGAATAGGCCGATGAAATCGCGGCGGACGTTGTCCACGTGCTGGGGGGCGGCGTCCGCGATGGCGCGGCGCCCGGCGGGCAACAGGCGGATGATGGAGCTGCGGCCGTCGGCGGGATTGGGTTCGCGGGTGACCAGCCCTTGCTGTTGAAGGTGCCGGACCTGGTGGGAGAGTCGGCTCTTCTCCCACTGGAGCAGGGCGCAGGCCTCCTGGGCAGGCATGCTGCCCGTGGGGGGATCGGAGAGCACCGCGAGGATCTCGTAGTCGGCATTCGACAGTCCCGAGTCCTGAAGGAGGAGCTGATTCAAGCGCACGGCGAGCTTGTGGTGTGCGTGTACGAAGGCCCGCCAGGCGCGATCTTCGCGGGGGTCGAGCCAGTTGGGTTCCGTCGGCATGCGCCATGGTATCGCATGGTTGACGACTCAATCAATATGAGTTGTGGTTGTGATATCAACCTATCGTCCGGCGGCTGCAGGTGACCGGGGCGGGTACTGACGCTGGCAGACTGTCTGGAGACCTGGCTGGCGCCACCCGGGCGCACTTGCGGGACAAGACGCTGCGCACGCCGGTGCTGAAGAAGTCCAGCGCCAGGGTCGCCTGGACCCGCGACCGGAACTTCCGCCGCCCATGGGTCAGGCGCCGTAGTGGCACCGGGCCTGGATGGTTATACCGAGGTGCTGTCCTCGGCGGCTCGGGCGAAGGATCGGACGTCACGTTGCGATGACTGTGCCGAGGGCAAGCAGGGCCAGGCTGAGCGCGGCGATCGCCGCGCGCAGGACGGTGGCGTTCCGTGCGCCCCGCCGTACCTTCGCCGTCAGCTTGAGGCTGCCAGGGTCGCGCAGCGCGTCCTGCCGCAGCCGGGTCATCCGCCGCGCCTGCGCCATCCCGGCCACGGTGGCGGCCACCAGTCCCGCCGCAACCACTGTGCTGGCGGTCAGCTGCCCGTCCCAGCGGCGTGTAGAAGCCAGGACCGCCCCGCTGGCCAGCGCGACCGTCAGTGCCGCCCCGCCGGCCAGCCCGTAGGCGCGGCCCAGGCGGCGGAAGAACGCCACTCGCTTCGCCGCCCCCAAGGTGGCGCGGGCGACCCTGGCCACCACGAAGATGGCGACCATGCCGCCGACCCAGACGGCCGTCGCGAGCACGAGCACAGCCGTAAGCGTGGTTTCGGCAGGCTGCGGCAGCGCCGTTCCGGTGGTCACTGTGCGGGTTCCAGCGCGGCGGTGACGGTGATCTTCGCCCCGGCGAAGGCACCGCTGGCCAGCGGGCCTTCCCATGTGGTCTGCGCCGTTCGCACCGCGATTGCCATGAAAGCCTGGTGATGCGGTGGTTGATTGCCTAGATTCATGCATGCCTGGTTATCGCCGCTCTGGCGGGGCGGCGGGAACGTGTGCCGCGGCTCCGTGTCAGATGTCTGCCTGGCGGCGGGTGACCTGCATCCGCCACCGGGCCGGCCCGTCCTGCAGGATGGTGAACTGGTAGCCGCCGGGGCAGAGTTCCGTGATTTCCCGCCAGACCTGGTCGAGGGGGTTGCCCGAACGCAGTTCGACCTGCTCGCCGCGGCCCATCCGCAGCAGCCGGTCTGCCGCGGCGGCGACCGCCTGCCCCGGGGGGAGCTTGTCCAGCTCGGCCACGGGCCCGTCGGTGAGGAGGTACCACTCGTGGGGGCGTCCGCCCAGGGTCACGGTGGCTGGCACGCCGTGCGCCCCGCGGCCGGATGCGAGCAGGCCTTCCTCGTTGCGCAGGTGCCGCTCGAGCTGGGTCACGAAGTCGCGGACGGCGGCGGCGAGCTGGGCGGGGGCCATCGGCTGTTCCCGGGTACCGCAGTTACCTGCCGGGGCGGACGCTGCCAATGCTGCTCGGGAAGTTCCGCGACGACGTTGCCGAGTCCCTGGAGATGGAGCTGCCGCCGCTGCCCCGGCGCTCGGGGCCGGTCAAGGTCGCCAGGCTGGACGACCTGGCTGTTGCGCGAGTTCCGGGACGCGCTCGTAATCGAGAAGGCTGACCGGACTCGGATCGCGGACGAGCGCTGGGGCAAGGCTAGGGCGTCATGATCATCAGGCTTGAGTCGGGAAGCCGGTGGTTGGCGGCTCGGGTCGGCGATTTCGAGAAGTGGCAGGCGGGGCTGCTCGAAGAGTCCGCGCGGCGCGTGGGCGGTGTCATTGATCCCGGGGCCTAGAGTTCCTCCACGTACTGCGAAAGCATCAGCACCGGAAGGCCCGGGATCTGCGCACGGACATCGATCACTGCGCGCAGTCCCTCATCGGTGAACGTCGGGGCAGTCGCACATCGACCACGGCTACGTCCGGGCGATGCGTGCTCAGTGCCCGGACCAGAGAAGGGCCGTTGTCTACCGCCTCGACGACCTCGAACCCGTAGGCGTCGAAGATCCGGATCAGCCCATCGCGCAGCAGGCCAGATCCTCGGCTTTGACAATACGCATGGCAGGGACATCCTCACGTCGGTAGGTCCGCCGACCGGACTGTCTACGATTAGGGTCCCATCGAACGTGCTCAGACGCCGCGCGATGCCCCGCAATCCGGTCCCGCCTTCGAATGAGGCACCGGGCACGCGGGTGGTGGGCCTGGTGCCCCGACTGCTTCTCTTCCCCACGTAGCTCAAGCGGGCCCGGCCGTGGCGGCCTGCTCCGACAGCGTTCAACCGGGCTTGGGAGAAGAACCCGGGACGCGATCAGCGAGCCATCGACGCCGACTCTCGGCACTTCACCCTTGGTCTGCCGACCGCGCCCTACCCGGCCAACGTCGCCCGGTGGATCGCGGACGAGATCATCGCCAGATACCGCTAGCGCCCCCGCTCGCGGTGGCGGCGGGGGCGCTTGGGCGGTCCCGGCGAAGGCGTTGCGGTCAGCGCGGTGTTCTCCGCAGGACGCCGACCGCGAGTGCCGCGATCGCGGCGGCGGCGACGGCGGCGAACACGCGCTCGAACAGGCCGCTGTACCCGGAGCCCCCGGTCAGGGCGTCACCGGCGAGGAGCAGGAAGATCAGCGCCGTCGTCCAG
>Ga0070681_10003557_pt1 | contig 14615 bp, 16 predicted proteins | sample KBSC83BmetaG_FD_65650 | JGI IMG/M metagenome (GOLD analysis project Ga0070681, IMG submission 65650) | Corn rhizosphere microbial communities from Kellogg Biological Station, Michigan, USA - KBS C8-3B metaG | ecosystem: Host-associated > Plants > Roots > Rhizosphere | place: USA: Michigan... | reverse complement strand
GGGTCGACCTTGGCCACGACAACCAGCACGACGGCCACGCCACCGCACAGCGCGATCATGATGAAGACGCACACGAGGATGCGCGGCAGCGCCTTGGCCGCATGGACCAGCAGCGAGCGCGTGAAGCGAAGCCCGATGTTCCAGCCGATCATCGTGTAGCAGGCCGCCAGCAGCCACGGTGGCTGCTCGATCTTCATCAGGCTGAAGTGGCTGAGCACCAGGCCGATGACCAGCGGCACCAGGAACGCGCCAGCGGGAATATTGAGACGGCGGGCGATGATCGGCCCGATGATGGCCAGGGCAATGGTCTCGCCCAGTGCCAGCCCATCGACCGGCGGGAACCATACCATCGCCGCGCGGTGTTCGGGCGTGATGCCGAAGATGCGCGCCACGGCCGCGGCGACGGCCGCCACCATCAGCACGCGCAGGTACTGCATGATCGCGACCAGCCGCGGATCGGCGCCATAGGCTTCCGCCATCAGGGTCATGACCGAGGCCGCCCCCGGGCTGGTGCCCCACAGCGCCGTCGTGCCCGGCAGCATCTGCAGGCGCGTCATCGCCCAGCCCAGCAGGCTGCTGACGGCCACGACCGAGAGTACGCCGCCGGTGAACAGCACCCAGTGGCCAACGACGTCGCCCACGATCGACAGCGGCACCATCTTGGCGATCATGCTGCCGACGATGCCCTGGGCGAAGACGAACGGGGTGAGCGGCAGGCGCAGTTGCGCGCCGCCCGAGGCGACCGCCATCGACGCGATCAGCGGCCCCAGCAACAGCGCCGCCGGCGCATGCACCGACAGCAGCAGGACGCTGAGCCCGATCGACGCGGCGACGAGCACGGCCCACTGCGCCGCGCTTGGAAGAGAAGCCAGGGACGGTCTGCCGGTCACTGTCTACTGCACGAACTCTTCGGCCTCGCCGTTCATCGTCTTCAGCGTGTCGACCAGCTCCGACGACGCCGCGGCCAGCCGTGCATCGTCCGTGCCCCGCAGGACCAGCGAGACGCTGACCTTGCCATTGCGGAAGCCGGGATAGCTGCCGATGTCGAGGTCGGCGAAACGCTTCTGCAGCGCACCGAGCGGTTCGGCGATGATGCCTTCGGGCAGGTTCGTGCGCACGGTGCGCGACACCACGGGCGCACCGCCGACCAGGCGATGCTTCATCGCGAAGAACATGCCCTGCATGATCTTGGGGATGCCGGCGAAGGTGAACACGTTCTCCATCTGGAAGCCCGGCGCCACCGACACCGGGTTGTCGACGAGGATGCCGCCGTGCGGCACGCGCGCCATGCGCCGCCGCGCCGGCGTGAACAGGGCCGCGTCGCCATAGTGCTTCGTCATGCGCGCAACCGCCTCGGGATGCTCGGAGATACCGACGCCGAAGGCCTTGGCGATGCAGTCGGCGGTGATGTCGTCGTGCGTCGGGCCGATGCCGCCGGTGGTGAAGACATAGTCGAACTTGGCGCGCACCTCGTTGATGGTGTCGACCACCGTCTGCTCGACGTCGGGAATCACGCGGCACTCCATCAGGCGCACGCCGAGTTTGTTCAGCTCCAGCGCCAGAAAGTTCAGATTGGCATCCTTGGTCCGGCCGCTCAGGATTTCGTTGCCGATGATCACCAGGCAGGCTGTGACATTCTTGGGTGTATCGTGGGGCGTATCATGCGGCGTATCGGCCATGCGGACTTTTTCCCTTGGTTTTCAGGACATTAACGGACGGTCTCCGGCCGGCCAAGCACGGCCACGGCTTGTTACCGACGATATCGCATGCCAAATAGACCTTCATGACCACCCGCGACATCGAGGACGACAGCGTCGACTATTGGCGGCGCGACGAGCGGACCATCAAGCTGCACGGCCCCGAGGGCTTCGAGGGCATGCGCAAGGCGGGCCGCCTGGCCGCCGAGACGCTCGACTTCATCACGCCCCACGTCCAGCCCGGCGTCACGACCGGCGAGCTCGACCGGCTGTGCCACGAGTTCATCCTCGACCACAAGGCGATCCCCGCGCCGCTGGGCTATCGCGGGTTCCCGAAGTCGATCTGCACGTCGATCAACCACGTCGTGTGCCACGGCATCCCGGGCGACAAGCGCCTGCAGGACGGCGACATCCTCAACATCGACGTCACGCCGATTCTCGACGGCTGGTACGGCGACTCGAGCCGCATGTATTTCGCCGGCAACGTCGGCGTGAAGGCCAGGCGCCTGTGCGACGTCACCTACGAATCCATGATGCGCGGCATCGCCGCGGCCAAGCCCGGCGGCCACGTCGGCGACATCGGCCACGCCATCCAGAGCTACGTCGAGAGCCAGCGCTTCTCGGTCGTGCGCGACTTCTCGGGCCACGGCCTCGGCCGCATCTTCCACGACGCCCCGAACATCCTGCACTACGGCAAGCCCGGCACCGGGCCGGTGCTGAAGCCCGGCATGTTCTTCACCGTCGAGCCGATGGTGAACGTCGGCACCTGGCAGGTGAAGATCCTGAGCGACGGCTGGACCGCGGTGACGCGCGACAAGCAGCTCTCGGCGCAGTTCGAGCACTCCGTCGGCATCACCGAGACCGGCGTGGAGTTCTTCACCCTGTCGCCGCGCGAGCTGGCCAAGCCGCCGTACGACGTGAAGGCCGTGGAGCGGCAGGCCGTCGCCTAGCTGCTCGCCGTACCCTCGGCGACAAGCACGAGCTTCTGGATGCCCGGCCGCGCATCGGGCGACAGCACGACCGTTCCTGTCAGCCGGCCGCGTGCGCAAACCATCGTGAACCGTCCGGCGAGCGCATGCACCGGCACGATCGCCTCCAGACTCCCCTCGCCCAACTTCTCCTTCAACGCCGCCAGCTCGGCGTTGCGCTGGCCGGCTGGTGTATCGAGCAGGAAGTTCACGGCCAGCAACCCTTCCGCCGCCGCGATGTCGCCCGCGCGATAGGCGGCCACCACCGCGTCGACCGCGGCGGCCAGGAACGGCGACGGCGGCGCCGGCGGCCGGGCCGGCCAGTCCGCCTGCAACTGCTCGGCGATCTCGAGCGTCAGGCGTCCCATTGGCGCATAGGTGCGATTGGCGAAGGCGAACACGCCCCAGCCGCGACCAGGCAGCATCAGCACATGCGAGCCGTAGCCCGGCAGGCCGCCCGAATGATGCAGGCGCCGGCCCAGCGTCGGATGGAGCGAGCTCACCAGCCCGTAGCCGTAGGCGCTGGGCTCGGGCGCGCGGCCGCCCACGCTCTCGGGCACGAACGGCGGCGTGTGCCACAGGCCCATCTCGCGCACGCTCGCGCGCCGCGCCGGACCGGCTTCGGGATCGTCGCGCGCCGGCCACGCGCCCAGCAGGAACGCCACGTAGCGCGCATAGTCGGGCACCGTCGTCACCAGCCCGCCCATGGCGCCGACTTCGCCGTCGGGCTCGATCCGCTCGCGCGACCATTTTCCATCGTCGATCCGATAGCCCCAGGCGAAGTTCGCGCCCGCCGCCGCCGGCGCGTCGAAGGTCGTGCGCGCCATGCCGAGCGGCGCGAGGATCGTGCGGCCGATGAACGATTGATACGGCTCGCCGCTCACGTTGGTGAGCACGCGGCCGAGCAGCGCATAGCCGAGGTTGCTGTATTCGAAGGCGAGACCGGGCGGGCGGGCGAACAGGCGGCCCTCCGCCATCAGCCCGTCGAGCTCGGCCGGCGTCATGCCCAGCACGCGATCGCCCCAGGGATCGTCGGTCACGAAGCCCGCGACGTGACTGACGAGATCGCGCACCGTCACGGCCCGGCTGTCGCGCGTCGGCAGCCCCACCGCAGCGAACTGCGGGACGTACTCCGCCAGCGGTGCATCGAGCCGCAGACGGCCGCGGTCGCGCAGCACCAGGAGCGCCAGCGCCGTCATGTTCTTGGTCATCGAGGCGATGCGGAACGACGTGTCCGCCGTCACCGGCCGCGCGCCCTCGATGTCGGCCAATCCGACGGTCGTGGTGTGGACGAGCGCGCCGTCCCGGACGACCCCGGCGGCGAGGCCCGGGATTCTCTCCCGGGCGGCGAAGGCCGCGCAGGCGGCGTCGATCTCTGCGAAGTCCATGGCCTTGACGTAAACCATATCGGCGCCGGGACGTCTCGGCTTAACCACGGTCCTGCCCCGTTTCCGCCGCGGTTGCTTGGAAGGATCGGCGCATGGGGAGAGCGAAAAAAGCGACAGTCGAGGCGGCCGCGTCGAACGACGACGACACGCGGCCGGCCGACGACGCGCTGCTGGCCCTGCTCGCCGCCGGCCTCCGCCTCCAGTCGACCGACAGCCTGTGGCGCGTGAGCGGCAACACGCTTGCCCACCGCGCCCTGTTGCGCGACGCCGGCGGTACCTGGAACCGCCTCGACCAGTGCTGGGACTTCGCGGGCGACGATCCGACCGCCCGGCTCAAGGCCGCCCTCGACACGGCATCGGCCGCCGGCGCCGGCCACAACAGCGGGCTCGCGGAGCCACCCCGGCCGCACTACCACGGCCATCGCGCCCGCGTGCGCGACCGGGTGCTGAAGGCCGGCATCGAGTCGCTGCCCGACTACGAGCTGCTGGAACTGATCCTGTTCTATGCCCTCGAGCGCATCGACACCAAGCCGCTGGCCAAGCGGCTGCTCGAGCGCTTCGGCACGCTGGGCGACATCTTCGCCGCCGAAGCCGCGCAGCTGCGCGAGTTCGAGATCGACCAGCGCACCCTTGTGCTGTTCAAGGCGCTGCGCGAGTCCGGCCGCCGGCTGGCCGAGCGCAAGGTCAAGGACATGCCGGTGATGACCAACTGGCAGCGGCTCATCGACTACTGCCATGCGGCCCTCGCGCACGAGAAGACCGAGCAGTTCCGCATCCTCTTCCTCGACCGCAAGAACGTGCTGATCGCCGACGAGGTCCAGCAGCGCGGCACCATCGACCACACGCCCGTCTATCCGCGCGAGGTGGTCAAGCGCGCACTGGCGCTCAATGCCGCCGCCCTGATTCTGGTGCACAATCATCCCAGTGGCGATCCCAAGCCGTCGCGCGAGGACGTCGAGATGACAGCGGAAATCCAGAAGGCCGCGTCGGCGCTCGGCATCGCGATCCACGACCACCTGGTCATCGGCCGCAAGGGCCACGCGAGCTTCCGGAGCCTGGGGCTTCTATCCTGAAGGTCGGCGCGACCGTTCAGGCTTGGCCCTCGAATAGACCGGAACGCTTACTGTTTAAAGCATGAGTCCCGGTGCCACTTGAGGAAATGGGGATGGGGTCGTTCGAGGGCCCTGTGCGGTGGATAGGCCTTACCGTTCTTGTTGATCAACGCTCGCACGCCCTCCTGATCGTTGACTCGTCGCGAGATCAGGATCTCCAGGTCGTCTGAAAGGGAGATCAATCCCCTATCAAACATCCAATGTGCTGTGCCGGAAAGCGCAAGGCCGTTACTGACGATGTCGGGGCCGCTCTTCTCAACCGGTCGGATATGTGCGGCATCGACTTCCGCGCGACCGCCACCGTTTATCAGCCGGAGCCCGGTTATCGCGCATCGCTCCCCGTAGGCCCGCAGGACTGTCCGACGGAAAATCCGGTCTCGCACGATGCGAGACGATAAGTAGCTAACGCGCTCCCGAGTTTGCTCGAACGTGAAGGGGACCTGCTCCTCCCCCAAACCGGGTATCGGAACCGCTTCACCTGTACGCGGCAGCAAAGGTGTATCCTCTCGCAGACCCAATCCAATGATACGGTTGAAGTCGCTCGCCGATAGAGGGCGAACGGCTGATTGCGCTCGCCCGGAGATTCGTCCTTCATCGTTGAGTACGCCGCGCTCTACGACGCCGTCATCGCCATTGAATGGGACAGGGTTGGCGAAATCGAGATAGCTGCCTGGCTGAATCAGAGCGAGAGACATCCTTGGCGCCTTCGGGTCCGGAATGACCCGCTCAACCTTCGCTATTGCGAAGTAACCTCGCGTCTCTTCGACCTTGCGCGGTTCGTAATAGACTATCCAGTCATCAATGCATGCTTCAACGCGCCCAAGATACTGCCGCGGAAACTGATATCGCTCGGCAGGACTGTCGTCGTAGATCGAATCCAAGCGGTGAATAAAGACGCCGAAGCCCATGTCCTACGCCATCCCACACAACAGCTTGGTCGACAATCGGCTGCAGCACCAAGTGTGCACTGGCAAACCTGCCCCGCTGACTGGCTTCCTGCAAGCGCGATCGGCGTCGTAAGCTGGAAGGCAGCTTCGTACACGACCACCCCTCGGCCGATCCCAAGCCGTCGCGCGAGGACATCGAGATGACCAAGGCAATCGCCAAGGCCGCCGGCACCGTCGCCGGCGAGTGCCTGTGCGGCACCGTTCGCTTCGAGATCGACGTGCCCGCCCGCTGGGCCTGGCACGACCATTCCGCGGCAAGCCGGCGCGCTCACGGCGCCGCCTATGCCACCTACGTCGGCAGCTGGCGCAAGCGCCTGCGGGTGACCAGGGGCGCCCGCACGGTCGTGCGCTACCAGGACAAGACCGCGGGAGCCTCGCGCAGTTTCTGCGGGCGCTGCGGCACGCCGCTGTTCTACGAGCGCGCCCGTTCGCCGCACATGGTCAACATCCCGCGCGCCCTTTTTCATGGCCGCACCGGCCGCCAGCCGCTCTATCACGTCGGTATTTCGGAGCTGCAGGACTGGACCTATGCGGGCGGACCGCTCGTCCCGCTGAAGGGATTTCCCGGCGTCGTCCGGGAGCGTCCGGGGAAAAAGCCGATCCGGAAGGAAGCCGGCATGTTCTGAGGTGGTGGACGATCAAAGCCTCGGCTATGGTTCTCCTTCGACAACCGAAAAATGGGAGGCGTAACCATGCGTACCCCTCATCAGTCGCGTCGAGATTTGCTTAAGCTTACCGCCTTGGGTGTCGCCGCTTCGGTGGCCGCGCCGTCGATCGTCCGCGCCGCCGGCAAGCCCCTGACGATGATGCACGAGAGCTCGTTCATCCCGCCGTTCGACGCCTTCTTCAAGAAAGACCTGGCCGCCGCCTACGAGAAGGCGACCGGCATCAAGGTGAACTACGATATCGTGAGCGTCGGCGGCCTGCTCACGCGCGTCACCACCGCGGCCGAGAACGGCAGCGGCCCCGACATGTCGACGGTCGGCTTCAACTGGGCCTTCCTGTTCGACGAGAAGCTCGTCGATGTGAGCGACATCGCCGCCGAGATCGGCAAGGAAAGCGGCGGCTGGTACGAGACGGCGCAGGAAGCCGTGGTGGTCAACGGCAAATGGAAGGCGATCCCGTACGCCAACATCGGCCAGCTGATGAACTGGCGCACCGACTGGTTCAAGCAGGCCGGCTACGACAAGTTCCCCGACACCTGGGACGAGCTCCTGGAGGCCGGGATCAAGCTCAAGAAGATGGGCCACCCGTTCGGCTTCGAACTGGGCCACGGCTTCGGCGACAATCACGGCTGGCTCTATCCGCTCCTGTGGTCCTATGGCGCCCGCGAGGTCGAGGCGGACGGCAAGACCATTGTCATCGATTCCGACGAGACCGCGCGCGCGGTGGACTACTGCCGCCGGCTCTACAAGGAGACCATGCTCGAGGATTGCCTGGCCTGGACCGACGTCAGCAACAACAAGGCGTTCCTGTCGGAGCAGATCTCCTGCACCAACAACGCCGAGTCGATCCTGTGGGCGGCCAAGAAGGACTTCCCCGACATGGCCAAGGTGATCGACCAGTCGGAAAATCCGAAGGGTCCGAAGGGCCGCTTCCACATGCTCAATCCGCAGGCCCATGCGATCTTTTCCCATACCCCGGACAAGCAGGCGGCCAAGGACTTCCTGCGCTGGCTGATGGCGCCCAAGCAGCTCGGCCCGTGGTACGACATCGCGGCGACCTACTACCAGCCGTTCCTGCACGCCTATGACGACGCGCCGATGTGGAAGGTGGAGCCGCGCAACCTGCCCTACCGCGACGCGCTCAAGACCGCGCATCTGCCGGGCTGGCCCCAGCCGCTCAGCCGGGCGCAGTCCGAGACCATCGCGAAATTCGTCGTCATCGACATGTTCGCCAAGGCCTGCGCCGGCAAGTCGACCAGGGAAGTGATCGCCGACGCCAAGGCGCAGCTGACGCAGATCTACAAGACGGCATAGACGGATGACGGTGGAATCGCTCTCGCCGGCGCTGGTGCGCCGGCGGCAGGCGTTCTCGCTCGGACGCTGGCTGGAGCGCGAGAGCGTGTTCAGCTGGCTGATGGTGGCGCTGCCGGTCGCCTTCCTGGTGGCGCTGGTCGGCTATCCCTTCTTCTACGGCATCTGGATCAGCCTGCAGAGCCGACCGGTGGCGCAAGAGGGCGTGTTCATCGGTCTCGGCAATTTCATCGCCGATTGGCACGACTCCGTGTTCCGGCAGGTGGTGCTCAACACCTTCGTCTACACCATCTCCGCGACGCTCCTGAAAATGGTGGGCGGGCTGGGGCTCGCCCTGGTGATGAACCAGGACTTCCGCTTCAAGAACCTGACGCGCGCCCTGCTGCTGTTGCCGTTCATCGTGCCGACCGTGCTGTCGACCATCGCCTGGCAGTGGATCCTCGATCCCGCCTTCAGCGTGGTCAACTGGGTGCTGGTGCACACCGGCATCGCCGATCCCGGCCCGAGCTGGCTCGGCCATCCCCATCTCGCGATGTTCTCGCTGATCATGGTCAATACCTGGCGCGGCCTGCCGTTCTACGCCATCACCCTGCTCGCCGGCCTGCAGACCATCTCGCCCGAGCTCTACGAGGCGGCGACCATCGACGGCGCCGGGCGCTTCGGCCGTTTCCGCTATGTCACGCTGCCGCTGCTGAAGCCGATCATCTTCATCGTCACCATGTTCTCGGTGATCTTCACCTTCTCCGACTTCCAGCTGGTCTATGTGATGACCCGCGGCGGACCGGCCAACGCCACGCACCTCTTTGCCACCTATGCCTTCGATATCGCCATGGGCGCCGGCCAGTTCGGCCAGGGCGCGTCGATCGCGCTCTCGATGGTGCCGCCGCTGGCGCTGATCATCCTCGCCATGGCAATCTACACGCGGCCAGCCAAGTCATGAAGACCAGCTCATGAGGACCAGCTCATGACGGTCGACCGCCGCGGCTGGCGCATGCGCCTGCTGACGCTCTGGCTGCCGCTCGGCGCGTCGCTGCTGTTTGCGTTGTTCCCGTTCTACTGGATGGCGATCACGTCGCTGAAGTCGAACCAGGAACTCTACAGCCGCAAGGTCATGCCGCTGATCGTGCATCATCCGACGCTGAAGCACTATGTCGACCTGCTGACCGAAACCGGATTCCTGCTGTGGACCTGGAACACCTTCGTGGTGGCGGTAACGTCGACGGCGATCTCGCTGGTGTTCGGCGCCATGCTGGCCTATCCGCTGGCGCGCCTGCGCTTCGCCGGCGCGACACTGGTGTCCTTCGCCATAGCCGCGACCTACCTGGTGCCCCAGCCGCTCTTGTTCGTGCCGCTGGCCGACCTGATCAACCGGCTCGGGCTGGGCGACACGCTGACCGCGGTGATCCTGACCTATCCGACCCTGCTGATCCCGTTCTGCGCCTGGCTGCTGATGGGCTATTTCCGCACCGTGCCGGTCGAGCTCGAGGACGCCGCCCGGATCGACGGCGCCAGCCGGCTGCAGACGCTGGTCAAGATCGTCCTGCCGCTGTGCGGCCCCGGCTTCATCTCGGCCGGGATCTTCGCCTTCACCCTGGCGCAGAACGAGTTCCTCTACGCGCTGATCTTCCTGACCAAGACCGAAGTGCGCACCGTGCCGGTCGGCGCCATCTCGGAGCTGGTGCGCGGCGACGTGTTCTACTGGGGCCAGCTGATGGCGGCGGCGCTGCTCGGCTCGATCCCGGTCGCCATCATCTATTCGTTCTTCGTCGAGCACTACGTCGCGGGCCTGACCGCCGGCTCGGTCAAGGGCTGAGAGACTTTTGTCGATCTTCTGGCGCGCCCGGAGCTGCGCTATAGTCGGGGCATGGCTGGAAAGATCTATATCGGCATCGGCGGCTGGACCTTCGAGCCGTGGCGCGGCGTCTTCTATCCCGGCGACCTCACGCAAAAGCGCGAGCTGGAGTACGCCAGCCGCAAGCTCACCTCGATCGAGATCAACGGCACCTATTACTCGTCGTTCAAGCCGGCGAGCTGGGCCAAGTGGAAGAGCGAGACGCCCGACGGCTTCGTCTTCGCCATGAAGGCCTCGCGCTTCTGCACCAACCGGCGCGTTCTGGCCGACGCCGGCGAGTCGGTCCAGCGCTACGTCGCCCAGGGCCTCACCGAACTCGGCGACCGGCTGGGACCGATCAACTGGCAGTTCATGGCCACCAAGAAGTTCGATCCCGACGACATCGCGGCGTTCCTGAAGCTGCTGCCGGCCAGGGCCGGCACCCTGCCGCTGCGCCATGCGCTCGAAGTGCGCCACGACAGCTTCAAGGACAAGCGGTTCTACGACCTCTGCGCCAAGCACAACGTGGCGATCGTCTATGCCCACGACGCCGACTTCCCCGAGATCGACGAGCCCACGGCCGACTTCACCTATGCCCGCCTGATGAAGAGCGAGGACAAGGTGAAGACCGGCTACAAGCCCGCCGAGCTGGACAAGTGGGCCAAGAAGGCCAAGGCCTGGGCCAGGAAGGGCGACGCCTTCGTCTACTTCATCTCGGGCGCCAAGGTGCGCAATCCGGCCGCGGCCCAGGCCCTGATCGAACGAGTCTGAACCATGCAGCCCTTCCCCGCCGGCTTCCGGACGGCGGAGATCGCCGTCGACGGGGCCACCCTCCACACCCGCGTCGGCGGCCAGGGCCCGGCCGTCCTGCTGCTGCACGGGTTCGCCGACACCGGCGACATGTGGGCGCCGCTCGCGGCCCGGCTGGCGCCGGATCACACCGTGGTGGTGCCCGATCTCCGCGGCATGGGGCTGTCCTCGCAGCCGGTGGGCGGCTACGACAAGAAGACCCAGGCCCGGGACATGGCCCAGCTCCTGCAGTCGCTGAAGATCGACCGGGCGGCGCTGGTGACGCACGACATCGGCAACATGGTGGGCTACGCGCTGGCCGCGCAGTTTCCCGGCAGGATCGCCCGCTGGATCGTCATGGATGCGCCGCTTCCCGGCATCGGGCCGTGGGACGAGATCCTGAAGAGCCCGCTGCTCTGGCACTTCAATTTCCGCGGACGCGACGTCGAGCGCCTGGTCGCCGGGCGCGAGCGCATCTATCTCGACCGCTTCTACAACGAGCTGTCGGCCACGCCGGCGTCGATCGACGAGGCCACGCGCGACCACTACGCCGCGATCTACGCGCGCCCCGGCAACATGCACTGCGCCTTCGAGCAGTTCGCCGCCTTCGGCCAGGACGCGGCCGACAACAAGGTCTTCGCCGCCCAGGCTCGGCTGCAGATGCCGGTGCTGGCGGTCGGCGCCGACAAGTCGTTCGGCACGGCGCAGGCCGACGTGCTGCGCTTCGTGGCCGGCGACGTCACCGGGGCGGTCATCGCCAACTCGGGCCACTGGCTGATGGAAGAACAGCCGGCCGCGACCATGGCCGCCCTCCAGGCTTTCCTGACAAAGTAACCGTCCTCCCCTTGACTCGGGGGGCCGTCGGGCCAATAGTTAACACTATGGTTAACTATCAGGCTTCCACGCTCGACCGCACCTTCGCCGCCCTCGCCGATCCGACCCGGCGCGCCCTGCTGGCGCGCCTCGAGGAGGAGAAGGAGGAAAGCCTCACCATCAGCGAGCTGGCCAGGCCGTTCCCGGTGTCGCTGCCGGCAATCATGAAGCACCTCGACGTGCTGGGCGACGCCGGCCTGATCCAGCGCACCAAGACCGGGCGCACGGTCGCCTGCCAACTGACCCCGGCGCCGATGGAGCAAGCGATGGAGTGGCTCGCGCGATACGAACGCTACTGGACGGAACAGCTCGACCGTCTCGCCGCCTTTTTGGAGAAGGACCCATGGCCAGCAAGCCCAGCCTCACCCTCAAGCGACGCCTCAAGGCCCCGCCGGAAAAAGTCTACGAAGCCTGGACGCAGCCCGCGCAAATGATGCGCTGGTGGGGCGGCAACAACGAAGCCTCCCGCACCGCCGAGACGGACCTCAGGGTCGGCGGCCGCTTCCATGTCGGCTTCAAGGGCGACAACGGCGAGCAGCACGACGTGAGCGGCACCTACAAGGAAGTGACGCCCTACACCCGCCTGGTGTTCAGCTGGGCCTGGCGCACGACGCCCGAGCGCGAGTCGCAGGTGACGATCGACATCAAGCCCGACCCGGACGGTTCGCTGCTCACGCTGACGCACGAGCAGTTCTACGACCAGAAGGCCTGCGACGATCACGGCGTCGGCTGGAGCCTCGGCCTCGACCAGCTCGAAAGGCTGTTCCCATGAGCCTCGACTTCTATCGCACCCCGGTCGACCTCAGCGCCGCCGGCCTCCAGGCCCCGCTGCTCGACGGGCTGCCGCGCGACATCGCCGGGCTCGTCCGGGTCGTGCAGGGCCTGCTGATCCACGAGCACATGACCGACGCCTATGGCGTGGCCCTGCCGCCCGAGCGGCGGGGCGAGTCGCACGTCCGCGCCGTCGAGGACATGCTGGGCGCCATCGCCGCGCGCGATCCGCGGCCGCTGTCGGCGCCGCGCGAGGCCCGGGATCGCTACGTCTGCGTCTGCCGCTCGTTCACCCTGCTGTTCGTGGCCCTGCTGCGCCACCAGGGCGTGCCGGCCCGGGCACGCTGCGGCTTCGGCGCCTACTTCGAGAAGGGCAAGTTCTACGACCACTGGGTCGCCGAATACTGGAACACGGCCGAGAGGCGCTGGGTGATGGTCGACAGCCAGGTCGACGACCGCCAGCGCGCGATGTTCGGCGTCACCATCGACACGCTCGACGTCAAGCGCGACCAGTTCCTGGTCGGCGGCGATGCCTGGAGGCTCTGCCGCGCCGGCAAGGAGGATGCGCAGGACTTCGGCATCCTCGACATGCACGGCCTGTGGTTCATCGCCGGCAACCTCATCCGCGACGCCGCCGCCCTCAACAACCGCGAGATGCTGCCGTGGGACGTCTGGGGCGGCATGCGGCGCGCCGACGAGGAGCTCGACACCGGCTTCCTCGACCGCCTGGCCGGGCTGACGCACGATCCCGACCGGCATTTCGCCGAGCTGCGCGCCGTCTACAACGACCCGCGCGTCGCCGTGCCGGCCACGGTGTTCAACGCCGTGCTCAACCGATCCGAAGCCGCCTGAACAGAGGAGAACGCCATGGACGCCCCCAGAATCGTCTCCAGCGACGAATGGCTCGAAGCCCGCCGCGCGCTGCTGGCCGAAGAGAAGCAGCTGCTCAAGGCGCAGGACGCGCTGGCCGCCAGGCGCCGCGCCCTGCCGTGGGTGAAGGTCGAAAAGGACTACGTCTTCGACGGGCCCGACGGCCGCGAAACGCTGTCCCAGCTGTTCGCCGGCCGCAGCCAGTTGATCGTCAAGCATTTCATGCTCGGTCCCGACTGGGAGGAAGGCTGCATCGGCTGCTCGTTCGGCGCCGACCAGCTCGACAGCCAGCTCGTCCACCTGCTCCAGCACGACGTCATGCTGGTCACCGTGGCCCGCGCCCCGTGGCCCAAGATCGAGGCTTTCCAGAAGCGCATGGGCTGGCACTTCAAGTGGGTGTCGTCGTTCGGCAGCGACTTCAACTACGACTTCCACGTCTCCTTCACCAAGGAGGACGAGGCGCGCGGCAAGGCCTTCTACAACTACAGGCTCGACCGCTACATGAGCGACGAACTGCCGGGCTTCAGCGTCTTTGCCAGGGACGGGGCGGGCCAGGTGTTCCACACCTACTCGACCTTCGCCCGCGGCACCGAGCCGCTCGGCACGACCTACAGCTTCCTCGACATCACGCCCCAGGGCCGCAACGAGCCGCCCGGCGGAAATCTGGGCGGCTGGGTCCGCCTGCACGACAAATACGAGGAAAAAACCGGGTCTTCCTGCTGCCATTCCTGAGTTGTAGGCTGGGGCATCCGTAGAGGAGGAATCCCATGCCCGCACTCTCGCTCGACCACTGGAATGTCTACTGCAAGGACCTCAAGGCGACGGTCAAATTCTACGAAAAGTACGTCGGCCTGAAGGACGGCGACCGGCCGCCGTTCAATTTTCCCGGCGCCTGGCTCTATGCCGGCGACAAGGCGGTCCTGCATCTGATCTCCGAAAGCGGCCGCAAGGATCACGGCAGCGGCGCCATCGACCATGTCGCCATCAACTGCGCCGACATCCGCGGCACGCTCGACCAGATCAAGAAGGACAAGGTGCCATTCGAGGTCCGCAAGGTCCCGGCGCGGCCGCTGCAGCAGGTCTTCGTGCACGATCCCGACGGCGTGATGATCGAGCTCAACTTCTGGCACGAGGAAGACGTGAAGGAGCTGAAGGGCTTCGACGCCATGACCAGCAAGGCCGGCGCCCGCAAGGAAAAGGGCCTGGCGACCGCCAAGTAATCAGTCGCCGCAAAACCTGGAGTCTTTTTTGTTCCTCCCCCGTCTCGGGGGAGGTGGCGGCGTCATACGCCGACGGAGGGGGTGCCACGCGATCGCCCTCTCCGATTTCAGATCATGATCTGCAACTTGCAGACAATCCGACTGGGGCACCCCCTCCGCCCCCGATTACGGGG
>Ga0070681_10003555_pt1 | contig 14616 bp, 12 predicted proteins | sample KBSC83BmetaG_FD_65650 | JGI IMG/M metagenome (GOLD analysis project Ga0070681, IMG submission 65650) | Corn rhizosphere microbial communities from Kellogg Biological Station, Michigan, USA - KBS C8-3B metaG | ecosystem: Host-associated > Plants > Roots > Rhizosphere | place: USA: Michigan... | reverse complement strand
GCGCGCTCGCTGCTCTGCCGGGTGAAGCGCACGGCGATCGCCGCCCATGCGCGCGCCCAGCTTCTCGCGCTCAACGCCGCGCCGCTCGCCGCCCAGCTCAACGACCGGGTGCTTTTTCAGGAAGCGACCTTTCACGGCTCCTCGCCATCGGTGCTCGCGCCGTCCAGCGAGGCCGCCCGCGATATCGCCGGCGTCGCCGCCGAGGTCGAGGCACTGTTGTGGCCGCGCCCCGCCGCCGTCAGAGACGCCATCCATCAACAGCAGGAATTGCATGAGCCGTAAACACTCGTTGCCGAATGTCGATGAAGAGGCCCTGGCGGCCCTGGCACGGCAATTTCCCAGCATGAACCCGCCCCCGGCCGAGGCGCGCGACGCGGGCCAGAGCGGCCTGTCATCGGGGCCGGCGTCGCCCGATCCGGCGTCCACCGGCTCGCCGTCGCCCAGCTCGCCGCCGTCCAGCTCAACGTCATACGGTTTTGCGGCGGAACGGCGGATGCCGGAGCCCGCCGACAAACCGGAGCCGAGGTCGCGCCCGGATGCCGACGAGGCACGCGGCCGTCTCGCCGCCGATGGTGCGCCGCCAGCGGCGAGCGCCCGGCCGGAGCGGCCGCGCCGCCGCGGCGGGCGCCTGCTCGCCAGCCTCGCGCTGTTGATCGCCCTCGTCGCCCTGGCGGTCGGCCTCGGCCCGGCGGCGCCGCCGCAGGTTCGCGACTGGCTGACGACGACGATCGGCGATCCGACCGTCGTCGATATCCTGACCGGCAGCCGGGCGCGCGACGACGCGCAGCGCGCCGCCCTCGCCGAGGCGCTGAAGGGTGCCCAGGACCAGGCGGCGCGCCTGGCGACCCGGCTCGATGCCATCGAGGCGGTCGGCGGCAGCAGCGCGGCGGCAGCGCGGCGAGTCGATGCCCTCGAGGCGGCGGCCAAGGCCGCCGATGCGCGGATGGCCGCGTTGGAGAGTTCGGGCCGTGCCGCCGACGAGAAGATCGCGGCGCTCGGCGGGCGAGGCGATGCCGCCGAGGCGGCGCTCGATGAAAACGCCAAACGAACCGCGTCGTTGGACGAAGCCGTCAAGACGACCGCGGGCGCGGTCGACGGGCTGGCCAAGGCGGGCAAGGCGCAGAAGCTGCTGCTGACGATGCTTCATCTGCGCAGCGCCAGCCAGCAGGCGGGCCCCTTCGTTGCCGAGCTCGCGGCGGCGCGCGCCGCCGTCGGCGACGACGATGCCGAGTTCGCAGCGGCGTTGAAGACGCTGTCGGCGTCCGCCCAGACCGGGGTGGCGACGACGCAGGAGTTGCGTGACAGCTTCGCCAAGCTGATCGGCCCGCGCGTCCTCGCGCTGTCGCCCGCCAGCCAGCAGGGGCTGACGGATCGGACCAAAGCCTGGGTTCAGTCGATGTTCGTATCGCGCGCTTCCGACGACGCTGCCGCCGGCGGCGGCCGCAATGAGCGGATCGTCGCCCTGGCGGAGCGCAGCTTGACGCGCGGGCAGTTGGCGCCGGCGGTGGACCAGATCGCCCTGCTGGACGATGAGGCCGCCGTCGTCGCGACCGAGTGGCTGAGGAACGCCAGCGCCCGGTTGAATGTCGATAAGGCGACGGCGATGCTGGTGGCGCAGGCCTTCGACAGGGTGGCCGGCGCGAAGTAAGGGTGGAAGAGGGCGCAGCGTAAGGGTCGACGGCAGACCGACCGCCGCTGCTGAGGACGCCGACGATCGCTGACGATGTCAGCGCGCCGTCGGTGGTGGAGAGTGTTCATTCGGAACGTATCGCGGTGCCCTGGCGCCCGGGATCGTTCGGTGGGGGAGGTGCTGCTATGATTGGAATGCACGTTTGTCGCGGCCGCGTCGCCGCGATAATGCTCGGCATTGGTCTTGTGCTCGCCGGCATGTCGGTCGCCGCTTGGGCGGATGATGACGAGGGGGACTCGCCGGCGGCGAGTCCGACCGCGCCGCCCGATCCGAGGATCGCCGTCGAGAGCGAGGATTTCGAGCTCGTCGGCGTCGCCAAGGGCGAGCAGCTGACGATCTATCTCGATCGCTTTGCCGACGATCAGCCGGTCGTCGGCGCGACGATCGAGGTCGATGCCGGCGACGGCCAGACGGTAACCGCGACGGCGGCGGGCGACGACGGCGTCTACACCGCCGCGGCGCCCTGGGTGGCGCAGCCCGGGCGCCACGATCTGGTCTTCACCGTGCGCAGCGATCAGGGCGCCGACCTCCTCGCCGGCACGCTCGGCATTCCGGCGCCGGAGGCCGGCGGGCTCGCGCATGTCTCGTTCCTCGAGGGCCATCCCTCGTTCGGCGTCGTCGGCGCCTTCGTCCTCGGTCTGCTGACGATGTTCGGAGCGTCGCGCCTCACCGGCTCGCCGTCTGCCGGCTCGCCGGCCGACCGCGGCGATATCGAGCCCGTGCCGGCATTCGCCGGGAACGCGGGCGGCCTCGCCGCATCTCCCGGGATGTCGATTGCGGCGTCCGCCGGGTTTGCCGGTCTGGGCGCGGCGGTGACGGGAGCGGCGGCGCGCCTCGCGCAATCCCCGAGAACCGTCCTCGCCGAGTTGGCGGCAAGACGGCGGCGGCAGCGCGCCCCCGCGCGCCGCACGGCCAAGGCAGCGCTGACGACGGTCGGCTCGCATGCCGACCATGCGGCGACGCGCGGCGAGCCGGGCAAGCGTAGCGCCTTCGCGGTCGCCGTCGCCATCTACCTCATCGTCATGGCGCTCTTCCTCGCCGGGCGGAGCGTCTTCGCCAATGAGGCCGATGCCCTCGGCGGTCAAGACGGCCAGACGGCGTCCGCTCTTGCGGGAAACAGCCCACGCCGGCTTCTCGACGGCACTCTCTACATTCCGAAGCCGACGCAACGGCTGCTGACCGTGCGAACGGCCGTCACCGCGCTCAGCAATGTTCAGCGCACGGTCCGGGTGGTCGGCCAGGTGATCCCCGATCCCGGCACCAGCGGCCAGATTCATGCCACTGTCAGGGGCCGGCTCGAGCCCATCAACGGACACTGGCCGAAGGTCGGCGACAAGGTCGAGGAAGATCAGGTGCTCGCCGCGGTCGTGCCGGTGGTCAACCCGATCGATCGCGGCATCATCCTGCAGCAGGTGGCGCAGATCGACCGCAGCATCGGCATAGCGCAGGACCGTCTGCGCGCGCTCGGCGACGCAACGACGCGCGAGGCCGACGATGCGCGTGCCGAGCTCGCCAATCTGATCCGCCGGCGCGACGCCATCGCCGCCGTTCTTCGCGACCGCGACACGCTGCGCGCGCCGTTGCGGGCGCCCAGCACCGGCGTGATCGCTGCCAGCTTCGCGGTCGCCGGGCAAATCGTCGACGAGCAGCAGAAGCTTTTCGAGGTTGTTGACCTCAAGCGGCTATGGGTCGAAGCCTACGCTTACGATGTGACGGGAATAACCAAGGTGACCGGGGCGAACGCCGTCGGCCCGACAGGCGAGAACTATCACCTGAAATTCATGAGCCGCGGACCGCAGCTCCGCAAGCAGACCATTCCGCTCTTCTTCGCGGTCGACGATCCCGACACGAATTTGAGCGTCGGCAGCCTGGTCTCCGTGCTGATCGGGATGACCGGCGGACAGTCGGGCAAGGACGAATCCGGCATCGTCTTGCCGAGGGCGGCGGTCGTTCGCGACACGTCGAACCAGGACATCGTCTGGATTCATTCCCAGCCCGAGCTCTTCTCGTCCGTGCCGGTGCGGATTCGCCCGATCGATGGCGATAAGGTATTGGTCTCCTCGGGCTTGACAGGGAAAATGCGCGTGGTGACCGACGGCGCGAACCTCCTCAACGAAGTCCGCTGACAGACCGATGTTTTCCTTCCTGATCCAGAAGAGCCTTCTTCACCGAAGCTTCGTGCTGTGCGCCACGGCGGCGCTGGTCATCATCGGTATCGTCCAGGTCCGGGACGTCCCGGTCGACGTCTTTCCGGAAATCGACCGGACGACCGTCACCATCATGACCGAGGGCGAGGGTCTCGCGCCGGAGGAGGTCGAGCGGCGCATCACCTTCCCCATCGAAACCGCGATGACCGGGTTGAAGGGGGTCGTGCGCGTCCGCTCGAACTCAGGCCCGAGCCTGTCGGTCGTCTATGTCGATTTCGACCTCGACACTGATGTCTACCGCGACCGTCAGCTCGTCGCCGAGCGACTGTCGATGGCGCGCCAGCAGGTTCCGGAAACTGTGACGCCCAAGATGATGCCGATCTCATCGGTTATGGGTGAGGTGATGATCATCGCCATGACCTCGGACACCGGCGACATGATGGCCCTGCGCGATACCGGCGACTGGTTCATGCGGCCGCGGCTGCAGGCGATCCCCGGCGTCTCCCAGGTCTTGCTGCTGGGTGGCGATGTCCGCCAGCTGCGCATCACGCCGGACCCCCGCCGCCTCGATTTCTATGATCTCACCATCGATCAGGTGGAGCAGGCGGTCGCCAGCTACAACGCCAATACCGGCGGCGGTTCCGTCGAGCAGTACGGGCGTCGCTTCTTCATCATGAATGTTGGCCGCACGCGCGATCCCGACGCGCTGCTCGCGGCCGCGCGCGACCTCGTGGTCGCCACCCATGACGGCGTGCCGATTCTCCTCAGCCAGGTCGGCACGGTGGCCTTCGAGCCGAAAGCCAAGGTCGGCGAAGCCGGATTCATGGGCAAGCCGGCGGTTCTCTTGCGCGTCGAGAAGCAGCCCGGCGTCAACACGCTCAAGCTGAGTGCGGCCATCAAGGTCCAGCTGGCGGCGCTTCAGCCTTACCTGCCGCCGGGCATGCACGCCGACAAGATCGGGTTCGCGCAATCCAAGTTCATCGAGACCTCGATCTCCAACCTCAAGCACGTCATCATCGAGGCCGCCGTCGTCGTCGCGATCGTTCTTTTCGCCTTCCTCCTCAATTTCCGCACGACCATGGTGTCGCTGGCAGCGATCCCGGTTTCGCTGCTCATCACGGTGCTGGTGTTCTCGGCCTTCGGCATGACTATCAACACGATGACGCTGGGCGGCCTCGCGATCGCCACCGGCGAGCTCGTCGACGATGCCGTGGTCGGCGTCGAGAACATCTATCGTCGCCTTCGCCTCAACCGTCAGCTCGCCGTCCCGCGATCGGCGCTCCGCGTTGTCGCCGATGCGACAGTCGAGGTGAGGACCGGGATCTTCTATGCGACGATCATCGTCCTTCTCGTGTTCTTTCCGATGTTCGCGCTTCCTGGCATCGAAGGGCTGATGTTCAAGCCACTCGCCACCACCTATATCGTCTCGATCCTCGCCAGCCTCGTCACCTCGATCACGTTGACGCCGGTGCTTGCCTATTACCTGCTGCCGACGATCAAGCGGATGAGTCATGGCGACAGCCGGCTGGTGGCGTTCCTCAAGCGGCAGAACGAACGTCTGCTGCGCTGGGCATTCGATCGCCAGGCCTTCGTCACCGTCTCGGCCTTGATCGGGGTGAGCCTGGCGGCGGTTGCCGTCGCCTATCTGCCGCGCGCCTTTCTGCCCCCGCTCAACGAGGGCATGTACATGGTCGAGTTCAACTTCCGCCCCGGCATGTCCCTCGCCGAATCGGGCAAGATCGCGGCGGTGGCCGAGCGCCTGATGATGCAGGTGCCAGAGGTCGTTTCGGTCGAGCGGCGAACCGGCCGCGCCGAGCTCGATGTCGATACTGACGGCGTCTACCACTCGGAAATGGACGTTGACATCAATCCGTCCGATCGTTCCGTCGCCACCGTCCTGCAGGATATCCGCGACCATCTCAGCGGCCTACCCGGGTCGCCCTATATCGGCCAGCCGCTCACCCATCGGCTCAACTTCGTGATGTCCGGCCTGCCGGCGCAGCTCGGCGTCAAGATCTTCGGCGACGATCTCGACACGCTGATCAAGCTCGGCGACGATCTGCGCGGCCGGCTCTCGCATGTCCCGGGGCTGACCGACGTCCGGGTGGAGCCCCAGGTCCGCATTCCGGTCTTGCATGTCGACGTCAACCAGGACGCCGCGCGGCTCTATGGAATCACCCCTGCCCAGCTCACGCACACGCTCGAGACCCTGACTTCCGGGCGCGTCGTCTCCGAGGTCGTCGACGAGAACCGGCGCTACGATGTCGTCATCCGGCTGAATGACGAGGATCGCACCAATACGGGCCTGCGCAATCTGCTCATCGACACACCGTCCGGGCGCGTCCCGCTGTATCAGCTCGCCACCGTCGTCGATACCGACGGGCCGAATGAGATCATTCGCGACAACAGCGTGCGGCGCATCGCCGTGCTGGCGAATACCAACGGCTCCGACCTTGCCGCGATCGCCAGCGCCATCCAGGCGCAGCTCGCCCAGATGAAGCTTCCCGTAGGCTATTATGGTGCGATCGAAGGCAACTATCAGGCGCAGCAGGCGGCGACCACGCGCATGGCGATCCTGTCGCTGATCTCTCTCATCCTGATCTTCGCCATTCTCTACAGCCGCTACGACTCCACCGTGCTGTCGCTGATCGTCATGGGCAACGTACCTCTGGCGCTGATCGGCAGCGTCGCCGCGCTGTGGATCACGGGGGGCTCGCTGTCGCTGGCGACGATGATCGGCTTCATCACCCTGGCCGGCATCAGCACGCGGAACGGCATCCTCAAGATCAGCCACTACATCAACCTGACGCTCAACGAAGGCGAGGTGTTCGGCCGCAAGATGATCATCCGCGGTAGCCTGGAGCGAATGACGCCGGTTCTGATGACCGCGTTGTCGGCCGGCCTCGGCCTCTTTCCGCTGCTGCTCGGGGCCGGCGATCCCGGCAAGGAGGTCCTCTCGCCGGTGGCGCTCGTCATCTTCGGCGGTTTGATCAGCGCGACGCTGCTCGACGCCGTGCTCACGCCCCTTCTTTTCCTGAAATTCGGCGAGAAGTCGCTGGCCCGGCTGCAGGATCGTTCCGCCGCCGGCCAAGGTTCCGAGGCATATTGATGGCAGGATTGAAGTTCCTCTCGTTCGTCACGCTGTGCTGGCTGCTGGCGGCGCCCGTCGCGCGCGCCGCCGATCCCGCTCTCGGACCGCATGGCGGTCCGATGGCGGATACCGAGCCCTATAACGTCGAGCTTGTGCTCGCCAACGGCGACATTCACGTCTTCGCCTTCGACGACAAGACGCGCGAGCCGGTCAGCGCGACGACCGCGCACGGCACCGCCACGGTGCTGATCGGCGACCAGAAACAGACGGTCGAGCTCGCGCCGGCGGCGGACGACAATCTGCTGGCCGGCCATATCGCCGGCGCTGCCGACGGCCGTGTCCGCATCGTCGTCGTGCTGCATTTCCCCGGCCAGCCGTCGATCGTCGCGCGGTTCGCGATTTGACCGCGCGCGCGGTCCGGCTTTCCGCGCGCGTCTGATCGACGCCTTTGCGTCGCGGGCAGGAAGATGAACGAGCCGAGCGTCCTCGCCGCCGTCACCGTGCTCGGTCTGAAGACCGTGACCGCCATCGGCATCCCGCTCTTCACCGAGCGCGTCACCTCGCGCTTCTTCGAGCGGCTGGCGCCGCCGGATTTGCGCAAGGTGCCGGCCGCCGTGGCGACGCCGCGCCTGCTCGGCCTGCTGCTCGGCCTGATCTTCGTCTATGACCGCTACGGCTGGAAGAATTTCGACCTGCAACTGATCTTCGAGGCGGGAGGGCCGTGGGACCTGTCCCTTGGACAGTTTCTCGGCGGACCGGCCAACCCGCTCAACTATGGGCTGGGCTCGCTCAACGAGTTCTTCGCGCGGCGGCCGACGAGCGACGAGTCGATCGTCGTCACCATCCTGGTCGTCGGCCTGATCCTCGCCACGGTGCTGTCGCCCTTCGCGTTCTGGCGGCCTCCGCAGGCGCGCCGCGTCGTGCTGTGCAACATTGCCACGGCGATCGTCGCCACCTATCTGACGATCTATGCGCTCGTTCTTCTGTTCTGGTTGCTATTCCTGTTGAATTTTTGGACGTTCGCGTTGATCGTCGCGTTCTTCCAATACTACCGGTCGCGCATCTAGATGCCCAATTTCGTTCATCGCCTGCTGCTCGCCGCGCTGCTGACATTCGTGCTGGCGCCGCCGGCCTCGGCCGAGCTCGCCGATGCGCTGGCGGCTTATGATCGCGGCGACTACGCTGTCGCCTATCGCGAGCTGAGCCTTCTCGCGGCGCTTGACGATCCCGCCGCCCAGCACGCGCTTGCCCGCATGTATTTCGCCGGGCAGGGGGTGGTGCAGGATGCCAAGGAGGGGCTGCGCTGGGAGATCGAGGCGGCTACCGGCGGCGACGTGCAGGCGCAGTTCGAGCTCGCCACGCGCTACGAGAACGGCATTGGCGTTGCCACCGACATGGAGCGGGCGGCCGAATGGTTCCGCCTCGCCGCCGAGCAGGGCCTGCCGGCGGCGCAATATCGCCTCGGCCTGCGGCTGCTCGCGGCGACGGATGGCAAGCCGGATCTGGAGACCGCGCATATGTGGCTCAATCTCGCCGCCGCGAAGCTGCCGCCCGGCGAGGTTCGCAATACCGTCGCGCATGCGCGCGACACGCTGACCGCCCGGATGACCGTGGCGCAGGTCAGGAGCGCGCATAAGCTGGCACGCGACTGGCGGCCGAAGAAATGGTCGGAGCTCGCGGCCCCGCAGGCGGCGCAGTCGAGCCCGTGATGCCGACCGCCTCGGCGGTCAGCGGCATCCTTGCCGCCGCCATCGTTCTCGACGTCACATTGGGGGGTTGTGCGGGCGCGCCGCGCCAGCCGGTCGAGAAATTCACGCGCATCGACGGCGAGCATTTCCGCTTCGTCGTCACCGCGACGATGCTGCACCCGCTGAACAGCGAGCAGGCCGAGCACGAGCGGCTCGACACGCTTGCGCGACGGGTCGCGGCGGCCGGACTCTGCCCCGCCGGCTACACGCTGACGCGCCGCCCGGCGCTCGCCTATGGCCGCATCAACGAGGACGAATACGCCGTCCGCGACGTGACCTATAGCGGCGAATGCACGCGCTGACGCCGGGCCGCGGCCTCCTTATTCACCGGCGGCCTGCGAATGGCGCCGCAGGGGAACCGGTTCGTGCTCGCTCGCTTCCGGTTGCTCCACCGACGCCCTGCCGAGCGTGAGCGCCGCCGTTCCGGCGACGAGCGCCAGGGCGCAGACGATCGCCGGACCGGTCGGGAAATCGAACAGCGCCGACGAGATCAGCCCGATGACGTAGCCGGTGAAGCCGATGAGGTAGCCGATGGGCAACCGGTAGTTCGCATTCCGCGCCAGGCCGCGCCCGGCGAGCGCCGGTATGATCAGCGAGGCGAAGACGAGGAAAACGCCGACGAGCTGGACCGAGGCGGTGATCGTCACCGCGAAGACGATATAGAAGAGGGCGCGCCGCTGCGTCAGGTCGATCATGTACCAGACGAGGAGAACCGCGGCGTAGATGAAATGGACCGGGATGAGCTGTCCCGGCGTGACCCACAGGATCTGCCCGACCAGGAGGTCCTTCAGCTCCTCGGCGCCGTGCGGGTTGAAGCTGAGAAAAAGGATCTCGGCGCTCGCCGCGACGACGAAGACGATGCCGATGATCGCCTCCTGGATCGCCGGCGCCCGCTTCTCGGTCCACACCAGGAAGACGGCGATGAGCAGCGCCGCGGCGACGGCGCTGGCCTGGACCGACCAGCCATGCGGTTCCCAGCCCATCAGATTGGCGACGATGACGCCGAGCCCGGCGACCTGGGCGATCGCCAGGTCGATGAAGACGATGCCGCGCTCGAGCACGAGCTGCCCGAGCGGGACATGGGTGGCGAGGACGAGGATGCCGGCCAGGAAGGCCGGCATCAGGATTTCGAGGCTATGATCGGGCACCGGCATGTCCCCCCAGCCCGGCAAGCAGGCGATTGACGATGTCGTCGTACAAGGCGATGAGGTCGGTCGCCGCGGCGCTGCCGCCGACCGTCGCCGGCAGCATGACGGCGGGGATCTTGGTCCGCTCGCCGATCGTATCCGCCGCGCGCGCGTCCTCGTAGGAGGTGAAGAGGATCATCTTGGCGCCCTGTTTCGGGATCGACTCGATGAGCTCGGCGATATGGGCGCTGCCCGGCGGCACGCCTGGCTTGGGCTCGATGGTCAGCCCCTCCTTCATGCCGAGCCAATCCATCATGTAGATCCAGAACCTATGCTGCGCGACGATGTTCACTCCCTTGAGCGAAGCCGCCTTGGCGTCGCGCTTCGCCGACGCCTCGTCCCATTTCTGCAGGAACGCCTTCTGCCGCTCGGCATAAAAAGCGGCGTTGGGCGGGTCGAGCGTCGCCAGCTTCTTGCCCAGCGCCACCGCGACGAGGCGGATGTTCTTGGGGCTGGTCTGGATATGCGGGTTGCCGGCGGCGTGAACGTCGCCATCGGCGCGGTCGAGGCGGTTCGGCACTTCGAGCAGCCTGACATAGTCGGCGGCGGCGAAATAGCCGGGGCCGCCGGGCTGCACCTTGGCATTGCCCGACTGGCGGAAGACGACGGGCATCCAGCCGACCTCGAGCTCGGCGCCGGTGCAGGCGACGAGATCGGCGCTGCGCACGCGGGCGATGAGCGATGGACGCGCCTGGATCTGGTGCGGGTCCTGCTTGGCGGTGGTCGCGACGTAGACGTCGACCTTGTTGCCGCCGAGCTCGGTCGCCAGCGCGCCCCATTCCGGCTCGCAGGCGAAGACGCTGAGCGCCGCTTCCGCCGGCGTCATCTGACCGGCGGCGACGAGGCAGAGGCTGAGCAATGCCAGCTTCGCGAGTTTCATGATGTGCTCCTCAATAACTGTGGGCGCCGTGGGCGCCCAGGCTGATGGTGTATTGCAAGAGGGCCTGGTGGTCCGTCTTCGGTCGCGATTCGTCGTGGTTGTACTGGATGCGGAAGCGGCCGAACTCGCTGGTCGAGTAATCGGCCATGATGCTCTCCCGTTGCGGCGTGGTCCCCCGGCTGTCGAGCACGGTGCCCGCGAAGGAGCTGTTGAGCTGCGATGCGCTGACCCCGTCATAGCGCACGCCGACCCGCCAGTCGGGCATGAACTGGTAGACCGCCTGGGCGTACCAGCCGAGCTGATGGTCGCCGCCGAAGGTCATCCCGTTGAGGTCCCCGGCCTCGCGGCGATAGAAGAATTCGCCCTGCAGCTTGAGGTTTCTTTCGACCGGGTTGCCGTCCGGCGCCCATTTATAGACGCCGTCGAGGATGAACAGATTGTCGCGGCCGGTGAAGGTATCGGGTCCGTTGACGCGATTGCGCGCCTCGGTGTGGAGCCACGAGAGGCCGGTGCGGTACGAGCTGCTGTCGTTGATGTCGCCGCCGACATGGGTGAACGCGGTATAGGAGCCGAGCCCGGCATTCTTGGCGCCGGCGGCGGGGAAGGCGTCGCCGCGGAAGACCTCGCTGCCGATCTCGACGAAGGTGGTCGTCGGCGCCACCCATTTGAGCTGCACGCCGTCATCGTCGTATTGCGTGTTGAGCATCGCCCGATAGGGCAGCGCCGTGTCGGCGAAGTCCCAGGTATGGGCATGCTGGTTGTTGAGGTAGCCGATATCGGAGAAGAAGCGGCCGGCCTTGACCTTGAGCCCGTAGGGCAGGGCCGTCGTCTGCAGGAAGGCCTCCTCGACCGATACGGTGTTTTCCGACGAGAAGGACAGCGTCACGTTGCCGTAGAGCGCCTGGTCGACATTGGCCGAGAGGCCGATCTCGGACTCGCCGAGCGCGATGCCGCGTTTGCCCGGGCTGGTCTCGTCGCCCAGCATGAAGCCGGGGATCTTGTAGGTGTTGGGATTGGTGCTGAAGACGCCGAACTTGCCGTCGAGCACGGCGCTGATCGCCGGGTTGAAGGCGTTGTCGGAATTCTTCGAGGTGCCGATGGCGGCGTCCGCCGGCCCGGCCTGGGCGGCCTGCGCCGCCGTCTGCTGGGCGGCCACCGCCTTGTCGGTGGCGACGGCGGTTGCGTCCTCGGCGCTCTTCAGACGCTGCTCCATGTCCTTGATGCGCGTCTCGTAATCGGCCTTCATCTGCGCCAGGCGCGAATCGTAGAGCTGGCGCATCTCCTGGATTTCGCGGCGGACGCTTTGCAAATCCTGGGCGCCCGCCGGCGCCGCCGCCATGATGCACGCCGCCGCCGCGGGCAGCGTCACGCGCTGTGTGAACTGATATCGCATTAGCCTGATCTTCCATCCCGATGGTCGGAACGGACCTGCCGCCCCTCCGGCTACAGATCACGTCAACGAAGAGTCGATCCGGCCTGCGGGCGGCGCGCGGGTATTGAAAAGGCGATAGGGCGTGACGGGGAGATCGAAGGAAGGCGCAGCGCTTTCATAAAGCTGCGCCACGGTGGCCGGCGTCGGGACGGCAAGCGACGCGAGAGCCGGCGAGAAGGTCGCAAGATGCAGGGCGAGACAGATCAGGCAATCGTCGTCGCCATTGCGCCGCTGCGTCGGGCTGATCGGGCATTTCTTGACCACCGTCGCGCTGTCGGCAAGCGCGACCTTGACGATCGCCGTACCGGTCGGGCCACGCAACGGAATGTTGTGCACATGCCAGGCCGAGACCAAGGTCTGCAGCGTGACCAGAAATAGTGCAAGCCAAGTCGTACGACGGAAGAAGGTGCTGGCACGCCCGATCATAATGAATGTCGTTCAGCCCCCCTTCGCAAGCACCATGGTCTTTACCATCAAGGTTGAAATCCATCCAGTTAAATTGCGCCTCGCGACGGCCCGGCTCGATCATTTCTTTGCGAATGTCAGCGGAAGATTGCCGGCCGGCGGGAAAATCGGCGATAAAGAGTGCCGGGGAGGGCCGGCGGCGCCGGCAGCGGAGGGGGAAGAGTGGATCATCGAAGAGAACGCGCCGCGCGCGGCGGCGAGACCCGTCGCGGCGCCGGCCGGTCGGCGGCGGCGGCCCTCGCCGCCGCCGCGATCCTGACGGCGCCGTTCGCGGCGATGGCGCAAGACGCCACGACCGCGCCGGCCGGCGAAAAGGAGTCCGGGCTGTGGCAACGCGAGACCCTGACCGGCGATTGGGGTGGGCTGCGCAGCGCCTTGGAAGAAAGGGGCTTTCAGATCGGCGTCGTCTATACCGCCGAGGCGCTCGGCAACCCGGCGGGCGGCGTCGGCCACGGGGCGATCTACGAGGGAAGGCTGGAAACGGCGCTCGACGTCGATCTCGAGAAGGCGGTGGGATGGACGGGCGCCGCCTTTCATGCCAATGCCTACCAGATCCACGGGCGCGGCCTGTCGGCCAACTATCTCGGCAACAATCTGCTCACCGCCAGCAACATCGAGGCGTCGCGCGCCACCCGCCTTTTCGATCTCTGGCTGCAGCAGAAGCTGTTCGACGGCGCGCTGTCGGTGCGCGTCGGGCAGCTCGCCGCCGATGACGAGTTCGTCATCAGCCAATACGGCGCGACCTTCGTCAACGGCACCTTCGGCTGGCCGGGTCTGCTGGCCGCCGACGCCGCGAGCGGCGGTCCCGCCTATCCGCTGGCGACGCCGGGGGTACGGGTCGCGGTGATGCCGAGCGACGCGCTGACCCTCTCCGCCGCCGTGTTCAACGGCAATCCGGCCGGGCCGGGTTCCGGCAATCCGCAGCTGCGCGACGACAGCGGCACCAGCTTCCGCATCGGCGACGGCGCCTTCGCCATCGCCGAGGCGGCCTATGCCAGAAACCAGGACAAGGATGCGGCCGGGCTGGCGGCGACCTACAAGCTCGGCGCCTTCTACCAGCGCGGCCGCTTCGACGATCTGCGCTATGACGATGGCGGGCTCGCGCTCGCCGATCCGGCGAGCTCGGGACGGCCGGCGGTGCGCCACACCCATTTCGGCTTCTACGCCGTCGTCGACCAGATGATCTGGCGCCGCGAAGCCGGCGGCGACCAGGGGCTCGGCGTCTTCGCGCGGGTCATGGGCGATCCGACGGCGGCCAACCAGGTCGCCTTCTATGCCGATGGCGGCGTCAACTACAAGGGTCTCCTGGCCGACCGCCCCGACGACGTGCTCGGCGTCGCCTTCGCCTATGCCGGGATCAGCGGCGAGGCGCGCGGCGCCGACGGCGACACCAGGCGCTTCACCGGCACGGACCGGCCGATCCGCGATTTCGAGGCGGTGCTGGAGGTGACCTACAAGGCGCAGGTCGCGCCCTGGTGGACCCTCCAGCCCGATCTCCAGCTCATCTTCCATCCCGGCGGCGGCATCGCGCCGCCGAGCGACACGACGGGCAGCGCGGCGATACCCGACGCCGTCGTGCTCGGCCTGCGTACCGCGGTGACGTTTTGACCGCTCTCGCCGCTCCCGCGCCCGTCGCCGGCGATTATCTCGGGCGCCGCCGGCTGCGCCGGTTCGCCGGGGTGTGGTCGTTGTGGGCGCTCGGCGTCAGCGTCGTCATTCCCGGCGAGTTCGCGGGCTGGAACTACGGGCTGATAACCGGCGGCTTCGGCGGGCTCCTGGTCGCCACGCTGGTCGTCTCCGTCATGTATCTCTGCCTGTGCTTCTCGCTCGCCGAGATGTCGGCGGCGATGCCCTTCGCCGGCGGCGGCTACGCCTTCGCCCGCTGCGCCCTCGGCAAGCGGGCCGGCGCCATCGTCGCCACGGCGCAAAGCATCCAATACAGCCTGAGCGCGGCGGCCGTCGTCGTCAGCGTCGGC
>Ga0070681_10003553_pt1 | contig 14620 bp, 11 predicted proteins | sample KBSC83BmetaG_FD_65650 | JGI IMG/M metagenome (GOLD analysis project Ga0070681, IMG submission 65650) | Corn rhizosphere microbial communities from Kellogg Biological Station, Michigan, USA - KBS C8-3B metaG | ecosystem: Host-associated > Plants > Roots > Rhizosphere | place: USA: Michigan... | reverse complement strand
CGCCCCCCGCCAGCTCTCGGGCCGCGGACTTTCCTATTGGACCGACGGGCGCGAAGAACGAATATTTTATGTCACGCCCGGTTACCGGCTGATTGCACTCAACGCCAAGACCGGGACGCGCATCGCCAGCTTCGGCAAAGACGGCCTGGTGGATCTCAAAGAAGACGATGACCAGGTGATCGATCCCGTCACCGGCGAAGTGGGTTTGCACTCGGCGCCGGTGGTTGCCAACGACACCATCATCGTGGGCGCCGCGCATCGCTCGGGCGGAGTCCCGCGCAGCAAGACCAACGTAAAAGGTTTCGTGCGCGCTTTCGACGTGCGCACCGGCAAGCGCCTATGGATTTTCCACACCATTCCCCGGCCCGGCGAGTTCGGCTACAACACCTGGGAAAGCGATTCGGCCGATTACACCGGCAACGCTGGCGTGTGGGGACAGATCAGCGTCGACGAACAACTAGGCCTGGCGTATCTGCCGGTCGAACTTCCCACCGGCGATTACTACGGCGGTCACCGCCCCGGCAGCGGCCTGTTCGGCGAGAGCATCGTCGCCGTCGACCTCAAGACCGGAGCCCGCAAGTGGCATTACCAGTTGGTCCACCATGGCATCTGGGATTTCGATATCCCCTGCGCGCCGATCCTGGTCGATATCACCGTGAACGGCCGCTCCGTCAAGGCGGTCGCGCAGCCCACCAAACAAGCCTTCCTATATATGTTCGACCGCACCACCGGCCAACCCATCTTCCCGCTGGAAGAAAAACCGGTGGAACAGTCGACCGTGCCGGGAGAAAAGACCAGCGCCACGCAGCCGTTCCCGAGCAAGCCTCCGGCCTACGATCGCCAAGGTTTTTCGCTGGACGATCTGATCGACTTCACCCCGGAATTGAAAGCGCAAGCGCGCGAGATCGTCTCGCACTACAAAATCGGACCCATCTTCACGCCGCCCAGCCTGAGCAAGGCCGACGGCCCCATCGGGACGCTAGCCTTCGCAACCGCGTCCGGCGGAACCAATTGGGTGGGCGGATCCGTCGATCCCGAAACCGGCATCGCCTATGTGCCCTCGCAAAAGGCGCTGACGAACCTGGCGCTGGTGCCCTCCGATCCGAAGACAAATGACTTCCGTTTCATTCAAGGCACGGCCACCGAAGGCGCGCGCGCGGGAGCTGGTGCTGGTGGCGATGGAGCCGCCGTCCCCGGCAACGCCAATACTGCCCGCCTCAGCGTGCAGGATCTTCCACTGTTCAAGCCGCCCTATGGACAGATCAGCGCCATCGATCTCAACAAAGGCGAAATCATCTGGCAGGTGGCGAACGGCGAAACCCCGGATGCGATTCGTAATCATCCGGCACTCAAAGGCGTCAACATTCCGCGCACTGGCCGCGCCGGAATCGTCGGCGTCATCGTGACCAAGACGCTAGTGATCGGCGGTGAGGCCGGTACCATCACCCTGCCCGACGGTAAGAAGGGCGCATATCTGCGCGCGTACGACAAGAAGACCGGGAAGGACGCGGGCGCGATCGAAATGCCGGCCGGGCAAACCGGATCGCCCATGACCTACATGCTGAACGGCAAGCAGTACATTGTCGTCGCCGTAGGCGCCGCCGGATATCCGGCCGAGTATCGCGCGTACAGGCTGCCGAACTGAAGTCGTATCAAGCCATCATCGTCGGCGGAGGCCACAACGGCCTGGTCACCGCCGCATATCTCGCCCGCGCCGGAGTGCGCGTGCTGGTTCTTGAAACCCGCGAACTGGTAGGCGGCTGCGCCGTCACCGAAGAAATCTGGCCCGGCTACCGCGTCTCCACGGCATCGTATCTAGCAAGTCTGATGCAAGAAAAAGTAGTCCGAGATCTCGACCTTGAACGCCACGGCTACCGCGTCGACGCAAAAGACCCCGCGTTCTTTTCGCCCTTCCCCGATGGGCGCCACCTGTTCATGTGGCAGGACCGCGCCAAGACCGTAGCCGAGATCGCCAAGTTCTCTGCGCATGACGCCGAAGCCTATCCGCGCTACGAAGCGCATCTCGAAAGGCTGGCGATGGTGGCGGAGTCCGTCCTGCTCACCACACCGCCGGATTTCCCACCACATGGCATCGGCGACTTCATCGAATATCTAAAGCTGATGGGACGCCTGCGCGGCCTCTCGCGCGCCGAAATTGTTGGCTTAGTGAAAGTCTTCACCCAGAGCGCCGCGGACTTTCTGGACGACTGGTTCGAGTGCGAAGAGATCAAAGTGACGCTCGCCACCGACGGCGTCATCGGAGCCAACGGCGGCCCGCGCTCCCCCGGCACAGCCTACATCCTGCTGCACCACTGCATGGGCGGCGTGAACGGCATTCGCGGCTTGTGGGGCTTCGTCCGCGGAGGCATGGGAGCCGTATCGAACGCCATCGCCGATTCCGCGCGCGCCAGCGGCGCCGAAATTCGCGTCAACTCGCCCGTCGAAAAGATCCTAGTCACGAATGGCCGCGCCAGCGGCGTGGCTCTCTCGAACGGCGAAGAAATTCACGCGCCGATCGTCGCCAGCAATCTAGATCCGCGGCGTACGTTCCTCCACCTGGTCGACAAAGCAGCTCTGCCCACAGACTTCGTAGCCGGCATCCAGCGCTTCCGTTCCGAAGGCACCTCGCTCAAGATGAATCTCGCGTTGAACGGCCTCCCGGAATTCACGGCGTTCCCGGGCGCCCCCGGCCCGCAGCACCGGGCCACCATGCACCTGTGCCCCTCGATCGAGTACGTCGAACGCGCCTGGGACGACGCCAAGTACGGCCGCCCGTCGCGCTCCCCGCTGATCGAGATGACCATCCCGACCATGTACGACGCCACGCTAGCGCCGCCCCGGCATCACATCATGGGGATCTTCCTGCAATACGCGCCCTACACGCTCCAAGGCACCGATTGGGATGCGGAGCGCGAGCCCTACGCCGACCGTGTCCTCGAAGTGATCGAGCAATACTGCCCGAACATCCGCGACATCGTGGTCGAGCGCCAGACCCTCACGCCGCTCGATCTGGAGCGCCGCTTCGGCCTCACCGGCGGTAACATTTTTCACGGCGAAATGTCGCTCGATCAAATGTTCGTGCTACGCCCACTGGCCGGTTGGGCACGCTACCGGACGCCTATCAAAGGACTGTATCTCTGCGGCTCCGGTGCACATCCCGGCGGCGGCGTCATGGGCGCGGCCGGACACAACGCAGCCCGCGAAATCCTCAAAGACCGCTAATTCGACCGCGAAAATCACTCGTAAGTAACTTGCAGATTCGTAAACGATCCGTCCGGCAAATTCCGCACGCCCAGGCCATTCAATCCCAGAAACGGCAATTGAATATTGCCCGTCGGAATGCCGAACACGCGAATCTTGCCGCGCTGATTCGCCACAGCGGGAAACTGCTGATCGAGCACAAACGCCGTGTGCTGCAGCGGTTGCAGCACAATCGAAAAATCGTTGACGATCACTCTCCCGGTTTCGTCGTAAGCCACGATCAGCGCCGTCTGCGCCTGCGTGGAACTCGGATTGGTAAGCGCCAAGCCGACCAGGGCGCCGCTCGACTCATCGAACGGCATCGAAAAACTGGTGTTCATCGTAGGGTCGCCGGTTACCGACGCCTGCTGATCTTGCTGATCGCCGTGAACCTTGTAGACCGCCATCGCGGAATAATCTTCGTAGCCTTCCACCTTCGCCCACCCCTCGGCCAATCCCGAGCTGTTCCCCGATGAAATCAGAAATTTGGCGCCGTTCCCGGGCACCGTGACGGTAGTGTTACTGCCGATCCCTGGAATGGACCAAGGCGCCCCGTTGTCCTGCCAGAAGGTCACCGTATAAGCCTGCGCGTATTTGCTGCGGTTGGTGATCGTCAGGGTGGTCTGCCAGCCGCCGCCATCCACGATCTGCGACAGAACTTTGGTGTAGCCCGCAGGCCGGATGGTGGTCACGTTGCCCAGGATAATGAAGCGCTTCGTATTCACGCCGTTGACCGTACAATCCGCCGAATCGCAGGAAGCTTCCTGCGCCGACGTATTAAACCCAACGATCCCTCCGTCGTTGGTAAGAGCCGACAGAAAATTGCCGTTAAAGAAGCGGTCGCCGATGTGAGCCGGTAGGCTCGCGAACACGCGTACGGTATTCGCAAACCCGGTAGGAGCCGGCGCCGCGCCTGGCACTCCATAATGATACCCAGTGGTAAACGTAGTCCCCGGCGTCACGGTAATGTCCACGTTCGAATACGTGTTGCTGACGGAATCATAAACAAACGAACCCGTCGCCTGCGCCCCGTCGTCAAACAAAACATTGTCCAGATACCAGGTGCGGGGACCGAAGGCCGTAGCTGCGGTCACGCTACCCGCGGTCATGCTGATGATCGACTCCGCGGTCGCATACTGGCACGTAGTGTTCAAACACACACCTTCATACGAACCCAGATCGAGCGGAATGGTTCCGCCTCCCGTCGAGAGAGTTCCCAGAAACCCCCACTGCAACATGCCGGAGATCCCGGTGACCGGATTGGGAGTCGTCCAAAAGACCACTACCGCCGGACGCGCAATGGGACTTTGCACGGTATAGTGATTGCCCGTGACGAGTGCAGTCGCCGCCGTCGAAGCCGTCCCCGGCGTGGTGGTGATATCGATCGACGTGTACAATCCCGTGACCGTGTCATACACAAAGGACCCCACCGCGCGGCTACCGTCGGAGAACGTGACGCCGTTCAAATACCAAGTCACCGGAGCAGCGTGCATCGCAGGACTCAACGATAAGGCTAGGAGTGCAAGAAACAGCAGACGAGTTCTGTAGGTGATCATTTATCTCCGGGATAATCTCTCTATTGTCCCGGAACCGCCGAGTGTTAGTCAATGGAAGTTTTACCACATTCTCTTGACAGAGTAGCGTTGAATCTGCACATCGCTGGTAACCAGCGTCAGCCCTTCGGCCGCCGCTTGCGAGATCAGCATGCGATCGAATGGGTCCTTGTGGAAATCCGGCATTCCGGCTAGTGCCGTAAAGTGCGCGGACCGAATCGACAAAATGCTGCCGCCTAGAAGTTCGCACGCCCGTTTCCACCAGTTCACAGGATCGGCGATCTTCAGCAAGCCTTTTTGAGATTTTATGACCACTTCCCAATAAGTCACTACGCTCATCACGCGTGGCCCAGCCCGCAGGGCTCTGCGTGCGGTAGCAGACAACAGGTCCGGATCGGCCAGAGCCCAGATCACAGTGCTGGTATCGAGCAGGTACGGACCCTCTACCAACGCCCCTCCCAGAAGGCCTCGGCTTGTTTGGGCGTCAGAGCTTTATCCCAGCCCCTTTTTCCACGAGATCTCGTCCCGCATCGCTCCGAATTGCGGCTTCACCGACGCTTGCGCCCGTACCAGCTGCGCCACCGGCCGCCCATGCCGGAGGATGACGATGTCCTTGCCGTCCTCCAAAAGATCCAACAGTTTGGAGAGCTGTGTTTTCGCAATTTAGTCCTTTTTTTTAGTCATATCAAGCGGCGCCGGGGGCGGCATGCTCGCGAAAGCCATCGCCAACGCCAGTGCATCGATCTCATTCATATTCTCCGCGGTAGACGCCCCATCGCGAATGAACACCTCGAACGCCATCGCGACCGACGGGCCGGTATTGTGGAATCCGTGCAGCGTCCCTTTGTCCATATAGAACACCTGACCCGGTACCGCCGCCGTCTTCTCCGTCCCCTTTGTGAATTCGATCGAGCCTGTGATGGGCAGGAACAAATGGAACCGGACATCATCATGCGTGTGCATCTTCCGGGTGGCGCCGGCTTGGATCTCGACGCGCAGCACGCGCACCTGCGGCTTATCGAGCAGCACCGCACGCGCGACCCCAGCATCCTGCGTCGGCACCGCCGCCGGCCCCGGTATCTGCGCCGATGCAACAGCGGCCGTCAAAAGTATCGGAATCATCAAAGCGCAAGCATTCATAGTCTGTCCACGGTATCCACTTTCCCCGCCGAGAGCAAGCACCGGCTCCCCATCCGTTACGATCATTAAATATGCCGCTGCGCCTCATGCCCACTCGCCACTCCCCGTTTTACAGTCCCTTTCTAGCCCTACACGCTGCCGGATTCCTTGAACGCGAAGGCATCGAGTCCACTATTCGTCTCCCCGCGGAAGGCGAAAGCACGGGCGCGATCTTACGTCGTGGAGAAGTTGACGTGATCCAAAGTGCCGTCTCCGCGGCCTGGACCGAATTAGAAAAGGGCGCGAGCGACATCCCCATCCACATCGCGCAAATCAATCGACGCGACGGCTTCGTTCTAGTCGCCCGCCACCCCGAAGCAAACTTCGCATGGCCGAACCTGGCGGGCAAGACGCTGATCGCCGACCACGGACACCAGCCGTTCATCATGCTGCGCTGGGCCGCCCACAACCGCGGCGCCGATCTCTCGGAAGCGAATCTCCTCAACTTAGGCTCCGCACAAGAAATGGAAGCCGCCTTCCGCGCCGGCCAAGGCGACTACATCCACTTGCAAGGCGGGGTGCCGCAGCAGTTGGAGCGCGACGGCGCCGGCTACATCGTGGCCTTCACCGGCGAAGGCCTTGAGCCGCTAGCATTCTCCAGCATCGCCGCCCCGCGCGCGTTCGTCGAGAGCGATCGCCTGCAGCCGCTGCTGCGCGCGTTCGCAAAAGCGAAATCGTGGACCAACGAGTCTCCCGCAGAGGAAGTGGCCCGCATTCTAACGCCGCTCTTCCCCGCCCTACACGTCGCAGCGCTCACCGCCGCCATCGCCGCCTGCCAGAAGCTAGGCTGCTGGGAAGGAGACGCCCCCATCCCTCGCGCCGACTACCAGCAAGCCGAAACAATCTTCCTGTGGGCCCGCGGCATCCAGCGCGCGCACCCCTATGAAGAGGTGTGCCATGCTGGAGCTAGATGAGCCGTCCTCCGGAACCCACTCCGCCCAAGGCCGCTGAGAAGCCTGCGGAAACGCCCAAGAAAAACCGCTCCATGACGCGCAAAGCCTTCGGCGAACTACTCAAGCGCGTCATCACCAAGTCGGATCCGAAAGCCAACTAACGTGTTCGCCGCGCATACTGGATTCGGACGGAACTATGGGCGCTCGCTGGTCATCACGCGACAGGGAGTTGTCGCTACGAGTCAAGCGCTAGCCTCGCAAGCCGGCGCACAAATCCTGGCGCAAGGCGGTTCGGCCGTCGATGCCGCCATCGCAGCCAACGCCGTGCTGGGCGTAGTCGAGCCCATGATGGATGGCATCGGCGGCGACTTGTTCGTGCTCTATTGGGATGCAAAAACCGGGGAGCTGACCGGCTTGAATGCCTCCGGCCCCGCGCCCCGCGCCTTGTCTCCCGCTTTCCTGGCGAGTGGCGGCGTGACCACCATGCCGCTCGCGGGCATTCACGCCGTCACCGTCCCCGGAGCCGTCGACGGCTGGGCGCAGCTTCACAAGCACTACGGGAATTTACCGTGGGACCGCCTGTTCGTCTCGGCCATCGCTTACGCCGAGCAGGGCTTCCCGGTCACCGAAGCCATCGAAGAACAGTGGACCTCCCCCGTGTCGTTCGATCGCCTCATGAGCCACACGGAATCGTCACGCGTGTTCCTGGTGAACGGCAACCCGCCGCAGCAAGGTGATGTGTTCCGCAATCCCGGCTTGGCCGACGCCTACTGTAGTCTAGCCGCCTCCGGATCACGAGCTTTCTACGAAGGCGAAATCGCCGCCGCGATTCTCAAGACCTCGCAATCGCTCGGCGGCACCATGACCGCCGAAGATTTGTCGTCCTTCTCGGCCGAGTGGGTCGAGCCCATCTCCATCGACTATCGCGGCTGGCGCGTGTACGAACTCCCGCCCAACGGCCAAGGCATGGCGGCGCTGGAAATGCTTAACATCATGGAGACCGCGCCCGCCGACCCCGACGGCCCATTTACCGCCGCCGAAATGCACAAGCGCATCGAAGCGATGAAACTGGCGTACTCCGACGTCTACCGCTACAACGCCGACCCGCGCGTCTGCGAAATACCGATCGCGAAATTACTCTCGAAAGAACACGCCCGTGAACGCGCTGCACTGATCGATCCGCGCACTGCCAACGGCCGCGTAGCCGCTGCCCGCATGTCCGGTAGCGATACCACGTATCTGACGGTGGCCGACCGCGAAGGTAACATCGTGAGCTGGATTCAAAGCATCTTTAGCAATTTCGGCTCGGGGATCACCGTCGACGGCATGGGCTTCACGCTGCAAAATCGCGGCGCAGGATTTACGCTCGACCCCACGCATCCCAACGTGCTCGCCGGCGGCAAGCGTCCGTTCCACACCATCATCCCCGGCTTCATGGAACGCGGCGACGCGCACATCAGCTTCGGCATCATGGGCGGACCCAATCAACCCCTGGCGCACGCCCAGTTTGTATCGAACGTGGTCGACTACGGCATGAACCTGCAGCAGGCTCTGGAGTCGCCGCGCTTCACCAAGAGCGGCCCCGCCGGCTGCGACGTGCTGATCGAATCGCGCGTCCCCGAGCCGGCGCTGCAAAAACTAACCGCCATGGGCCATGAGATTTCCGTGCGCCGTGAGTACACCCAGGAAATGGGCCGCGGCCAGGCGATCTTGCACGATTCGAAAACCGGCACCAACTACGCCGCCTCCGACCCGCGCGCCGACGGCGCCGCCACCCCTGAGCCAATCGTGGTGTAGCAAAGAGGGACAGTACACTCAATCACCGGCCACCCGCTTCGAGCAACACTGCCCAGGATTCCCGGTGATTGAGGATACTGTCCCTCTTTGCGCTAATCGATGAAACTGTAAGCCGGCAGCGTCAAGAATTCCTGGAAATCCGCACTGGTCATCATCTGCCGGAATATTTCCGCCGCCTTAGTAAACTCCGCGCCAGCATCCCCGCGTTTGGCGAGTTGTTCATCCACCACTCCGTTCACCATCGCAGCCGTCACCGCCCGCCCATCGTCGAGCTTGGCCCCGAACTTCACCCACTGCCAAACCTGCGCGCGGCAAATCTCGGCCGTGGCCGCGTCTTCCATCAGGTTGTAAATCGGCACGCAGCCAACCCCGCGCAGCCACGCTTCGAGATACTGCAAGCCCACATCGATATTCCAGCGTAGCCCCGCCTCGGTAATGGTGCCTTCGGTAGCGGCCAACAAATCCCTCGCCTTGATATGAACGTCCTCGCGCTTTTTCGAAATCTGATTCGGCGCCGGCATCCCCTCATCGAAAATCTGTTTGGCAATCGGCACCAACCCAGGGTGAGCCACCCACGTCCCATCATGCCCGGCCCGTACCTCGCGCAACTTGTCCTGACGAACTTTTTCCAGCGCCTGCTCATTCGCCACCGGGTCATTTTTAATCGGCACCTGCGCCGCCATGCCGCCCATCGCATGAATTCCACGCCGGTGACAAGTCTGAATCAACAGTTCCACGTAAGACTTCAAAAAATGCCGCTCCATTGTGACTTCCGCCCGGTTGGGCAGCACGAAAGTCGGGAAGTTGCGGAACTTCTTGATGAAACTAAAAATGTAATCCCAGCGCCCGCAGTTGAGCCCCGCGGAATGGTCCTTCAGCTCGTACAAGATCTCGTCCATTTCGAACGACGCCAGAATCGTCTCGATCAGCACGGTGGCGCGGATGGTCCCGCGCGGCACTCCCAGTGCATCCTGCGCGAAGTTGAAAACGTCGTTCCATAGCCGCGCCTCGACGTGACTTTCCAGCTTCGGCAAGTAGAAATACGGACCCGACCCGTTCGCCATCAACTGCTTCGCGTTATGGAAAAAGTACAATCCGAAATCGAACAACGACCCCGAGATCGGCTTGCCCTCGCGCAGCACATGCTTCTCATTCAAATGCCACCCGCGCGGCCGAACCAATAAGGTCGCGACCTTGTCGTTGAGCTTGTACTTCTTGCCCTCGGGACTTGAGAACTCAATCGTCCGCCGGTTCGCGTCGCGCAGATTGATCTGCCCCTCGACGTTGTTGCTCCAGGTGGGCGAGTTGGCGTCCTCGAAATCCGCCATGAAGACATTCGCGCCGGAGTTGAGCGCGTTGATCACCATCTTGCGGTCCACCGGCCCCGTGATTTCAACGCGCCGGTCTGTCAGGTCGCGCGGGATCGGAGCCACTGTCCACTCACTCATGCGGATGTCGGTCGTTTCCGTCAGGAAATCCGGGAAATGACCAGCGTCGATTTCAGTCTGCCGTTCTTGCCGGCTCGCGAGAAGCTCTTGCCGGCGCCCCTCGAACTTCGCCGCAAGACTAGCCACGAAGTGTATCGCTTCGGGCGTCAGGATCTCGGCATACGCAGCACTCACCGGCGCCGTGATCTCTAGCTCAAAATCTCGAGCTTGTGTAGTGCCCGGCATATAGTTTATTATCCTCTCGCGGCTTGTCCCTGGACTTCCGCGGCATCAAGTGTGTCCGCCTGGGGTTTATGCGGCAAAGGTAGTTTGATCAATCCGGCAGCCATCAAAGCCGCGCAAAAAGTCATGATGGCGCCGCCATAGAAAACCGCGCTCCAGGAGCCGGTTTTCTCGAACAACATGGGCGCCAGGTATCCACCCACAATAGCGGCGGCACCCTTGGTGCTATACAAAAAGCCGTAGTTTGCGCTGGCGTTACGTGAGCCAAAAACATCGGCAGTCAGTGATGGGAAGAGCGAGTAAATCTCGCCCCAGCTGAAATAAACGATTGCCAGGCAAACGATGAAGTACGTGTCCGATCCGGGCGCCAGGAGGGGAACACTCAGCAGCGCCGCCGCCTGAATCAGAAATGCAATCACCATGGTTCGCTCACGCCCAATATGATCGGAAACCCAGCCCCAAAATAGGCGCGAGGCGCCGTTGGCGATGGGATTCATGGAGGCAGCGAAAATGAGTGCGGCGGCCGTGATTTTGAAAGTCTCCGCCAGTTTTGCCAAATTCGCGGTCACCATCAGCCCGCCGACGCCCATGATGAACATCATCAGATAGAGGACGTAAAAATGCGAAGTTCGCAGCATTTGCCCGGGCGTAAAATCCTCGCCGCGGCTGCGGATCTTTGGCTTAGCTGGAGCGGCGGTGACCTCCCTCGGCTTGGGGCTGCGCAGGAATTGCGCGGCGCACATAATCACGAAGCCCTGTGCCAGGCCCGTATATATGAATGTGGTTTTGTAACCGTCGGACTTCAACAAGTGCGCGATGAGAGGAATGAACAGCGCCGTCCCCGATCCGAACGCCGCAGCGGTTATGCCAGCGGCCAGTCCTCGCTTATCGGGAAACCATTTAAGCGCCACGCCCATCGATCCGCAATAGACCAACGCTGCGCCGACTCCCGCCGCGGCATAGAAGGAGTAGAGCGCCGGAAGGCTGTCAGCTTGGCTCATCATGGCCCAGCCGCCCCCGCACAGCAGTCCGCCCAAGGTCATCATGAAGCGGGGGCCAATCTTATCGATCAACCATCCCGATACAGGCATCAACCAGGTTTGACAAACGATGAATATCGAAAAGGCCAGCCCCACGTCGGACAACTTCCAATGCTGTACGGGATGCCCGCCGATCAGCGGTTTGACGAACAACGTCCAGGCGTATTGAAAGTTCGCGATCATGATCATGGCGACCGCCGCCGATGCTAAACGAACCCAACGATTCACTGAAACCTCCTACGAAGAGGATATTGCGCCTAAAAGTCTCGTACAAGCATATACCGTCCGCGTGTGCGGCATGGGGATTCCCAGGCGCTCTCCCAACTCCACCACCGCGCCCACTACCGCTTCGAGTTCCATGGGCCGGCCCGCCTCCAGATCCTGCAGCATCGAGGTTTTATGCTCGCCGACTTTCTCCGCGCCCGCGATGCGCTGGTCGATCGAAATCGGCATCTCGATTCCCATTTTCCCCGCCACTGCTTCCACTTCACTCATGATGTTGCGGACCACTGGACCCACTTCCATGTCGCGCGCCATTTGCGCCAGCGTCGCCCGCGTCAATGCGCTGATCGGATTGAACGCGACGTTGCCTAGAATTTTCACCCAGATCTCCGTGCGGATTTTTTGCGTGACCGGGCAGCGCATCCCGGCTTTGATCAATGTGTCCGAGATCGCCTTCGCACGATCCGAGCGCGTGCCATCCGGCTCCCCCAGTGACAGACGATTCCCTTCGATATGGCGAATGACGCCCGGCTCCGGAATGTCGGTAGCGAAGTAGGCGATCGAAGCCACCACGCGCTCCGCCGGAATCGCCGACGCAATCGCGCCGCCGGGATCGACGCGTTCCAGGTGCAAGCCCGTGAGCTCGCCCGCGTGCGTTTGAAAATACCACCACGGAATGCCGTTCTGTGTGCTAACCACCGTAGTGTTCTCGCCGATCAACGGCTGTACCTGCGGTGCGAGCTGCGTCAGGCCGTGCGCCTTCACGCCCAGAAAGATGACGTCCATCGGCCCGGCGTCTTTCAAATCGCCGATGACGCGCGGACGAACTTCAAAATCACCGTCGGCGCTGACCACGCGCAGCCCGCGCTCCTGCATCGCCCGTAAATGCGGACCGCGTGCGAAAAGAGTCACGTCCTGCCCCGCGCGCGCCATGCGAGCGCCCAGGTATCCGCCGATGGCCCCGGCGCCGGCAATCAGAAACTTCATTGCCCGCCCGCGAGAGCCTTTCCGACAGCACCACGCTGAATCTTACCAGTGGCCGTGCGTGGAATGGTTTCCACCACGAACAGCTTCTTCGGCATCTTAAAGTCCGCGAGCCGTTCCTTGCAGAACGCCAGAATGGCCGCTTCGGTCGCCGGTTCACGCAACACGACAGCCGCGTTGACCTCCTCACCCCACATCGGATGCGGCACGCCAAACGCCAACGCTTCCGCCACCGCCGGATGCGCCAGCAGAACCTCGTCGATCTCGCGCGGACCGATCTTCTCGCCGCCCCGATTGATCAGCTCCTTCAGACGACCCGTGAGCGTTAGATAGCCGTCCGCATCCAGAAACCCTTGATCGCCGGTACGGAACCAACCGTTGGTAAACGATTTCGCCGTCGCCTCCGGATTGTTCTCGTATTCGGAAACCACGTTAGGGCCTTGGATGCAGACCTCGCCCCGTTCCCCCGTCGCCAATACATTTCCGGCGTCATCCAGGATGCCGATCTTGACTCCAGTACCCGGACCCACCGAGCCCGGCTTGCGTGCCAGCGGCGGCTGAGGATTCGAGCTCATCTGATGCGACGCTTCCGTCATTCCGTACGCCTCCAGCACCGGCGCCCCGAACAGCTCTTCCATCTTCGCCATCATTTCGGGAGGCAGTGCCGCGCTGCACGAGCGAATAAAACGCAGCCCCTCGCGCCCGGCTGGCGGTTCTTTCGCACGCGACAAAAGGAGATTGTGGATAGTAGGCACCGCCGAATACCAAGTGGCACCCGAATCACTCACCGTGCGCCAGAAGGACAGCGGATTAAACTTGTTCGGCACCGCCACAGTGCCGCCCGAGAGCAACGTCGAAAGCGTCGAAGCCACCAGGCCGTGCACATGAAACAGCGGCATCACGCACAGCGACACATCCTTCGGCGTCAAGCTGTAAGTAGCCACGATATTCACCGTTGACGCCGTGATGTTGCGATGCCGGATTGGCACCCGCTTTGGCCGCCCCGTGCTCCCGCTGGTATGCAGCACTAGCGCAACGTCATCGCCCGTTGGCGCCGCAGCCGTTTTTCCGTGAGGCGCGCCGGCTATCGTTACAATTCCGTTCGCGTCCATCTCCAGCGTATAGACCGGGACGCCCTGCGCCGCCGCAGCCTTGCGTGCCGCCTCCGAGCCCTCCGCCATGCACAGCAAAACCTTGGCATTCGTGTCTTCCAAAAAGAACGTGAACTCATCCTCGCGATACCCCGGGTTCAAAGGCGCCGCGGTGCCCGCCACTGACCCCGCCAGGAAGCTGACCACCGCCGGCAATCCATTCGGCAGCACCGTCGCCACACGGTCGCCGCGCCCGATCCCGATGGATGCCAGACTGTCCGCCATCGCTCCCACCTGCTTGCGCAGCGAATCGTAGGACACGCGGATTCCAGCCTCTGGCAGCAGAAATGCCGTGTTCCCGGCTGGTGCCACGTGGATCAGTTCGAGAATAGTGTTGGGTTGAGACATAAGTACAATCTTAAGCTAGAACCAGCCCCCTGAGTTCTGGCAGACCGCGAATGCCGTGCACACACGTTTACCCTTATCAGCGTGCAATCTTTGCACGCCAGGATGTGGCGAGCGCGATGCTATACTACGAACGCATTTAAGTCTATTCATGGATAAATAAACACCCGGCCTCCCCAGGGAAACCATGCCAGCATTAATGTTGTTACTGGTGGAAGATAACCCCGCCGATGTTTTTTTGGTTCGCGAGTCCCTGCGCGAAGAAGGCCTGGATTGCGATTTGCAAGTGGCGGATGATGGCGAACAAGCCCTCCAGTTTTTCGAGCGCGTGGACACCGGCAGCCAGACGCCGCCCGATCTACTGTTGCTGGATTTAAACGTACCGCGCGTTGGCGGCGAACAAGTGCTGGAGCGCCTGCGGAAGACCCGGCAATGCGCGGGAATCGCGGTGGTGGTGATTACCTCGTCCGAATCGCCCCACGACCGCCAGAAGGCCAAAGACCTGGGCGCCGACGAATATTTCCGCAAGCCGACCAACCTCGACGA
>Ga0070681_10003549_pt1 | contig 14629 bp, 10 predicted proteins | sample KBSC83BmetaG_FD_65650 | JGI IMG/M metagenome (GOLD analysis project Ga0070681, IMG submission 65650) | Corn rhizosphere microbial communities from Kellogg Biological Station, Michigan, USA - KBS C8-3B metaG | ecosystem: Host-associated > Plants > Roots > Rhizosphere | place: USA: Michigan... | reverse complement strand
CTCGAGATCGTTCGCAACGTCAAGGCGCTGCTGCCGCAGATCCAGCGGGCCGCGCCGCCGGGGCTGACGATCGCCAGCAAGTATGACATCGCGTTCTTCGTGAACGCTTCGATCGAGGAGGTGATTCGCACTCTGATCGAGGCAGTCCTGATCGTCATCGTCGTGATCTTCCTGTTTCTGGGTTCTTTCCGCGCAGTGGTGATTCCGGTCGTCACGATCCCGCTGTCATTGATCGGGACGGCCGCATTGATGCTTGCCGGGGGTTTCTCGCTGAATCTCCTGACTCTTCTGGCCATGGTGCTTGCCACCGGACTCGTCGTCGACGATGCCATCGTGGTGGTCGAGAACATTCATCGCCACATCGAGGAAGGGCTCTCGCCGGTGCAGGCCGCATTGGTCGGCGCCCGGGAGATCTTCAGCCCGGTCATCGCGATGACCCTCACGCTCGCTGCCGTCTACACGCCCATCGGCCTGATGGGTGGATTGACCGGGGCCTTGTTTCGCGAGTTTGCGTTCACTCTGGCGGGCTCCGTGGTCGTATCCGGCGTCGTTGCGTTGACCTTGTCGCCGATGATGAGCTCAGGGTTGCTCCACGATCGCGTGAGTGAAGGCCGGTTGGCGAAAGCCATTGAGCACCGGATAGCGCAACTGACGGCCGCCTACGCACGCTGCCTGGATGTAACGTTGGCCGCCCGGCCCGCGGTGTTGCTGGTGGGTGCGGGGGTGCTGGGTGCGATCATTGTGTTGTTCAACGGCGCGCAACGGGAGCTGTCGCCCCCTGAGGATACGGGAACCATCTACCTGCAAACGAAGGCCCCGCAGTACGCGAATGCTGAGTACGGCGCACGCGCAGCGCACGAGGCTCAGCGGCTGATGAGCACGACTCCGGAGTTCGTCTCGAGCTGGTTCAGCACGGGTGGCGACTCAATGGGTAGCGGCTCGGGCGGCATCAACCTGCGCAGATGGAACGAGCGGTCGCGATCGGCGGCACAGATTCAAGCCGAGCTCAATGCCCGCGGCGCAAGCGTGACCGATGTGCGTGTGAGCGCCTATCAGGGCTCGGCGCTGCCGGCGGCCAGCAGCGGTCTGCCGGTACAGATGGTCATCCGTTCACCGGAGGATTTCCCCGCCCTCTATCAGTCGATGGAGCGGATCAAAGGCGCGGCGCGCGCGAGCGGACTGTTCGCCTATGTAGACAGCGATCTCGCGTTCGACAGCCCCGAGGCGCGGCTGACGATCGATCGCGCCAAGGCGGGCGAATTGGGCGTGAGCATGGATGAGATCGCGGGCACGCTCGCGATCCTGGTGGGGGAGAACTACATCACGCGGTTCAACTGGCACGACCGTTCGTACGACGTCATCGCTCAGGTGCCACGAGCAGCCCGGGCGACGCCGGAGGAGCTCGGCCAGTTCTACGTGAAGTCCGGAAGCGGTGCGCTATTGCCGCTGGACACAGTGGTCCACATCAGCATGCGGCCCCAGGCGAATCAGCTCCCGCAGTTCAACCAGATGAACTCCGCAACCCTGTCGGCCATTCTGGCGCCCGGCGTCACGATGGGGCGCGCCGTGCAGTTCCTGAAGTCGCAACCGCTCACTCCGGGGGCGACTCTCGATTGGTTGGGCGAGAGCCGTCAGTACGTCACGGAAGGCGATCGCCTGACCTTCTCGTTCCTGTATGCCCTGGTCGTGATCTTCCTGGTGCTCGCCGCGCAGTTCGAGAGTTTTCGCGACCCGCTGGTGATCCTGGTGACCGTCCCGCTGGCCGTCTGCGGAGCGCTCGTCCCACTGTATCTGCAGTATGCAACGTTGAATATCTATACGCAGATCGGGTTGGTCACCTTGATCGGACTGATCTCCAAGCACGGCATCCTGATGGTCTCCTTTGCCAACCAGCTCCAGCACGAGCAGGGACTGAATCGGATTCAGGCGATCCGCCGCGCCGCCGAGGTGCGCATGCGGCCGGTCCTGATGACGACCGCCGCCATGGTCGCAGGCCTCGTGCCACTGATTTTCGCCTCCGGCGCGGGAGCGTCCAGCCGCTTCGCCATCGGTATCGTGGTAGCGACCGGCATGTTGGTGGGAACGCTCTTTACGCTGTTCGTGCTTCCCACGATGTACAGCTTCATCGCTCGCGATCATCGGGCTGCTGCCGACAGCCCCCGCCAGCGGGAGCTGGTTGCGACGCAGACCTAGCCGCTGTTCCGCAGTGCCGTCGCCACGGCGTTGATCGACAGGTGAATGCCCTCGCGCACCCGCGCATCGTTCTCTCCCGCCCGGTGTCGTTTCAATAGCTCCACCTGCAGCAGGTTCAGCGGCTCGATATAGGGGAGCCGCAGCCGGATCGAGGCATCCAGCGCGGGGTTCTTCTCCAGCAGGCGCGACTGTCCGGTGACGGAAAGCAGGCAATCGTGCGTGGACTTCCACGCCGAATGAATACGCTCGAAGAGCGTCTCCGCCAGTGCCCTGTCCTGGACCAGCGAGGCGTAGCGGCGCGCAATCTCCATGTCCGACTTCGCCAACACCATCTCCATGTTATCGAGTGTCGTACGGAAGAACGGCCACGCGGCCACCATCTCCCGCAACAATCCCTGGTCGCAGAACGAGCGCAGCGCTTGTCCAACCCCGTACCAACCCGGCAGCATGACCCGCGCCTGCGACCAGCTGAAGACCCACGGAATCGCGCGCAGGTCCTCGATCCGGTCGGATTTCGTCCGCGAGGCCGGGCGTGACCCGATTTTCAGCTCGGCGATTTCCGCAAGGGGTGTCATCTGCCGGAAGAAGGTCCTGAACCCTTCCGTCTCATACACGAGCCCGCGGTAAGCCTGGAAAGCCTCCTTCGAGAGCTGCTCCATCGCTCCAGCGAAACGCGTCACTTCCTCGGCGGAGGCCGTGGCCGGCTCGAGTGAGGCGAGGAGGGTGGCTGCGGTGATGGCCTCGAGGTTGGCGGCCGCGCTTTCCCCATTGCCGTACTTTGCAGCGATCACTTCGCCTTGCTCGGTGATCCGGATCCTGCCCTGAACGGTGCCGCGCGGCTGCGCTCGGATCGCCGCGAACGAGGAGCCGCCCCCGCGCCCGACGGAACCGCCCCGGCCATGGAAGATCTGCATCGACGTGCCGGCTTCTTCGAAAACACGCGCGAGCGCACGCGTCGCCTGATTCAGACTCCAGACCGAGGTCAGGTAGCCGCCATCCTTGTTGGAATCCGAGTAGCCCACCATCACTTCCTGAAAGCCGCGGCGCTCGGCGGCCTGACGGATCTCGGGCAGGCCCAGCCACGAGCGCATGATCTGCGGAGCCCTCTGCAGGTCGCCGATGGTCTCGAAGAGCGGCACCACCATGATGGCCGCCTCGCCGGCATCGGCCGGCCGGTACAGACCCGCCTCCTTCAACAGCAGGTTGACCTCCAGCATGTCCGAGACGCTTTCGCATTTGGAGATGATGTAGGTGGTGATGCACGCCGGGCCGTATCGCTCGTGCGCCTGTGCCGCTGCGCGAACGATTGCGAGCTCCGACTTGGTTTCATCGGCGTAGCTGGCGAAGGGGCTGGCCAGCAGCCGTGCGCTGGCGAGTTCCCGCCTCAACAGCGTGACGCGGGAGGTCTCGTCGAGTGAAAGATAGTCGTTCTCCACGCCGGCGACCTTCAGCAGATCGGCCACCACTCTCGCGTGGACGTCCGAGTTCTGCCGCAAATCGAGGGTCGCCAGATGGAAACCGCAGCTGTCGACCGCCCGGATGAGCCGGCCGAGCGCCCCGCCGGAAGCGAGCAGCCGCGCACCGCTTTGGGCCAGCGAGTGCGCAATCGTGGCCAGATCGGTGCGCAACTCCTCCGGGCGCAGATAGGGCTTGCCGGGGACGGAGGCGCGCCGGGCCGGCGGATGTCCGATCAACTGCTCATAAGTGGCCGCGAGACGCGCGTAGCAACCGGTGAGGACGCGGCGATACGGCTCATCGCGGTGCGAGGGATTCGTGTCCCCGCTTGCTTCGGCGAGCTCGTCCACTTCGTCCGTGATTGCCGCCAGCTCCGTGGAAATGGACAGCTCGGCTCCCAGAGCGTGCAACTGGTCCAGGTAGTTGTCGAGCGCGGCTCGCGAAGCGCGCAGGAGCGCCAGGTGAAGCGAGTCCGCGGTCACGTTCGGATTGCCGTCCCGATCGCCGCCGATCCAGCTCCCCAGGCGCAGGAAACTCTTCGGCCGGTGCGGGAGCGCGTGCTCCCACCGCGCGTAGAGCATTGGAAGCACCGGCAAGAACACGTCGCGCAGATAAGTGAGTGCGATCTCGACCTCATCGGCAACATAGAGGCGCTCGCGGCGCAGCGGACGGGTCTGCCAAAGCAGCGCGATTTGCCGAACGATCGCGTCCTCGACGGCATCGCCATTGGGCGCTTCCGTGCGGCCCTGATCGCGGTAGCGCATCAGCTCGGCGATGCGGTTGCGATGGTCGAGCATGCTCTTGCGCATGACTTCGGTAGGGTGGGCTGTCAGCACCGGCACGATGAGGGCGGCATCCAGCAGTTCCGCCGCGCGTTCGCAGCCGACGCCCTTTGCCGCAAGGCGTTGCAGGGCGGCGGCGACGTCCTCCCCGGACTCGTTCAGGCCTCCCTGACGGTCTTCGGCGAGATTCGCGAGCATCGAGAACAACATGAAGCCGCGCACGAACGCGAGGGTGTCGTCCAGGCTCAATGCATCCAGCCCACGATCCATCGAGCCTGCATCCCCACCCCCCCGCTGCCGATCGACTCCACGATGGCGATCGACGGAGCTCGCCCGGATGCTCTCGATGCGCTCGAACAGGCGATCGCCGCCATAAGCGCGGATCACATCCCCGAGGAGCCGCCCCAGATAGCGGATGTCCGGGTTTTGGGCGAGGGGCTTGACGGGGGTGTTCATCGCGTTTTTCCGGACTGAGGGGCAAGGGTAAGGGGCGGCCATTGTGCTCAACAGCTCCGGGGCATGCAAAAAGCGCGCTGACGCTTGCCGCGCGGCCAGGGGTCCTGCTATGGTTTTGCGATGCCCGCGCGCAAACACGCCACCGTCCAAGCCAAACAATCCCCTTACGGGGCGGCTGGGCCGTGTTCGTGTTGCGCGCGCTGAAGCATCACCGAATCACTGCAAGCGAGGCCCCGCCGGCAACGACGGGGCCTCGTGCTTTCTGGCGGGGCGCTCGTCCGGTGGTGGCCTTCCTTTAGGGAGCCAGACGAGCCATGAGTGTCGCGTTTCTGTTCAAAGGCCTGTTGCTCGGCCTTTCCATCGCCGCGCCGGTCGGTCCGATCGGCATACTGTGCATCCGCCGCTCCATCGCTGACGGGCCGGGTGTTGGATTCATCTGCGGCCTCGGCGCCGCCGTGGCGGACATGGCGTACGCGCTGTTGGGCGGCTTCGCGCTGGCCACCGTGTCACCGCTGTTGGTGCGCGGTCGCGTCGCGATGGCGGCGGTCGGGGGAGCGTTTCTGCTCTACTTGGGAATCCGCACGTTCCTGGCCAAGCCGCCCGCCGCAGGGGCCGTGGCGCAGGGCGGCGGCACTGGGCACGAGGGCGCCGCGGCGCGTGATGGCGGCGCTGCGCATGCGGGTGGCGCTGCGCATGAGCGTGGCGCTGCGCGTGAGCGCGGGGTCGGATTCCGCGCGTTCCTTTCGACCTTCGTGCTCACGATCGCCAATCCGATGACGATCCTGTCGTTCGCGGCGGTATTCGCGGGAGCGGGCCTCAGCGCAACCGGTGGCCTGCACTACGTGAACACGGGACTTCTGGTGGCGGGAGTGTTCGCGGGCTCAGCGGCCTGGTGGCTGCTTCTGAGCGCGGCGGCGGGGAAACTCCGGCGCCATGTCGGGCCCGCAGCGATGCGGGCGATCAACGCAGCGTCCGGAGTTGTCTTGACGGTCTTTGGACTTTACGTGCTCGCGAGTCTCATACCAGCGCCGACTTGAACCGCGCGAGCATCCGGCCCCAGGCTTTCTCGGCCTGGTCGTGGTCGTAGACCTTTGCGTCCGGCGGACACCAGCCGTGCTGAGTGCCGGTGTAGACCTCGACCTCATGCTCCAGATGAGCTTTGGTGAAGGCATCGTTCAGAACGTCCTTCGCGGTGGGCTGCTGCTTGTCATCGCTCGCCGCGATCGCGATCAGGAACTGGGCCTTCATCTTGGGAATCAGCAGGTGCGGGCTGTCCGGCTTGTCCGTGACGAGTCCACCCCCGTGGAACGTGCACCCCGCGCCGACGCGAGCCGGGAATGCCGCAGCCGTACGCATGACGAAGGGGCCACCCATGCAGTAGCCCGTGGTGCCCATTTTCTTCTTCTTGTCCACGGCGGCCTGACCGTCGAGCCAGGTGACGAAGGCCTTGGCATCGGTCTCGGCCGTCTGCGGGGTGAGGGCGCTCATCATTCCAAAGAGCGCCTGCCGCTTGGCCGGGTCATCCAGGTCCGTGGCGACCGCGGTGGGCGCCTTCTTGACCCGGTAGAACGGATTGATCGTGAGCACCGCGTAACCGGACTCGGCCAGGCGCTTGCCCATCTCCTTGAACGCGGGTCGCAGGCCGAAAATGTCCGGCCACACGAGCACCGCGGGAGACTTGCCGGAGGCCGGATGCACGAAATGCGCGTCGCAGGTTCCGTCCGCAGTCTTGATCTCCACGTCCGACTCTTTCACCTCCGCGGCATCCGCGAGGCGGGGCAGCATGAACGCGATGCTCGAGCCGATCGTGATCGCCCCGAATTGCCGGCGCGAAACATCGCCCGAACGACGGGCAAATTCATCGAAGTCGTCGTTTTCGCACATGAGTGCTCCCTTTTTCGGTCAGTGGGTCCTGGGTGTGCCAGGGTCATTCGACCAAGCCGTGGGCTTGGGTCTTGCAAGCGCGGCCCATGTTGCGCCAATCCCCACAAACGTCGCAAGCTGCGGAATTCGTGCGCGCCGCCAGACGGCAAGCAGGACGGGGCGCCCAGGCGCGGCCGGCCCCGCGCCCCCGAAGTGAGGCGCCGGAATCGACCGGACGCGGGAACGAACCCGCCCCGCAAGTATTGCTGTTGCACCAACAACAAGGACCTCTAGTTGCCCTCGGAAGCCGTTTTTCTTGCGCAGATCGTCGTGTTGGTGGCCACCGGCCGGCTTCTCGGGGAGCTGATGCAGCGTATCCGGCAGCCCGCGATCATGGGCCAGCTCATCGCCGGCATGCTGCTGGGACCCTCGGTGCTCGGGGCGCTGCTCCCGGACCTGCAGCATGCCCTGTTCCCCCCCGACCCCGCCCAGAAGGCGATGCTGAACGCGATCTCCCAGCTCGGGATTCTGCTGCTGTTGGTGATGACGGGCATGGAGACGGATCTCGCGCTGGTGCGCAATTCGCGGCGGGCGGCGCTCAGCGTTTCGCTCGCCGGCATCGCCATCCCATTCGTCTGCGGCGTGCTGCTTGGACACTTCCTTCCCGCGGACCTCCTGCCGGATCCTCACAAGCGCTTCGTCACGGCGCTGTTTCTGGGCACCGCGCTCTCGATCTCGTCGGTCAAGATCGTGACGCTGCTGGTGCGAGAGCTCGGATTCCTGCGCCGCACGGTCGGGCAGGTGATCGTGGCCTCGGCGATCATCGACGACACGCTCGGCTGGATCATCATGTCCGTGATCTTCGGACTGGCTCTCGACGGCAGCGTCGATACCTGGAGCGTGGCGCGCGCGGTACTGGGCACTGTTGCCTTTCTCGCTCTGAGCTTCACGTTCGGGCGGCGCATCGTGTTCTCTCTGATCCGCTGGGCCAACGACCGTTTCGTGAGCGAGCTGCCGGTGATCGCCATGATTCTGGTCATCATGGGTGCGATGGCGCTCGCCACCGATGCGATCGGCGTGCACGCCGTCCTGGGAGCGTTCGTCGCCGGTATTCTCATCGGCCAGTCTCCGATTCTTACACGGCATATCGGTGAACAGTTGCGCGGCCTGATCATCGCGCTGTTCATGCCCGTGTTTTTCGGCACAGCCGGGTTGTCCGCGAATCTGCCAGCCCTTGCAACCTCCAGCCTGTTGCTTCTGACAGGGCTCCTGGTTCTCATCGCGAGCGTTGGCAAGTTCGCCGGCGCGCTGTTAGGGGGCAGGCTCGGAGGGCTCTCGCCAGCGGAATCGTTGGCCGTGGGATGCGGCATGAACGCACGCGGCTCGACCGAGATCATCATCGCGACGTTCGGCCTGTCGATGGGCGCGCTCACTCAAAACATGTTCACGGCGGTCGTGACGATGGCGATCCTGACTACACTTGTCATGCCGCCGATGTTGCGAGCGGCGTTCGCACGCCTCCCGTTCACGCCCGAGGAACACGAGCGGTTGGAGCGGGAGGAAGTGGAGGAGCGCGGCTTCATCCCGAACGTGGAGCGCCTGCTGATCGCCGCGGATGCAAGCCCCAGCGGGCAGTTGGCGTCGCATCTGTTCGGATTGCTCGCGGGAGTGCGCGGGACGCCCGCGACCATTCTGCATTTCGACCCGCAGCCGCCGGAGCAGGTCGAGGACGCCGAAGAAGCCCAGCGCACGGCTTCGCTCGTGAGCGAAGCCGCGCAGACAGGCAGCGACGCCGTCGAGGCGGCTAAAGCGGACGCCGCCAACGGAAACGGCGCCGCCGACGAAAACGGTGCCGCCAATCGCAAGGCCGAGGGCGGTGGCTCGAACCATAAGGTCGATGTCAGCCTGCAACTCGCCGAACCCTCGGTCACCGAATCGGCGATCGCTGCGGAGGCGAAGAAGGGCTACGGGCTGCTCGTCATCGGGCGCGAGCCCGTCTCGCAGCATACCCAGTTCGACCCGCAGATCACCCGTAGCGCCAGCGCGTTCCAGGGACCCGTTGCCATCGTGAGTGCCCGCGGCAAGCACCGCGAGCATGGTGCATACACGCCTCTCAATATTCTCGTACCGATTACTGGCACGGCTGTTTCCAGGCGCGGTGCCGAGCTCGCCGTTGCGCTTGCCGAAGGGTCGAAAGGGCGAGTCGCTGCGTTGCACGTGGGCGGGACCTCGCCCGAGCAGCATCATCAATGGGGCTCGCGATTCGGCGCCGCGCTCGCGCCGGACCGCGTAGCCAACGCGGCCATCAGAGATGTCGTGGAGCTCGGCAGAAGCTACGGAGTCGATGTCAGGGGCATCGCCCGCGGCCGCCGAGCCGCGCAGGATGTGATCCGGCGCGAGATCGACGTGGGCGGTTTCAACCTGTTGGTGATCGGTGTCAGCCCGAGGCCCGACGAGCAACTCTTCTTCGGCGAGGTCGCCGCGGCCCTGCTCGATGGGGCGCGCTGCTCGATCGTATTCCTCTCAACCGAGAGCTGAGCGAGGCTGTCAGGTTGACGCTGCACGGCAACAAGGGCCGGTAACAATTTTTCCTGTTATCAGGCATCGGAGCGTATAGTCCCCGCCAACACCCTCGCGCTCACTGTCGCTCCCGGGTGGACCAAGCTGACTTCTCCATGGATCCCATCTCGTGCGGGAATGGAAACCCTTTCCACGCGGGAGCGGCGCACGCCGGGTGTGCCCAATACGAGCCCTTGTGCTCATACAACAAACCCGGGAGAAGAATCATGACAGTCATGCGAACACGCGCGGCAATCGTTCTTGCAGGCGCGGCAGCCACGGTTTGCATTCCTTCAGCGGTTCGCGCGGATGACAACGCGCAATCCGATCCCACCTCGCTGGCCAGCCAGTGTGCCGGACTGCCGAGCCACCAGGTGTTGCAGAATGCGCTGACCGACGCGCGCAATGCGGCCAACGGCGGCTTCAACCTCGACATGTGGGGCACCGTCGTCAATCGCGATGGAGTCGTGTGCGCGGTAGCGTTCACGGGCCTGACTCGCGGCGACCAGTGGCCCGGCAGCCGGGTCATCTCCGCTCAGAAGGCCAACACGGCGAACGCCTTCAGCTTGCCTGGACTCGCGTTGTCGACTGCCAATCTGTACTCGGCGGTATCTCCGGGGGGAAGTCTCTACGGATTGCAGCACAGCAATCCGGTCGATACCGAGACGGCCTACCGCGGTCCGGCCACGAGCTTCGGCGCGGGTGATGATCCAATGATGGGTCATCGTATCGGAGGGGTGAATGTGTTCGGGGGAGGCCTCGCCCTGTACCGAACCGTCAACGGCAACAAAGTGCTGCTCGGGGCAGTCGGTGTCAGTGGCGACAGCTCGTGCGCGGATCACAACATTGCCTGGCGGACGCGGCACAACCTGAATCTCGATCACGTGCCTGCAGGCGTGAGCGGAGATAATGCCCGCCCCGACAACATTGTGTACGACATCACTCCGCAGCCAGGTCAGCAGGAGGGTGTGAGCGCACATGGCTGGGGTCATCCGGAGTGCAGCGCTGCGGCAACGGCTGCCGCCGCGGGCCTTCCGCCCACGCGACCCTGATAGTCACCAGGGCCACAGTCACACCGCTGCCGCAAGCAGCGGTGTGACGACCTGCTCCAGGCGCTCGGCGGTCCAACTCGGATTCTTCTCTTTCCAGCCGTCCTGAACGAGACGTCCCGCCCGATCGACAGTGAAGTTGACGGGCAGCTTCCAGATGCGCCCATATCCCGGTGCGCTCGAGTTGGCCAGCAGGCCCACAGGGAAGCGCAACGTCTGGGCGACCTGCCTGACTTGCGCGAGCTGGTCGGGCTCGTCGAGGCCGAATCCCAGGACACGCAAGCCTTCCTTCTCGTGCTGTTCGAAGTAGCGGGAGAGCAGTGGCAACTCCTCCCGGCACGGCACGCACCACGTTGCCCAGAACGTCAGAATGACGACGTTCCCCAGGAGACTGGCTGTTGAGATCCTTTGACCGTCCAGGGTCACCAGCGTCGCCGGTGGCGCCGTTGAGCCAACGCGGATGTCATTGGCTCGGGCCGGCGAGACGAGCATTGCCGTGGGAGCGGCGAGCGCTGTCGCGCATGCCATCAGTAGCGAACGCCGGGAAATGGGCATGCCTTCTCCCCACAGGTAGATTGGCGCGCGTGCGTCGCGCGCGCGGGCGGAGCGTTCAGAATGCATAACTTGCTCCCGCGCTGACGGTATAGCGTGGAAAGACCTGGATGCCGTACAAGTTACTGTAAACGGGAATCTGCGCGAACCCGAAGACGTGAAGCTTGTTGGCCACGCGAACAGTGATTCCCGGGCTGACATAGGCTACGGTTCCCGCAGTGCTCTGGATGTCCGCCAAGGCTCCCTGGTCGCGGGATTTGTGCAGCAGATTGACCTGGAGCTGCGGCACCCATTGTGGGTGCGCTTCATACCGCAATCCGAAGCTGACCGTGGTCGAGTTGCCGGGCCGGTAGTCGTTGCCGGGCTGGTCCATGTGATGCCGGACCGCGCTCTGGAACTGGCCGTTGGCGAAGAAATCGAAATCCTGGCTGATCGCTCTGTAGAAGTACGCTCCCACGATGACATCCGTGCTGCCTGTGCCCGGTTGCAGGCTGGCATCCAACGGTGTCCCCGCGTTCGGGCCGCCGTAGAAGTCGACGGCCGTTCCATAGCGGCCCGTCGGCAACTTCACGCCCAGTTGAATACCCAGGTTATGAGTGGGGAGCAGCCCCTGATAGCTGCCGATGAGCTTGACGTCTCCAAGACTCGAGCTTTGCGAGCTGCTGAGCTCGGGCAGCGGCTGCGTGGAATCGAATTCTCCGTATGTGGAGTGCGTCCGCACCACGTAGGGAACCAGCAGATTGACGTTCCAGTTCGAGCTCGGGCTGTAGCTCAGACCGGCCGTGATGTAGCGATTGAGCGTCTCCCGCTCCAGCTCCATTCCATCCGGCACGGTGGACACGGTTTGCGTCCCGCTGCGCAGCTGGTCCTGGTGGATGTAGTCGTACTCGACGCTCATGCGCCAGCCGGCCGAGGACGAGTAACCCATGGCTGCATCGGCGCTCAACGTGCAACCGCAACTGGCGCACGCGTATGCGGGTCGAGGAGCCTCGATCAGTGTTGTGATCAATAGAGGGAGCGCCAGCGTGGTGGTTAACGCGGGCCCCCTGCGAAACCTGAGCATGTTCTCACCTGAAAGTGTGTCGAAATGGATGACGGCGCGACCACCCGCTGCGAGCGGGTAGGGATACGCCGAACGACCAATCAATCAGGCGAGAGAGGGCGGGCCGCGGGGAGATTGTTGACGCGAGGGCCCGAAGTGGGAGTAGTTCCGCGCCGGATCGGCGGGTTGAATGTATTCCGCGGAAATCGGGGCTGCCGCGAGGACCGGGAGGGCAGGCAGCGGCGCGGGCCCTGAGCTCTGCGCGTAAGGGCACGTCGGGTCTAAGTTCGCGTGATGATGGTTCGCGTGGTCGTGGCCACCGTGGTGATGGACTGCCGCGTCGTGGAGCTGGGTGGTCGCGTCCGAGTCGCACAGAACGATCGCCAGGCGTCCATCGACCGACGCCAACATGAAACCGACGGGAACGAGCGCGCGCAGGCACAGCACCGCCAGCACGAGCGATGTCAGCCATTGAGGCACGTTGGCGCGGCGCGATCCGGCCGCCATCTTGCGCATGGGCTACAAGATGCCCCGATCTCTACTTTGTAGCAAGGGGTTGGAGCGAAGGGTCCGCTCCCAATCGGCGCAAGCAGCGGCCTGGACCATCGGGCTGGTGCACCGGGCACGGGAGCGGGGCTATTATGGCCGCAACGAGCCAGCCGTGGATTGCACTTGCCGTGAACGGCAGGGCGCGGCCACGAGCCTCGGACCGTTCAAACGTAGCTGAGCCACCAATCCTGTCGGCGTGCCTTCACGGCCGCGACCCAGCGGCACAATGGGTAAACCATGACCACGACCAGGACCCAGACCAGGTAGACCCCGGGCAAGCCGACACCAAAGCCTTTCGGAAAGTAATGGTAGGTGGTCAGGAACTGCTGTGGCGTAAAGCCCTCCGCGACACCGAGCAGGAGCGCCAAGGAATGAATGACAAAGAAATGCGCGACATAGAACGCCAGTGGCGCGCGTCCGAGTGTCACTAATGCATCTTTGATGGGACCGCGCGCGCGGTCGGCAAAGGCGCAAACGATCGCGGCAGGACCCAGCGTCATCAGGATATAGAGCAGACTCGGCGGGTACTTGGTCGTGGCGAGAAAGGACATAACCGAAGCTGCGGTCCGCCCTGAATAGACCTGCCATTGACGAGGGTCGCCGTACACATTTAGCGCTCGGAGCAGAATGAACGCGATGGCGAGGCTGATACCGATGCGAAGCAGCCGCGCGTTGCGTGTTTTCGCAGGCAGCTCGAAAAGACCCGCGGCGCCGTAGCCGAGCAACATGACTCCGATCCACGGTAGCAACGGGTACACGAAGTAGATGGACAGGGGGCCGACCTCGTAGAGCTGTCGCGCATGGAGCACCACCCACAGTGGGCCGGTCGTTCCGGTAGTGCTGGCTGCCGGCCAGACCGGGTCCAGCAGGTTGTGGCCGAAAACGATCGCCGCACCGATGGCGAGACAGACGCGCCGACCCAGAAACTGTGTGCCCGCCAACGCGACCATGCTGGCGCCGATCGACCAGAGAACTTGCAGGCCGACGTAGGTTCGTCCCCCGAGCCCGGCGATGCCCATCGGCGAGAACGAGTAGATGGTCGAGATGACGAGAACCTCGACAGCAATCAGCCACAGACCTCGCGTCAGCAAGAACGACGCCAGCGCTGTGGGTGTCTTGCGACCGGCCATCAGCCCCGCGCTCGTCCCGGCCAGGAACACAAATGTCGGGGCGCAAAAATGGGTGATCCAGCGGGTGGCAAACAGCAGTGGACCCGTCGCGGGATCCGCTGTCGGATCCTGCACGGAGCCGATCATGAAGTGGTCACGAACGTGATCGAGCGCCATGACCACCATCACGAGCCCGCGGAGCACGTCCAGCGAAGACATGCGGTATGCCCGCCGGTCCGCCATCGGGGTTGCGTCCGATTCAGCTGCGCTGATTGGCAGGCCAGCGGCCGTCGATTGGATTGAGCTCATCGTTCCCACGCAAATCCTGAGCAAGCCGTGCTCACCCGACCAGACGTTGTTCGGGGGTAGAAATCGGACACCGATGAGTCGAGAGATCGAGGTAGAACGCTAGGTTATGCGATCGTGCGCCAGGTCTTTGTGTCCGAAGGCGAAGATCTGCGATTCGACCTCGTCACGGTGCCGACTCGGCCTGGTTGATCGTGACGACGAGCTTCCCGCGTACCTTTCCTGTTTCGAGATAACGCAGGGCTTGCGAGGTCTGCTCCAGGGAGTATCGCCTGTCGATCACTGGTTTGACCTTGCCGCTCTCGAGCAGACTTCTCACTGTGGTCAGGTCCTCTGCGCTGAGCGGGTTTGGGAACAACCCGGTGAACTGCTGTTTGCCGAGAGAGGACAGCAGGGGCTGCGTTACCGCGCCGGTAAAGGGCTCGATCCACTTCCCCATGCCAACTTCGCCCACCTCGATGTAGATGCCAGTGGGCGTGAGGACCCGCCGGTATGCTGTGAGTGGATGTCCCCCACCGCAGTCTACGATCAGATCGTATCGGCTTGTGCCACGCGTGAAGTCCTCGTGCGTGTAGTCAATCACGTGGTCGGCGCCGATCGAGTGCACGAGTTCGAGATTGCCGGTATTCGTCACGGCGGTCACCTCATTGCTGCCCGAATGAGATAGGGCTCGCCGCGAATGAAATGCCATTCGAGCGGATTGACGGAGGCGGC
>Ga0070681_10003548_pt1 | contig 14631 bp, 16 predicted proteins | sample KBSC83BmetaG_FD_65650 | JGI IMG/M metagenome (GOLD analysis project Ga0070681, IMG submission 65650) | Corn rhizosphere microbial communities from Kellogg Biological Station, Michigan, USA - KBS C8-3B metaG | ecosystem: Host-associated > Plants > Roots > Rhizosphere | place: USA: Michigan... | reverse complement strand
TTAGGCCCGCTTGTCTCGTTGAGATGAGCGGGTCTTTTTTTGAATTGATGGTTTTGTAATCGCTTTTTCGTGTGGCCAGTTCTTCTCAACTCTTTGATAGAGCGTATTTGCGGACACCGGACACCTTTTGTCGTTGGCCCATTGTGAAACAGTTTTGGTTTCTCCGAAGGCCGTCAAGTTGACATTTGAAGTCATATTTAGTTTTTGTTCGGCCGCCGTTACCCATTTACAGTTTGCTGGTTCATATCCCAGATCATTATTAGCTCGTTCAATTGTTAGATGATTCTCATAGCCGTTCGCTAGTGCCCAGTCTCTAAAGCTTTCAAACGAATTCAGCCATTCAGTACAGACAGTGATTCCTCTTTCTCCATAGTATTTGTATTTGTCGCAGCGTGGATTGTAACAACGTTTTCTAACTAATACCCAAATATTATAGAGCCTTGAACCGCATCCTCCATGCTTCGTACTTTTCTTGATTGTTGCTGCTGATACTCGCTTCCTCGAACATTTCTTGCATGAAATCTTACGGCCTCCACGAAGTTCCTTCTGTAAGACTTCTCTCGGTTCTGGATTTCCGCAGTTGCACAGACAGATGGCCGCCGTGTACCATTTCTTTCCATATTGTTTCCTGCCGAGACTGATCACTTTCAATTGACCAAACTCATCACCTATTTGCATTGGTAGCATTTTTCTTATTCCTTAAAATGAAAAGAGGCCGCCCAGATAAGTTCTGGAGCGGCCTTTTTTGTTAGCTTCGTAACTTGATTTGCTCTCTGTAAAACTCGACCGGATCATGCCCCGGCCGAGCCATCAGAATCTCGATGATCTCGTCTTCGCTGAACGGTCGGTATTCTCCAAGCAATAGCTTGGCATTATCAACGCCGCCATCCATCGATCGACGGCCCGGAAAACAACGGTCCAAGGTTTCTTCCCGTTGTGAATGGACATGACCGTAAATATGCAGGCTGCCGTAGTGACTCGACGGCCAGTAAGCATGAGGGTAGTGCGATAGGAAAAGCTTGTGATCCTGAAGCTTGATTTCCAATACATCGTCGGCGGTCTTGAACAATTTGCCAAGCTTGGCCTTGTCATGATTCCCGAAAATCAGGTGACAGTTTTTGCATCTGATCTTCGTAAACCACGACTCTTCGTTTCCCCAACAGAAGTCGCCCAAGACGAATAGTCGGTCATGGACATCGACATTGCTATTGATCTTATCGATGATCGCGTCGTCATGCTCTTCAATGCTTGAAAACTTTCTATTACACATTTCGAGCACTCGTTGATGCCCAAGATGTGTGTCAGCGGTAACGTAGGTTTTCATCCGTAATCTCGCAGTACAATTTTGTCGTTCAGCCACCCGAAGTTATCAGATTTGAAGTCGGCGGGCAACCCCTCAAAATCAGATTTTAGCGGCAGCTCATGTTCCGCTAGGTCGCGATCGGTTCTACGCATCACAACCAATAGCCCGAAAGGCAATGCGAATAGCACCGGGCAGAGCCTTGGATCATGATGCGTGTCTTTCCACCATTGCCGCTCGTAAAGGTTGGCGAGCAGACCATGGAGAAAAAGACGGTAGCCGTAGCGAAGGGTCGGCACCTTGATTGCAAGCCGGCCGACCAGCAAGACGGTACGAGTGATGCCGGTGCGACAAATTTTCAAATGGATTTTACTGATGTTGAGGGTCATTTTTATCTACTATTCTGATTGTATGCTATTAAGGTACAAAAACGAGTGCGACGAAATTTTAGTTTCTAAGTAACCATTGAAACGCCTCCCAACTCTCACTATCCCGCATGTCGTTCGACATCTTAGTTTCTAAGGTACTAAGTAACCATTGAAACGGGGCGTCCTATCGGCGTATTGCGAGCCGGCTGGACATCTTAGTTTCTAAGGTACTAAGTAACCATTGAAACTCGTTCGAGCGGCGTGGGGTTCTTAGACACTCCTCCATCTTAGTTTCTAAGGTACTAAGTAACCATTGAAACCGATAGGTGAGGATTTGTCGGGCTAGCTGTACTACCATCTTAGTTTCTAAGGTACTAAGTAACCATTGAAACCCGCATTTTGTGAATGTTCCAGGTGAAAAGGGAATATATCTTAGTTTCTAAGGTACTAAGTAACCATTGAAACGCGGGGAAAAAATGCGGACTTGGAAATTCATATCCCATCTTAGTTTCTAAGGTACTAAGTAACCATTGAAACTCGCAAGTTGATTCGGCAAGTCTTGGGGGCGGTCGCCATCTTAGTTTCTAAGGTACTAAGTAACCATTGAAACCCCATGCTTCAGCGTTGGCATTCCGAGCGTTGACACATCTTAGTTTCTAAGGTACTAAGTAACCATTGAAACTCCAAACATATATCATGTTATGACTTGAGAACTTAAATCGGAGTTTGCGAGCGACTAGCTAAAATTACTTAGACTTTAATTAGATTCTTTTTGGACTTCGATCCTAAAGTCTTTCGTGCCTTGGGTTGCGAGCGACTAAGCACTTTTGGCTGCCACTCTGCCGCTCGCCCAACATTCACCGCCCCCCAATCAAGGTCTCGGTCGCCGCTAAACTTACATTTTTGACAAATTAGAATTTGTTGTTTGCCGTCTCCTACGCTCCAATTATTTATATGGTCGCATTTCGGACAATGTTTCGTCGTATATGCTGGATTAACCAGCTCAAATGAACCACGACATTGTTGCTCGACATAATTTCTCAATTTTGAAAGTGCGGCATGGCGAATATATTTGAGAGCTGCATTTTTAGCTTTATTCTCCGGATCAGGATTTTTATGCATTTCACTTAAGTCAAGATCATCCCATAGGACTTTTTCGAAATAACTAAATGAAACGCCGACTGATCTATAAAGCTGATCGCGTTGATTGTCAAAACGTTTTCGCACACCAACTTGAAAATCGTGCAGATGATATTCGATCAAATGCCATTTCCATGCAACCTTAAATAACTTTTGCTCATTTTTAGGAACAGAGATTTTTCCTCTTAAGTCCCGATAACTTTCCTTCCATTCACCAATCAGTTTGGCGAATCTTTGCGGACTTCGAATTAAATGAAGATATGATATCGATTCCGCTAAGAACTCAGGTATTTTATCTCGCGAAAGCATTTCCAGAAATCTTGTCCTGAATTTATTGAATTCATCGCTTCTGATTTTCTTAAGACCTTTCGGACTTTTTGAATTTTCAATATAGTTAATTCTTCTCACAAGGCTCCATGGAAGAAACAACTGAAGTTTATTGCCTTCGACTATAATTGATTCTCTGACAAGTTTGTTTTTTGAGAAGAGGAACGGCTTTAGATCAGCGGCGTCATCACAATGACCTCCCAGAATTCTTAGACCTTCCTTCAAAGGCCGGAAGCCTAAATCAACCGAGATTTTCTTGCTACTTTTTTCATGTTTTGTTTCGGGTAATTTTACCACCCAATGAACAAAATAGTCGAACTTACGTCCTATTAATCGCCGTTGAAGATTGATTTGCAAGATTTCAGTACCAGCAACAAATCTTCTATCCTTATGAATTGAAAGGGTAAACCAAATTGGCTCGGCGTTTTTACCTCCATTTGCAACTCTCAGCGTAAGTTTCCAATTTCCTTTTCGTTTCTCATCATTTTCAAGCGTAATGAACGGAAGATACCCGGATTTGATTTCGTCAAGAGTGACGCGTTGCCTGGTCCCATCCTCTTGCTTATATCCCTGCAATCTGACATTGATCGAACCTTCTCCACGAAGTTTATTCCACGACTTAAATTTCGGACCTGTTGGCGAAGACTCTAGGGATTTTTGAATGGCTTCATCAACGACTTCCCAGCAGCCCCAGGCCGATACGCCATTTTTATCGAGCGGCTTTCGTGCTTCTTTGATGGCAGCTTTGCATTCATTTTTTAGATCGCTAAAAGGCGATTCAAGAGCACTTAGGAGTTTGTTAATTTCTGTCCATCTTGGAATCGTCTTCCATCCGTTTCGGCCATATTTTTTCTTCAATTCCTTTTTTTCTGATTGAAGTTTTTTTCTGTCTGGAACAATCGTATCAAAAAAGCTTTGAGTGACTTTCTTATGTTGTTCACAAAGTTTTGATTTCTCTAACTTGAGACTCTTAACTTTTTGTACTAGCTCGTCACTCGCCTTTCGCTCCCGTTGATCTGAATTTTTTTTCTTAATGATCTTGTATGTTTCTTCAATTTCTTTGTCTACGGTCTCGATTGCATTTGCTAGATCAACGAGTTGCGGACATAAAAATTTGAAACGTTCTTTTTTCTCTTCATATAATTTCTTATATGCAGCCGCTTGAGCGTTCCAGTAATTATGCTTTAGTCGAATTAATTCTTCGAATTCAAGTTTTCCATCAAAATCATAGTGACAATAAGTCTTAATTACTTTAGTCTGCACTGTAAGAAACTCCTCCTCAAATCCTGCTAAAAAATATCAATATTATGAACCGATAATCGTCCCGCCACACGGCCGCTTGCCATGACGACATGGTGTAATCCTACTGCCGCTTGTCCCCTTTCCTTTCTCACCGACCTTGCCTTGACGTAGCTCAGCCCCGAATTGCCCCTTTTTGGAGAGAAGTTGGATCGGGCCACCATCTTTGTGTTGCATTTCGTTGGTCGAAAGCTTGATATAGCCTTTGGATTCCATCCACTTCACGTAACATTTGTAGGCATCCAGCGAGCTAGCGTGGACTTTGCAGAATTTGCCAAGACCGGCATTAGCAGCCACCCCAGCCCCTTTACATTGATCGTTTGGTACGCCGCAGAGATATCGTCTCATTTTAAGTTCCTGAAGAATAAATGATAAGTCTTATTTATCGCTATTTGCCTTTTGGCTTTGTCGCCGCACTCGCTTTTGCACCTTCGGTTCCGGCGGAGTTATCCGGCTTCCATACAACCCAACCATTGTCTGGCAAATATTCCTCACCTTCTCCCTTACGTTTGGGAAAGAGCGTACCGCCAGTTTTATGTTGGCCGAAAGCCAGCTTCGCACGACATTTGTGATTTTGGCAATGGAGTTCGAAGAAATCATTGCCCTCCACATGCCGCACAACAAACCGGATGCTATCACCTTTACATTTTCCGCAACAAGACTCATTGAACACCTCTTCCAAATTTGCAAGCTGTTTGAAGGCTTCTTTGTTTGTGCCGGCGTCGAATTCAACGCTCAGCTTTCCGCCCGGTACATGATAGTGGAATTTCATTTTTTCTCTTTAAGAAATTTATCGCAGGAATTAATATGTTCACGGATTGAAAGAATGTCATGACCAAAATCCTGAATCTCTATTTGGGTAAGAAATTTACCATGACAGTGTGTACATCTCAAAGGATGTGTAGATGGAATCCGAACATGCCAGAAATAACCTTGACCGCACTCTTTACACACTCTCGACCTTCGTAGCTTTGTATCTAAACCCGGCCTATGTGTCGGTCTCCGAATCTGAACCGTCCGTTTCATTTATCCCAATCAGCCTTATAACCTTTGAAGGCTCCAGGAACTTCAAGGCTGCCGTTGGCATATTCCGTCAGCCGCTTATGCATTTGCTTCGCGGTATTGAAAGGAATTTCATCAACATTGGTATATTGCATCTTGCCGGCGTTGATAAAAGCCTTCAAATTCACATCGGCATTCTTCGCGAGAAGCCCGAAAACTTCCTTCAACTCTGGCGTAATCTTGGCGTCGGGATGCCAAATCTCAGACGCGGCGACTTCAGCCATTCGATCCGATGCCTCTTCGGCCGCCAACACCTTTCGCAAATTCAAATGCTTGCGATACGCCCGACCTTCAGCTTTGGTTTCGGCGGTCGCCGTTGGATGAAGATGGTAGGGATCGTCCGTGTTATCTCGCGAGACATCAGCCGAGCCGGAAACGGTCACTTCAAAAGACCTTAAATCCAGACGAGTCACCGTCACCATTACAGTGACGGTCGCCGCTCGATACATGTCTTCTTTGCTCGGAGCCTTAACGATATGGCTGACATTCTTGACTATCGGACCAAGCAATAACTGAGTTACCCGTCGCAAGCCATCGACAGTAGGATTACCGTTAATCAATTCTTCGTCGATAAAATGACCCATCACGTAATCATGCCAAGCCGGATCGGTCATTTGGGGGCGGTCTGGATCAGTCTCTTTTTCCATTTCTTCCTTTTCTGTTATCTCGCATACAACCGAAGTCGCATCCGGAACTTCCTCAAAGTCGGTATCGATACTTGTTGTGCCAGCTAGATTTTCATCTTTGCGGCGAAGTAGCTCGGCGACGACCGCAGTTTTTCCTTTGATTTTGTTGGCCTCATGAACATCCATCCCGAAATCTAGTACGAGAGAATGTCGGACTTGATCTATAGACCAGCTTTCGTATCCTGTCTTTGCCATTCTTGACCTTTATATCGAATTCCCTTAATGGGAAAGAAAATTAATAGATTAGACGATCATATAGAACCCTAAGCGGCCCAATATAGGATCGATGACATGTCAAAATCGTCCGCAACTCCGATTGGATCGCGATTGAAGCAATTTTTAATGATTGCAGCATGATCCGCATTACGAGCGATCAAATCCATTTTCGGATCAATGAACGCCGGCAGAATATCGTTGTAGTAAACCGGTCTCGGCCGAATCCATTCCAAGTCCCATACATAGTACAATATCCGCTTAGGTCCAGGCAGTTTCAATGCAATCTTAGCGGTTCCAACGGATGTCGCGAGTAATGTTCCATCGAAACAGTGGGCTTCAGCCATTTGCATTACTGTACAAGATGGCGGCAAGACATGTGGTCCTGAATTTTGACAGAAAAACATGATGTTGGTGTCATATCGCTCGGCCAGCAGTTTGTTAGCTTGATAGACCGCCATGAATGCCAACTGATTGACGCCCAGATTCGGAATCAAGATTCCTAGTTTTCGCATTTTAGATAGTTCTCTCGATAAAACCGAATTGTATTACGAAGGCCATCCTCTAGTCGCGTTATTGGAAACCAATTCTCGGACTCGGCTGCCATAGAGGCGATATCCCAATAAGCAAGCTGTTTACGATATTGACCGTCCGGGTAAGTGGTATTCCAGACAATTTCGCCATCAAAGCCGCTTAATTCCGCAATCGTCTCGGCTAATTGGAGAAGGGAAATATCCTCTCCGGTCGCAATGTTGATCGGAACATCATGGTTTTCATAATTGGCCAAGGCTAGCAACAAAAGTTGAGCGGCGTCATCTACATAAATGAGTTGCCGTCTTTGATTACCACTTCCCCAAAGTTCGACTTCTTTTTCCTTTTTATGCACCGCATCACAAAAGCGGCGAACAAGAGCGGCCGTGACCTTAGTTTGCTTGAGATCGAAGGAGTCGCCCGGCCCGTAGATCGTGGTTATGCAAGCACAAACGGCATTCAATCCATGTTGCTTATGGTAAAACTTGCTCGCCAATTGCAAATTTCGTTTGGCATATCCATGGCAGGCTACGCTTGGATGAGGTTGGCCAGTAAGAAATTGATCTGGAGAAAGGAATTCTTCTGTGATATCCGGATACGCACAGGATGCGACGACCGAAATCATTTTACGGACATTCGCTTGATTGCAGGCATGAATAACATTCAGACCCATCATCGTATTTTTGTAAAAAATATCGGCCGCATTTGCTTCATTGAAAGCGATGCCCCCATTATAGCCTGCCGCATGAATCACATAATCGGGACATTGAGAACGAATAATGTGGTCGGTCGCACCGGCTTGCGTCAAATCAACATGGGAATGGTACAGAGGAAGAAAGCGAGCACTACAAAAAGCAATTTGTCTTGCGAGTGCCTCGGCTAAAAAACCTCCCGCCCCCGTAACCATTATTCGTTTCGAAACAAGTTTTGAAATGCTATCGCTCATGAATAATGTTCCCTATAAAGGATTTTGGTTCCCTCTTCATCGATCGCCACCGGAATTTCAGTCAACGGTTTTCCGTGTGCCACCCTCAGTTTCTCTCGGATGTTGTTGTGAAATGCTGGCTCGGCAACGAGTAGGAAGAAACCGCCGCCGCCCGCTCCGATAATCTTTCCACCGGCCGCCCCGCTCTTCATAGCTACTTCATAGAGAGAATCAATCTTGCTAGTGGAGATTTTGTTCGACAATCGTTTTTTTAATCGCCAACTCTTATGAAGCAAGCCGCCCATTTGTAACCAATTACCTTTACAGATTGCCTCATATGCCTCATGTGCGATCGATTGGATTTCAGTCAATACCTCGACCGACATTTCGTAGCTTTTAGTGACTTCAGAGGCCGTTCTGGTTTCGCCGGTATAAAACAGCATAAGATGAGAGCATAGTTCCAATTTCTGTTCGGAGGTTATCGGAACCGGCCGCACGTCCACTTTTCCTTTCTCAAAATCTATGCTGTTCATTCCTCCATATACTGCCCAATAGGCGTCCTGCCAGCCGCCGGCTTCTTGGAGAACATCACGCTCGATATGGTTTGCTAAGCTTGCTAATTCTCTCGATGTCCTATAGACATTCTGAAGTGCGAAGCCGGAATTCAAAAGGCCAACCACGAAAGACGAACTGCTGCCAATACCGGTTCGGGCGGGCAGATCGGCCGAATGTAGCATTTCATAACCCCGAGTCATTCCTAAACGATTCAAAACAGCTCGAATCGCAGAATGTTCTACTTGATCCAAACTTTCAGCGGTTTCGATTCTTGAATACGAGAACCTCAAATTATATTCAAAAAATGGAGGAAGTCTTCTTAAGCTGATATAGCAATATTGCTTAAGTGCCATTCCGACCACGAAACCTTTCAGATAATTGAAATATTCTGGAAAGTCTGTTCCGCCGCCAAATAGCGAGAGCCTGAACGGCGTTCGCGAAATAATCATGCGTTACGCATCAACCTCGTCACTTCGTTGCGATGTCGTTTATTTTCCGGTAAAGTTTTCATCCATGCTATCATCGTCTTGATCGAGTTATGCAAGTCATGCACTGGAACAAATCCCTCGGCATAAAGCTTGAAATTGCTGACATGGTAATTTCGTCGATCTGGGTCAGAACCCTCCTTCTCCGAATATTCGGCACCGGTCAATGAACAAAGCCTTTTGGCTAAATGACCCTTGGTCATATTCATTGAAGCTTGGCCAAGATTATAAATCTGACCCTGCATTCGAAAACTATGGTTCATGCCAAAAATAAAGGCATCGACCACATCATTAATCTCGACGAAGTTACGAAAAAATCCCGGTTCAAAAATCTCAAGCTTCTTGTTGAAGATGCATTGATAAACAAAGTCATTCAACATTAAATCTAGTCGCATTCTAGGCGACAAACCAAAGACCGTCGCCAGCCTAAAAATGATCGAGTGCTTATAGGACTTCACAACATTTTCGGCATCGCATTTGGTTTTGGCATACAATGATAGCGGACGCAATTCAGTTGATTCCGAACACATGGTAGGATGCGATCCGTAGCCGCTATTTGTGTTTGGAAAAATCAGGAGTTGTTTGCTAAGACATTCGACCAAATCTTTGACTGCTCTGAAATTCGTCTCCGTTGCGAGTTTTTCTTTTTTATCGCATAACGGAGCACCCACCAATGCGGCCAAGTGAATGATTACATCACTACGAGCCGCTGTCTTAATCCAAGACAGTGTTTTGGTGATATCGATTTGATGGAATTCAAATGATCTATGACGCATCAGCGAGATAATCGCCGCAGACTGTCGATACATCAAATTGTCGATTCCGCAAACCGTATAGCCATGCCGAAGCAATGTCTCACAAAGAACGCTGCCTATGTAGCCGCCGCAACCTGTAACGCAGACTTTCGCTTGCATTGAAGAATATCCCTAACTGCCGCTTGGATCGCGGCTCTTGAAGTTTCGTGTTTCGGTTTCCAATCCGGAAATCTTTTTTTGAATGCGATCGAATCGGAAATAACAAACTTTTGGTCGCCGCTCCAAGTATGTTTGTTTCCACTCCAAAACAGAGGACGGGAAATTTTCATTTCATCCATCACGATTTTGGCGATTTCCTTGACGGTAATTCCGTGTTCGTTACCTAAATCATATACAGATTGACCGGCGAGCGACTTGCTGACACCCGCCGTCAACATTGCATCAGCGGTGTCGCCGGCATACATGAATGGCTTATGCGAGCCTGGATCAAAGCCGAAGACTTCCAATGTTTCCGGCTTAGCCGACAATTTTTCGACTAAATCATGAATAATCCCGTGGCGACTGTTAGCCCCGCAGTTGGCTACCAATCTTAGGCTGATTCCGTCAATCTTTTCCTTCTGATCGCGGTACATCTTAACTAGGTTTTCGGCGGCGAACTTAGTGATCGCGTATGTAGTTTCGGGCCGGACGGTTCTTTCAAATTGACCACCAGACGAACCATAAACCATATGAGAAGATGCGAAAATGAATTTGGTTCCCGGCCGGCAAGCTTCCAGGAGATTATGCGTTGCAATCGTATTGGCACAGTGCATATAGCTTGGCATACAGGAATCTTTGATAACAGGATTACCAGCTAAATGGAAGATGACATCTGGTTTCAATTTGAGAAGTAATCTCTCGACTGCAATATCGTCAGCCAAATCGCAGTAATGCAACCCAGGTTGCTCTTCTCGATCAAAAGTATGATGTACTCCGTCAACCTGCGAAAAATACGGATGCCATGCCGCCCGCTCCATGAGATAGCTTCCGATCATTCCTGTCGCTCCAGTGATCAAAGCTCGCATACTAATTCCTTTCTATAATCGAATGCAGGGATTACCTTGACATGCCCAATATTCCGAATAATCTCTTTCTCGACCTTCAACATGGCTGAATCCAGGTTTTTGAATGGCAATGCTTGGCCATGTCGCAAAACTGCGATTCCGCATATGTACACGGCCAGCCATTAAGTCTATAGGAAACTGCGGAGACCAGGAAAGAATCTGATCGAACACTGTCCTATGAATGGCTATGGCATGAAAACAAAAGCTACCGGCTAGTCGTAATAAATTGGGAGTCAACTGATATGTGGTCGCCCAAGAATGATTTGCACCTAAATATAGCAAGTCCCAATCCAATCCAAGCCTAATCAGATCGGCCGCAGTTTTCTCGAAAATTGCATTTGCATTTGTCGTTAGCTCGGCATCATCCTCGAAAATCAATACATTATCAGCACCCGCAGCATGAGCCGAGTGAATGATTCGTTGAAAGCATAAAAACGCTTTATATGAATTAGCAAACCCGGAGAATGCTGACGGAACCGAATCAGGGTCAATATGATTATAAAAAGACGCCGGTAACAGTTTCCCATCACCGGCGACAAAGCGAGAAAAATTTTTGATTCCCGCTGCTGTAAGTTGTAATTCCAATTCTGGCCAAAGCGATTGGCGACGATCAATTGATAAAATCACAACTCGATCAAAGTCGGCCAGTCTCTTAATCATCGTCGTCTTCCGGCAACCATGGGTTTTGACGTTTCGAGAAGCCTAATGCTCGCTTGCTTAAGCTAGCAATGATCGCATCTCGTTTTTCGTGGAAATCTGCGAATGCCGCTTCAATGTCCCATTGTCCCGAAAATATGAATTCAGAAACTAATGACGAACGAACCGCCTCAACTTCCGCAAACGACATATCATGCGTGCGATCGACGAGAACATTTATATCGATCGTACTCAGAATTTCTTTTGGCCAGCGTTCCATCAGTTTCCGGCGTAAATCTGCATTCGGCTTACCGATGCCAATTTTGACATCAATCCGGCCCGGACGCCTGAAAGCCGCATCGAAATTGTTGATGGGTTCGTTAGTCGTGAAAATACGAACGACATTGTTTCGCTCGCTAATGCCATCCATAGCACTCAAAATCGCACAGGCTGTTTTGCCGTTATGGCCTGTACGTTCGAAGTACGAGATATCAATATCGTCGAAAAAAATCACATTCGCACTTGAAAATAGTTCAGTCAAATTCCCTTTGAGTGCCGCCGCATCAATTTCTGATGCAGATACTTCGCTACAACTAATGTTGCGTTCTTTGCAAAGCTTTTTCAGGTAACGACACAGCATGGTTTTTCCATTCCCAGGCTCGCCGTCAATGATAATGCCTCGGCGGACTCTGACGCCAAAACTTTCGATCTTTTTGGCATCCTCTAGATAATTGATGGTATTTCGCATGACCTGTTCGAGAATACCATCTGGCAAAATGGGAGCCGCACATTCGCTTTTGATCCGCTGAATCGATTTCGAATGCCTGGATATTCTCCAAAGCTCGCCTTTTTTGCAGATGAGAAAGGTTGCCAAATCACCATACGCATCCGTGATATTGATTGCCACATATTTCAAGTGTGGGGCGAGCCGACAACGATACAAAATCATGCCGGTTCCGTTATTCACATTGGTTTTATAGCTGTGCAATCTGCGTCGAGTAATAAATTGCATATCGCAAATGCCGATGCTTTTCAATGGCTGATCGCAATATTGATGACCTTTGCTTTCTTCGATAACGAAGTCGAAATCAGTCACATGATATTCGTCGCCAGCTTTCAAACCCAGCAGTTCCAATGCTTGCGGAATGCAGGTTTTCAGGTTCTCAAGCACTTTGTAAGCGGATTCGTTTTTCATCGTTGTTTCGTTATCAAATTGGATTCTTGGTCTATGTAATTCGACTTCAAGTGGGACTTTTAAGCTTTGTATGTAAATCATTTATAGTAGCGAACTGCCCGTTCAACCACCGCTTCGATCGTCAATTGAACACATCGAGGAATCTCCACTTCGGGATTCAGACCATGTTTCGCTCGATTGACGGCAATCATGAGGCCTCGTTCAATGTTGAACTTATCTTTTTTGCAGCACTTGCTCCAACCAATCGAATACTTGGTATCATTGGCATCCGGAGTTGGAATTGCTACAACGACTCCGACACGATTACGATGACTATCGCGGACATACTGGACGATTTTATCTTCTTGCATAACTCACTTCTTTTTGAAAATGTATTGAATTTCTTGATGTGCTCCCCGAACATTCGAGAAGTCCATGGCTTCTAAATCAATGAGTTCGTTCGCTAGATATCGTTCATTCAATTCCTTTATCGAAATTGGGTACTTCGCCCCACACGGGATGGGAGGTACTTGGACATTATTGTTCGGGATATTGACAAGGCAACTATGATCAAAAGCCGCCATTTCATATCCCGGTAAACTATCGCGACGGTCTCCGGCTAAGGTTCCTTCCCAACTCCGAAAGACCGTAAAATCCAGATTCTCCGTAATCTGCAAAAGTTCCTTGCTGCGATACATATGACCGTCTTGCGAGATTGGATAACCGTAATTCAGGTGCATGGGCCAACTACGCCAATCCCAATATATAATAGGCTGAGATTCGCTTTTTTCAACATCCCACAAAGGAGGCTGCATGTGACCGGTAGCATAATCCTGAACAACTGTGTTTAGTCCCAACCGAAAGCTAAAACATGTCAAATACCTACGTTTGAAAATCTCCAGAAAGTCCGATCTTTCAACCGGAAAAGTGCGAAAGAAAACGCTGTCGTCGGTGAGTAAACAAAACAATCTCGATTTGGCCCGCCGAATAGCATCGAGGAAATCCAATCTAAGATGAACCTCACGATGCCATTCTAACTCCAATGGAAATTGACGACTTTCGCTAATCAATCGACCGTATCCAGCTTGATATTCTGAATTGCTGGCCACATAATTCACCCGGACTCGAAATGAATTCTTGCAATGCTTCACTATGCTTTCCAAAAGCAGATGACATTGCATAGGTCGATCTTTGCTTACGATGATTGCATCTGGCATGGTGTTCTTAACAACTCATGGTAAGTATTGAGTAAGTTATTCGCTTCCGCCGGCTGATTAAGAGCCTCAAGTAAATAGGCCATCCTATGGAAGTAGGTATGCTCCTCGAAAACTCGCTGTCTGGCCAAATCCTGATCTTTCTGCGGAATTTCCTCTTCTCCCTGTAAAACTGCTTCGATGTAATCGACTAACAGACAATTTTTTTTGAAGAAAGGAAGTTCAATTCCAGGAAATACATCATGCTGAAGACTGCTTACATGGTCTCCGACAAGAGTTCCGCCGGCCGACAGGATTTTGAATGGCCGCTCTATTACATCAAACCCAAACTCATTGCTGTGAGGTTCGGAGATAGACGGACAAATCTTGGCCGAGGCATAAATATCCTTGACCATTTCAGTGTTAGTGAATCCTAGAAACTGCGGCACGGGCCAAGGCTGGTTGCCCCAAATCTTGATGTTGTATTTTCCAACGGTCTCGCAGAGAGGAATTATGGTCTGATCTAAGTTGCGTGCCTTGTATCCCCAATAGCCGCCGACGAATGCGATATCAGATGCAAGATATTCTTTCCTTTCTCCAAAAGGATAGTCGATTACATCTGCTGCATTCATAATACCAAGCAGCTCGACACCGATCTCTCGCCAGCCGGCCATCGTTTGTTCGACGCGATTTGGATGATAGTGACAAAAAACAAAATCAGGCTTGCCTGTTTCTTTTTTGAGCTGTTCGATAATTCGCTTTTCCGTATCAGTGACCGTCACGACCGGGAATTTAGCCTTATTGATCTCTTTATCAATCTCGCCCCAATTGCTGCCTTTGAGAATAACTTTCAGATTTGGTCGCTCTTGAATGCATTTA
>Ga0070681_10003547_pt1 | contig 14632 bp, 12 predicted proteins | sample KBSC83BmetaG_FD_65650 | JGI IMG/M metagenome (GOLD analysis project Ga0070681, IMG submission 65650) | Corn rhizosphere microbial communities from Kellogg Biological Station, Michigan, USA - KBS C8-3B metaG | ecosystem: Host-associated > Plants > Roots > Rhizosphere | place: USA: Michigan... | reverse complement strand
AAGGCGCCGATGTCCTCGCCCATGCAGAACACGGACTCGTCGTGGCGCATCTCCTCGCGGAGGCCGTCCGAGATCGCCGAGAGATAGGTCATCTCAGGCATCCCGTGCCTCCTTCCAGCGCGACCACGGCGCATTGCCGTCGCCCAGTCGCGGCTCGGAGGTGGCGAACACGCCCTGCAGCGCATCGCCCGGGTCAGGCATCGGCTGCGACAGCGCCCACTCGGTCTCGCGCTCGATCTCCTCCTTCACCGACGCGTGGATCTCGGCGGTGTCGAAGCCGTCGTCGGAGAGCTTCTTCTCGTAGCGGTCGATCGGGTCGCGCTCGGCCCAGACATCGAACATCTCCTTCGGCACGTAGCGCATGTCGTCGTGCGCGCCATGGCCGTGCATGCGCATGGTCTCGCACTCGATCAGCGTCGGTCCGCCACCGGAGCGAGCGCGCTCGGTAGCCTCGGCCGCCGCGTAGAACACGGCCTCCACGTCGTTGCCGTCCACCTTCACGCCCGGGAAGCCGTAGACCTCCGCGCGCTTCACCGGATCCACCGCGAACTCGCGCTCGTTCGGCGTCGAGTAGGCGAACTGGTTGTTCTCGAGAATGAAAACGGCCGGCAGCTTGCGCACACCGGCCACGTTCATCGCCTCGTGCCACTGGCCGTTGGCCGTGGACCCCTCGCCGAACCAGGTCATGGCTACTCGGGGCTCGCCGCGCATCTGGAACGAGAGCGCGAGGCCGCAGGTCACGAGCGCCATGTCGGGCAGCATCGACACCATGCCCACGCACCCCAGCTCGGTGTCGCCGAAGTGCATGTTGCCGTCCTTGCCGCCGGTCACGCCGCCGGCGCGGCCCATCATCTGGGCGAGCACGCGCCCGGGCCGCACGCCGCGGATCAGGTGCGCGCCGAGGTCGCGATGCAGGATGCAGGCGCGATCGCGCGGACCGAGCACGAAGGCGGTTCCGACCGAGATCGCCTCCTGCCCGCGCCCGTCGTAGTAGGAGCCGGGAACCTTCCCCTGCCGGTACAGCGTGAGCGCGCGTTCCTCGGTTGCGCGCATCAAGAGCATGTAGCGCAGAAGTGCCCGGCGGTCCTCTTCGGTGAGGACAGCCTTACGACCGTCACCCTCGATCGCCGCGAGTTTCGCGGTGGTCGTGGTCATATATCTCTCCCTCCGACGCCACGTGGGATCTCCACCCGGCGATCGTGGTTGTGGGAGCGGCACGCGGGGTCTCCACCCGCCGTTCCCTTTCCCTTTCTAAAGCCAAGGGTACCCGCGCAGACGGCCGTTGGACCAAAAAGAGAGGCGCCCGCAATACGGGCGCCTCCCTGTGGGCTGTGGACTGTGGACTACCGCTTGCGACTCGGCGTGTACTGCGTAGTCACCGCGCCGGCCGGATTGGTCGGGTCGAACGACGCCCCGAGCTTCTTCGCCTTGATCTTGAACTTGAGCTTGCCGGCCTTCAGCCCGCGCACGCGCACGGTCAGGAAGGTCTCGGACTGCGTCTTCGTGATCTTCAGCTTCTTGATCTTGTGGTGCCTCTTCTTGGCCGTGCTGGCCGCGACCTTCTTGCCGTGCACGAACAGCGCGGCGGAGAAGCTGAACAAGTCGTCCTTCGTGGGGTACGAGATCACGAAGTTGGCGCTGTGGATCGAGCGCGGGATCGTGACGGTGTGGTTCTTCGCCTGGCCGACCTTCGTAAACGTGTCGTCGAAGGACTTGGGCGCCGTCTGGCAGGTGAGCTGGGACAGGATCCCGTTGACCACCGACACGAGCTTGCTCGAGGTGGTCTCGGCGTAGTACTGACCGCCGGTGGTGGTGGCCAGGCTCTGGAGTGCCGCCTGATCGTCGGGGGTCGCGGCGCTCGTGCCGAAGCCGATCACGTAGGTCCGCGGCTGCGGGAACGGGATCGGATCGCCGTTGTTGCCACCGTCCGTCATGAAGATGTTCGCCTGGCGGTTCGGGTTGTCGGTGCCGGCCTGAGTGAACGCGGCTCCGTAGTTGGTGGTCCCGTCATCGCCCTGGACGCTGGAGAGCGAGCCGATCATCGTGTTCTTGTTCGCGCCGACCGCAGCAGGTGCGAACAGGGTGGTGGCGCCGTCTCCGAAGCTCACGCCACCGAGCGTGAAACTCGGCTGGGACTGTGCTTGCTGCTGGATGATCAGCTTGACAGCCTGGGCACGGAGCACGTTCGGGTCAGTGACGATCATCGAGCCGGAGTCGTCGACGATCGCCTCGACGTTGCTCACCGGCGTGCACGCGGCCGCGTGCACCTTGGCTCCTGCGGGAGCGGCGAACGCGGCGACAGCCAGTGCCGACGCACCGACGAGTGCGGCAAGGGGCTTTCTGGGGGACATAGGGGAGGGCCTCCTGGAGGGGGAAGAGCGCGAGTTCGAATTCGAACCTAACCCAGGCACCCTCCGGGGTGCAACAGAGGCGGCAGGCGGCTGGCGCAGATGCGCAGGTCTACCCTCACGAGGATGAGCAGCGAGGTCTTCTGGACCCGGCGCCTGCGCTGGCGCCTGCGCGGCGCGCTGATGTGGCCGGCGTTCGCCTTCTTCACCGTCGCGGACGGTCTGCTGCTGCATTACCTGCCGCCCAACACCACGGGCGTGAGGCTGATCCCGGGATTCATCATCGCCTCGTTCGCCAACCTGTTCCTGATCGGCGTGGTGGCCAACTGGATCACGCGCCGGCTGGTGGTGCGGGAGCGGCGGGTGCACGCGCAGGAGCGGCGCGATCCGCTGCCGCGCGAGGTGATTCTCGACCGCACGGCCACGATCCTGCTCAGCCTGGCATCGCTCGGCCTGCTGGCAGCGGGGCTGGGGAACCGGCCTGTGATCGTGTCCGAGACGAACGCGACTCACGAGGCCGCCGTGCGCGCGCGCAATTTCGTGCAGGCGCACGGCACCCCGCAGGCCAAGGAGAACCTCGACGATGCCAACACTCGCCGCCTGGCCGAGGGCTACTTCCGCGTGTGCGTGAACCTCAACGACCGCGCGCGGGCGTTCTGCATGTTCGTGGACACGAAGAAGAACACCGTGGTCCACGACCCTGACGTTCGGCCGAACCAGGTCGAGTTCGGCGGCGGCTTCTAGCGCTTCAGCTTGATCGTGACGTGAGTGGTCGAGCGCGCGCCGCCCGCGTCCTTGACCACCAGCGTGAGCCTGGCGCGCGGCTTGCTCTTGGACGCGATCGCGGCCCGCACCGCGGGGGTGAGTCGGAGCGTGAGCCGCACCCGCTTGCCGGCCTTGAGCTTGCGGTGCAGCGGCTTGAACTTCGCACGGCCCACCTTGGCGCTGGCCGAGAGGGTGCCCGCGATGTTGGACCGCAACGCGAACCGCAGGCCGTGCCGCTTGATCGCGCTCTGCGTGCGCTTGGTGCCCGTGAACGAGACAAGCGCGGGGCCCACCACGGCGGTGGGTGAGGAGCCGCGCGGCGCGCTCGTGCCGCCCGTCGTGACCGCGGTCTCCGTAAGCGTGAGAGTGGCCGCCCGGTCCGCCCGTGTGAGCTTGTAGGCGTCCCTGGTGGCGCCGGCGATCGGCTTGCAGTTCAATCCGCGCGCGTCGCAGCGGTTCCACTGGTAGGCGGGCACCGCGCCATTGCCGAGCGCGCCGCTCACCGCCGTCAGGCGCTTGCCCACATCCGGCGTGCCCTTGACCTGCGGGTCGCTGCCCAGCGTGCCGGCCGCGACCGTGAAGTCGAGGCTCCAGCCGCCGTCGATGGCGCCCGTGTCGCTGGCCGAATCGTCCACGACATAGAGGTTCCAGGTGCCGTTCGGATCGATCCCATTCGACCCCGCAAGGCCCAGCGGGTAGGGACCCGCAGCCGCCGGCGCGGGCGCCGGGAACGAGTCGGGGCTCGTGTTGTCGCTCGTGCAGTCGCCCGGGGCGGTGGGGTCATTGGTGGTCACGTAGGTGCCGGACTGCAAGAGCTGGGCCGGGCCGTCGAGACACGGCACCCCCACGGTCGCCGTGTCGTCGAACGCAAGCTCGACGGGGGCCGGCTGCGCAGTGCCCACATCGCAATCGCCCGCATCCGACATCAGGAGCGTCTCCTGCCCGTGCGGGCCGGCGAGGAGCGCGTCCACGTCGTGCGCGCACGTGTGATGAAAGCCGTGCAGCGTGGCGGTGACCTTCGTGACCGTGCCGATCACGCCCGACACGCCGACGCCCGACGGGTACGGGCTCGCCGGCGCGGCGTCGCCTATCGCGATCGGCGCGCTGTTCGAGAAGCTGACGGCGTGCGCCGACGCCGCGCCCCCGAGGAGCGCTGCCATGGACACGATCAGAACGGCGGTTGCGCGGCGCGCGGCTACGACAGGCCCACCATCGATGCTCTTGTTCGGGTGGTCAATCCCAGTTCCCAGTTCCCAGTTCCCAGTTCCCAGTTCCTAGTTCCTAGTCTCGGCGCTCTCTGCGAAGGCTTCCTCTACGGGCGTGAATGGCATCCCGACTCCTTCCGCTACTGCCGGATGCGTCACGCGCCCGTTCACGACGTTCACGCCGCCGCGCAGACCGGGATCCCTGGCGATTGCCTCACGCACGCCGTTGTCTGCCAGCGCGAGCGCGTAGGGCAGGGTCGCGTTCGTGAGGGCGAAGGTGGATGTGATCGGAACGGCGCCCGGCATGTTGGTCACGCAGTAGTGCGTGATGCCGTCGACCTCGTAGGTCGGCTCCGAGTGCGTGGTCGGGCGTGAGGTCTCGAAGCAGCCGCCCTGATCGATCGACACGTCCACGAGCACCGCGCGCTTCTTCATCAGCGCGAGCTGCTCGCGCCGGATCACCCAGGGCGCGCGAGCCCCGTGGATCAGCACGGCGCCGATCACGAGGTCGGCCGCCGGCAGCATCTGCTCGACCGCCAGCGTGGACGAGTAGACCGTGGACGCCCGGCCGCCGAACGCCACGTCCAGCTCGCGCAGGCGGTCGAGGTTGCGGTCGAACACGAACACGTCCGCCTCCATGCCGATCGCGATGAAGGCGGCGTGCATGCCAACCACGCCGCCGCCAATCACGAGCACGGTTGCGGCGGCCACGCCCGGCACACCGCCGAGCAGCACGCCGCGGCCACCGAGCGGGCGCTCGAGCATGAACGCGCCGGCCTGGGTGGCGATCTTGCCCGCCACCTCGCTCATCGGCGCGAGCAGCGGCAGCCGGCCCCTTGCGTCCTCCACGGTCTCGTACGCCACGCAGGTGGCGCCCGAGTCGCACAGGCCCTTCGTCAGCTCAGGCGCCGGCGCCAGGTGCAGGTAGGTGAAGAGTGTCTGGTCGGGCCGGAGCTTCGCCACCTCCTCCGTCTGCGGTTCCTTGACCTTGAGGATCAGCTCCGCCTCGTCGAACACCGCCTGCGCGTCCGGCACGATGCGCGCGCCCTGCGCGATGTACTCCTCGTCGGGGATCACGCTGCCGTCGCCCGCGCCCTTCTGGATCACCACGTCGTGCCCGTGCTCAACGAACTCGCGCACCCCGGCGGGCGTGATCGCCACGCGGTACTCGTCGGTCTTGATCTCGGTCGGAACTCCAACCCTCATCGGCTAAGTCGCCTCCAAATCGTCGTCATCTAACGAGCTCACGCCCACGCAACGCGAGCCAGAACTCGATCCGGTCGCGCGCGCGGCTCAGGTCCCGCCCCGTCAGCTCCTCCACACGCCGGATCCGGTAGCGCAGCGTATGCCGGTGGCAGAAGAGCTGGCGGGCGGCCCGCTCCCACTGCCCGTTCTGCTCGATGAACGCCTCGAGCGAGCGCAGGAGCTCGTCGCCGTAGTCGCCTTCTCCCGTCTCGAGCGGTCCCAGCAGGTTGTCGCAGTAAAGGCGCAGCGCATCCTCGTCCTGGAGCGAGAGCAGGAGCTGGAAGGCGCCCAAATCGCGGTAGGACGCCACCTCGGGCGCGCCCTCGCCGCTCAGCACCGATGCCTCGAGCGCGCAGCGCGCCTCGTGGAAGCTGCGTCGCAGGGCGCGCGCGGGCGCCGGCCGCGAAGCCGCCGCCCGCACATCGCCGTACTCAGCGCCGAGCGCCTTGCGCGCCCGGCCCGCGAGATCAAGTGGGTCCGTGTCCTGCGCGTCCACGACCGCGCACAGCAGGCTCTCGCGCGTGGCCACCAGCGCACCCACGCCGGCGCCCGCCATGAAGCGGTCGAGCAGCGCCTCGCCCGCCGCGGGATCGTGCATCGCGAACACGAGTACGGCGGCGGTGTCGCCGATGCCGAAGGGACGCAGGCGCATCGCCAGCTCGTCGGGATCGAGGCGGCCGGTCAAAGCTTCCGCCAGCACGTCGCCGGCCAGCCGCCGCTCGGTGTCGCGCATCACCCGCTGGCGCATCAGCTCGAGCGCCACGACGGTCACGGCCTGCTGCAGGATCAGGCGCTCGAAGTCGCCGAGGCCGCCCGCGTCGCGTACCGCCACGAGCCACGCTTGCGGCGCGCCGCTGCCCCGTGTCGCCACCGGCAGCGCGAGCGCCCGCCCCGACAGGTCGGGATGCTCCGGCGCGAACGTGACCGGCTGCGTGCGCGTGCCGTTGCCGTTTCCCGGCTGCGAGCTGCGGGTCACCACCTCCAGCCGCAGCGCGGCCAGCTGCTCCTCCGTCAGCTCGCGGCGGAACGCCTTGCCGGTCATCGTCTCGCCGCGCGCGCTCAGCACGAGCACCGCCCCGCCGATCGTCGCGGCCAGCGCGCGCACCACCTCGGCCAGCCCGCGCTCTTCGAGCACCAGGCGCTCGAGCCGCTTCTGGATCGCGATGCCGCGCTGGAGCACCTCGTACTGCTCGTTAACGAGCCGCGTGAACGCCTTCTCCGTGATCGCGATGAACGGCAGGTCGTACGGCACCTCGAAGAGCGGGAAGTCGTGCGCCCGCGCCTCGTCCAGGAGCGCCTCGGGCACGGTCTCGTGATCGAAGCCGGTGCCGAACCCGAGCCCGGCCAGGTGATGCTCCGCCAGAAGCGCGACGAACTCGCGCTGCTTCTCCGGCGTGTCGAGCCGCATGCCGGTGGTCAGCAGCAGCTCGCCACCGGACAGCCACGGCGTGGGGTCGAGCAGCTCGGTGATGTGCACCCAGCGGACTGGAGCCTCGGCGGCGTCCTCGCCTGTCAGCAGCTCCAGGTCGATGTCCTGGACGAGCCGCTGCACCGTGAGCACGTCGCGTGCCTCCTACGCCGTCTGTGGCTAATGCTTGACGATTCGCTCCCACGCCTCGGTCAGCACCGGGCGCAGGACGGATTCGATCTCTGCGAACTCCTCGGGTCCGGCCACGAGCGGAGGCGACAGCTGGATCACCGGATCGCCGCGGTCGTCGGCGCGGCAGATCAGCCCGCGCTTGTAGAGCTCCCCGGACATGAAGCCGCGGAGCAGATCCTCGGCCTCCTCGTCGCTGAAGCTCTCCTTGGTCTCCTTGTCCTTGACCAGCTCGAGCGCGTGGAAGTAACCGGCGCCGCGCACGTCGCCGACGATCGGCAGGTCCTCCTTGAGCCCCTCGAGCATCGCGCGGAACTCACCCTCGTGCTCGCGCACGCGGCCGCACAGGTCCTCGTTCTCGAAGATGTCGAGGTTGGCCATCGCCACCGCGGCGGACACCGGGTGGCCGCCGAACGTGAGGCCGTGCGTGAACATGCTCGTGCCCTCCGCGAAGGGCTCGAAGATCTTGTCGCGCGCGATCACGGCGCCCATCGGCGCGTACGCCGAGGTGATGCCCTTGGCCGTGGTGATCAGGTCCGGCTGCACGCCGAAGCGCTCGCAGCCGAAGTAGTGGCCGATGCGGCCCCAGGAGCAGATCACCTCGTCCGAGATGAACAGCACGCCGTACTCGTCGCAGATCTCCCGCACGCGCTGGAAGTAGCCCTCCGGCGGCATGAAGCAGCCGCCCGAGTTCTGCACCGGCTCGAGGATCACGGCGGCAACCGTCTCCGGTCCCTCGAACTCGATCCGCTTGGCGATCTCCTCGGCGGGATCGAGCCACTCGGGGTTGCGGTAGCTGTTGGTGTTGGCCACGTGGGCGCTGCCCACGGGCAGCGGCTCGAACATGCTGCGGATGGAGCCGATGCCGGTGGCGATCAGGGCGCCCATCGTGGTCCCGTGGTAGGCGGTCTCGCGCGCGATGATCTTGTAGCGCTGCCCCTCACCGCGTACGCGGTGGTACTGGCGCGAGAGCTTGATCGCGGACTCCACGGCCTCGGAGCCGCCGGAGGTGAAGAACACGCGGTTGAGGTCGCCCGGCGCGAGGTTCGCGATGCGCGCCGCCAGCTCGATAGCCAGCGGGTGGGCGAAGGTCCAGTTGGTGTAGAAGCCGAGCTGCTTGGCCTGCCGGGCCGCGGCTTCGCCCAGTTCACCGCGCCCGTGGCCGGCGTTCACGCAGAACAGCGCGGACAGGCCGTCCAGGTACTTCTTGCCGTTCGCGTCCCAGACGTAGCAGCCCTCGCCGCGCGTGATGATGGGCAGCTCGTGGTCTTCGTACGCGCCCATGCGCGTGAAGTGCATCCAGAGGTGCCGCTTGGCAAGCTCCTGCAGACGCGTGCTCTCTGCCTGTTCAGTTTGCGGCGCGCCTTCGAGCCTGGTTGCCATTCAGAACACTCCCCTTCTCCCGATCGGACTGGACGGTCTGGACAACGGTAGCGCCCGGCTGGAACCCAAACAAGGGAGCGTTGGGTCAAAGTGGACCGCAATCCGCTATACAGCCTGTACAAGTGGCAAAGGTACTTTTTGGGCATCTGTTACTTGCGTTCGAGCAAAGACGGTCATAACTTCTGATCCGCCCATCGGCTTGGCGATGAGCGCCGGGCTAAATTGGCCTGTGAGGAGGAGTCACGGGAGCACAGATCGCCACCACCGATTCGTCGGCGGGACCCGGTGACGCGCGCGGCACCGCGCCGCGCACGAGTGTCCGTCTCGAGGCGGTCACGAAGCGCTTCGGCGAGTTCACGGCCGTACGCGAACTGACGCTCGACATCGAGCGCGGCGAGTTCTTCACGCTGCTCGGCCCGAGCGGCTGCGGCAAGACCACCACGCTGCGCATGGTGGCCGGCTTCGAGGACCCGAGCGAGGGCCGCATCCTGCTCGATGGCACCGACGTGTCCGGGCTGCCCGCGTTCAAGCGCGCGACCAACACCGTGTTCCAGAGCTACGCGCTCTTTCCGCACCTGAGCGTGGAGGAGAACGTGGCCTTCGGCCTGCGCCGCAAGGGCGTGTCCAAGTCCGAGGCGAGGAAGCGGGTGGCCGACGAGCTCGAGCGAGTGGGCCTCGCTCAGGAGGCCAAGCGCAAGCCGCGCCAGCTCTCCGGCGGCCAGCAGCAGCGCGTGGCCCTGGCGCGCGCGCTCGTGAACCTGCCCACCGTGCTGCTCCTCGACGAGCCGCTCGGCGCGCTCGACCTCAAGCTGCGCAAGGGGCTTCAGGTCGAGCTCAAGCGCATCCAGCGCGAGGTGGGCATCACCTTCATCTACGTCACGCACGACCAGGAGGAGGCGCTGACGATGTCGGACCGCATCGCGGTGATGAACCGCGGCGTGGTCGAGCAGGTGGATGTGCCCGAGGCGGTGTACGACCGCCCGCGCACCGCCTTCGTCGCCGGCTTCATCGGTGTGTCCAACCTGATGCCGGGCGTGGCCGGCTCGTCTGGCGGCGGGGGCACCGAACTCAAGCTCGACAGCGGCGTGACGCTGCGCACCGCCTCGAACGGCTACGCGCCGGGCGAGCGCGTTTGGGCTGTCGTCAGACCCGAGAAGCTGAGCGTCGCGCTGATCGAGCAGCCGGCGCCGGACGACCGGCCGTCGGTGGAGGGGCTCGTGGAGAGCTCGCTCTACCTCGGCACGGCCACGCAGATGGTGGTGCGCCTCACGGACGGGGTGACCATGACGGTGCTGGTGCCGAACGCCGACGAGGACGAGCGGCAGCGGCTACCGGGAGCGGGCGCGCGCGTGCGCCTGAGCTGGTCCACCGACCACATGCACGTGGTGAAGGAGACCGAGGCAAAGGAAGTTGACAGCGACCCCACACCCACAGGAGGGACCGAGCCTTGAGCGTCGATAGGGAAATGGACGAGCTGGTGCAGCGCGAAATCAGCCGGCGGCAGCTCTTCCGCCTCGGCGGCGCGGGCGCGATGTCGCTGGGCGCGGCCGGATTCCTGGCCGCATGCGGGAGTGGCGGTGGCGGCGGTCTGGGCGGAGGGTCGAAGACCGTCTCGAAGACGATCGCCAAGGCGCCGCTCGGCACCCAGCTCAACTTCTCCAACTGGCCGCTCTACATCGACGTGAGCCACGGCAAGCACCCCACGCTCGAGAAGTTCACGAAGAAGTTCGGCGTGCACGTGAAGTACACGGAGGAGATCAACGACAACACCGAGTTCTTCGGCAAGGTCCGCCAGCAGCTCGCGAACGGCAGCTCGGGCGGCCGGGACATCATCGTCATGACGGACTGGATGGCCGGGAAGATGATCAAGCTCGGCTACATCCAGAAGCTCGATCACGCGGCGCTGCCGAACGTGCAGAAGAACCTGATTCCCGCTCTTCAGCACATCGACTTCGATCCGAACCGCGACTACTCGGTGCCGTGGCAGAGCGGCCAGACCGGCCTGATCGTGCGCACCGACAAGGTCGGCGACGTGAAGAGCGTCAACGACGTGTTCAACCCCAAGTACAAGGGCAAGGTCACCCTGCTCACCGAGATGCGCGACACCGTCGGGCTCACGATGCTGGGCATGGGCAAGGACCCGACCACGGGAAGCACGGCCGACGCGCTCGCGGCCATCGACAAGATCGACAAGTACGTGAAGAACGGCCAGATCCGGCGCTTCACGGGCAACGACTACCTCAAGGACCTCCCGAACGGCGACACCTGGATCTGTTACGGCTGGTCGGGCGACGCGGTGCAGCTCCAGTCGGACAACAAGAACATCAAGTTCATCCACCCGGAAGAGGGCTTCATGCTCTGGACCGACAACATGATGGTGCCGGTGGGCGCGCCGCATCCGTACACCGCCGAGGTGTTCATGAACTGGATCTACCAGCCCGAGGTGGAGGCGCCGATCGAGGACTACGTGAACTACGTGCCGCCGGTCGCGGGCACGAAGGAGGTCCTCCTCAAGCTCGATCCGGGCGTGGCCAAGAACCCGCTCATCTTCCCGAGCGAGGAAGTGCTGAAGAACGGGCATGCGTTCAAGCAGCTCGCGCCGGCGGATGAGGACAAGATCAACAACGCCTTCCAGGCAGTGATCGGCGCCTAGAGGCGGAGCCGGCTCGCGTGTCGTTCGCCCGGCGCCACAAGGGACTTCTGCCGTGGGCCCTGCTGCTGCCGGGGCTCCTCTGGCTGATCGTCTTCTTCGCGCTTCCGCTCTATTACCAGGGGCGGATCTCGCTCGAGACCGGGTCGATCTTCAACGGCTTCCACTTCGACTGGCACTTCGGCACCTACACGCATGCCTGGTCGCAGTACAAGACGCAGTTCCTGCGCTCCTTCTGGTTCGCGGGACTGTCCACGTTCCTGTCGCTGGTGATCGGCTACCCACTCGCCTATGCGATCGCCTTCCGCGGAGGGCGCTGGCGGAATGCGCTGCTGCTCGCGGTGATCCTTCCGTTCTTCGTCACCTACCTGGTGCGCACGCTGGCGTGGGAGACGATCCTGGACGACTCGAGCCCGCTCGTGTCGATCCTTCAGACGCTGCACATCATCGGCGAGCACGGCAGGGTGCTGGCCACGACGGGATCGGTGGTCGCCGGCATCACCTACAACTTCCTGCCCTTCATGATCCTGCCGCTGTACGCGTCGCTCGAGCGCATCGACGGGCGGCTGCTCGAGGCCGGCGCGGACCTGTACGGCAACCGGCGCTCGGTGTTCCGCAAGATCACCTTGCCGCTGTCGATGCCGGGCGTGGTCGCGGGAGTGCTCCTCACGTTCATCCCGGCAGCCGGCGACTTCGTCAACGCCGCGCTGCTCGGCTCGCCCAAGCAGACGATGATCGGCAACGTGATCCAGAGCCGCTACCTCGAGCTGAACGACTACCCGACGGCCGCCGCGCTGTCGTTCTCGCTGATGGCGATCATCCTGGTCCTCGTGGCCATCTGGGCGATGGTGGCGGGCACCGAGTCGCTGATGGGGAGTGAGGCGAAATAGCCGCCGAGGCGATACCCGCTCCCCGCGCGCAGACCTCGGAGCGCCCGCCGGGCACCTCGCTGGCCACGCGCGTCGGGCGCAGGGTCCTGCACTGGGTCCTGCCGGTCTACTCGGCGCTCGTGATCTTCTACCTGCTCTTCCCGATCGCGATCATCATCTGGTTCTCGTTCAACAACACCCACAGCCGCTTCAACTTCGTGTGGCAGGGGTGGACGCTCAAGCACTGGAAGGATCCGTTCCAGGTGCCGGGCCTCTTGGACGCGCTCAAGGTGTCGGTCGAGGTCGCACTGATCTCCACGGTGATCGCCACGGTGCTCGGGACGATGATGGCGCTGGCGATGGTCCGCTACGAATTCCGCGGGCGCGGGCCGCTCAACTTCTTCATCTTCCTGCCGCTCGCCACGCCGGAGATCGTGCTCGGCGCCTCGCTGCTCACGCTGTTCCTGTTCCTCAGCAACGTCTTCACGCTGGGCATGGTCACGATCGTGATCGCACACGTGATGTTCAACATCTCCTTCGTCGTGGTCACCGTCAGATCGCGCTTGATCGGATTCGACAGGTCGCTGGAGGAAGCGGCCCAGGATCTGGGCGCCAACGCGTGGCAGACGTTCAGGCTCGTGACCCTGCCGCTGATCGCGCCGGGGGTGCTGGCCGCCGCGCTGCTGGCGTTCGCGCTGTCGATCGACGACTTCGTGATCACCAACTTCAACTCGGGCTCGACCGTCACCTACCCGCTGTTCATCTGGGGCGCGGCGCGCGTGTCGATTCCGCCCGAGGTGAACATCGTCGCCACGATGATCTTCGTGGTCACGGTGGCGATCGCCATCGGCACGGTGTTCCAGCAGAAGCGCGCCGAGCGCATGGCGTCGGTTCGGCCCGATCAGGAAGCGATCGCCGTCTAGCGGCTGAATCCGCCGGGCAGGGCGCCACAGAGCCCGACGCTTATGGACTCGACCGTGTCCCACGGCTTGGTGGGCGCGTAGAACAGCGTGCAGCGCTTGCCCTTCTTGGTCTGGGCGCGAGATTCGGTCGGCTCGCCAGGGGCGGGCTTGGGGATGCCGTACGCGCTGCGGGCGGCGGCCATCGAGTCGCCCAGGCCGATCCCCTTGCTCGTGTGGAGCGGCTTGACCTTGGTGGCGAGCACCGGGTCATCCGGCAGCTCGACCTTGATCACCGCGACCTTGCCCTTGTGGAGGAAGTAGCCCTCCTTGGGCTCGAGGAGCGGGGTGCCCGTGCCGATGTCGACCGGCACGAGCCACTGGTACCAGGTGAACCCCTTGTAGGCCACCGTGTCGATCTTGTCCGGCTTGCCCCATGCCTTGCGGGCCTGCTTCTTGGTCATTCCGACCTTGAGGCCGCCGATCGACGTGCCGGGAACGATCTTGTGGTTCTTGAACCTGGGGAAGTGGGCGGAGGCGCTACCGGCGGTGCCGAGCGCGAGAGCCGTCGCCGCGAGCGCGACGAGGAGGAGGGGCGGCTTGCGAGTCATGTGGTCCTCCGGTTTCTGCGCGAGTGCGAGCGACTCTAACCCGCCGGGCTCGGCACCACCAGTACCGGCGTGAGCGGTCGTAGGTCATGGCCTGTAGCCTGCTCCGCGTGCCGACCTTCGATCGACTCGCCGGGCTGCCGCTGGAGGTCGACTCGTATTCGCTCGACGGGCTCGAGGCGCAGGTGTCGTCGGACTTCACGCGCCTCTCAACCGTGATCCACATGCAGGGCGGCGGCGAGGAGGGCGTGGGCGAGGACGTGACCTACGACCAGCTCGACCACATCGCGTTGCAGGACGCCGGTCCTGTGCTCGAGCTCGCCGGCAAGCGCACGATCGGCGAGTTCTGCGAGCTGGTCGGCTCGCTCGACCTGTTCCCTGCCGACCCGGTGCGCGACGTGTCGCGGCGCTACCGCCGCTGGGCGTTCGAGTCCGCGGCTCTGGACCTCGCGTTGCGCCAGGCGGGCAAGTCACTCGCGCAGGTGATGGAGCGCGAGCTGCGGCCGCTCAACTTCGTTGTGTCGCTGCGGCTGGGTGAGCCGCCCACCATCGAGCCCGTGCGCAAGCGGCTCGACCTGTACCCGACGTTGCGCTTCAAGCTCGACCCGACCGACGAGTGGACCGACGAGCTGATCGCCGAGCTGGTCGCCACCGGCGCCGTCGACTCCGTCGATCTGAAGGGCCTGTACGTGGGCACCGTGGTGGACGCGGGGGCGGACCCCGAGCTCTACCGGCGCGTGGCGGAAGCGTTCCCGGCTGCCTGGATCGAGGACCCCCGGCTCACCGAGGAGACCGACCCGGTGCTCGAGCCCTATCGCGACCGCATCACGTGGGACGCGAACATTCACGCGGTGGCGGACATCGAGGGGCTGCCGTTCCCGCCGCGCATGGTCAACATCAAGCCGTCGCGCCTGGGCGGCCTGCAAGAGCTGTTCGCCGCCTACGACTACTGCGAGGAGCACGGCATCGGCGCATACGGCGGTGGGCAGTTCGAGCTCGGCCCGGGACGCGGGCAGATCCAGTACCTGGCCTCGCTCTTCCATCCCGACACGCCCAACGACGT
>Ga0070681_10003546_pt1 | contig 14633 bp, 10 predicted proteins | sample KBSC83BmetaG_FD_65650 | JGI IMG/M metagenome (GOLD analysis project Ga0070681, IMG submission 65650) | Corn rhizosphere microbial communities from Kellogg Biological Station, Michigan, USA - KBS C8-3B metaG | ecosystem: Host-associated > Plants > Roots > Rhizosphere | place: USA: Michigan... | reverse complement strand
TTGGTTGCGCTCACCCTGGTGTTCCTGTTCGCGACGGCGACTCTGTTGCCATACTCTCAGTACAGCGTGGCGGTCGCGAAGCTCGGCACGCCCATTTCGATCACTGCCCTGATTGCGCTGCTGGTGTGCCTCATTCCGACGACCATCGGCGGGCTGCTGTCGGCGATCGGAGTGGCAGGCATGAGCCGCATGATGCAGGCCAATGTGATTGCCACGTCGGGGCGCGCGGTCGAGGCCGCCGGCGACGTCGACGTGCTGCTGCTGGACAAGACCGGGACCATCACGCTCGGAAACCGGCAAGCATCGACCTTCGCCCCGGCACCGGGTGTGACGGAGGAAGAGCTTGCGGATGCCGCACAGCTCGCCTCGCTCGCCGATGAGACTCCGGAGGGACGCAGCATCGTCGTGCTCGCGAAGCAGCGATTCAAGCTGCGCGAGCGGGACTTGCGCACCCTCAATGCTACGTTCGTCGCTTTTTCCGCTCACACCCGCATGAGTGGAGTCGACATCGGCGACCGTCAGATTCGCAAAGGAGCCGCGGATGCCATCCAGCGGCAGGTCGAGAGTCTCGGGCAGGTGTTTCCCAAGGCGATCCTGAACAGCGTCAACACGGTGGCCCGCAGAGGCAGCACCCCACTGTTGGTGAGCGATGGGCCGCGCGTGCTCGGGATCATCGAGCTGAAGGACATCGTCAAGGGAGGAATCAAGGAGCGCTTTGGCGAGCTGCGACGCATGGGGATCAAGACGGTCATGATCACCGGCGACAATCCGCTCACCGCGGCTGCCATCGCTGCCGAGGCCGGGGTGGACGATTTCCTCGCCGAGGCCACTCCGGAAGCGAAGCTGTCCCTCATTCGCTCCCATCAGGCGGAAGGGCGCCTGGTGGCAATGACGGGCGATGGCACCAACGATGCGCCGGCGCTCGCTCAGGCAGACGTCGCCGTCGCGATGAACACCGGCACCCAGGCCGCCAAGGAAGCCGGCAACATGGTCGATCTCGACTCCAATCCTACCAAGCTCATCGAAGTGGTCGAGACGGGCAAGCAGATGCTCATGACTCGCGGCTCGCTCACGACATTCAGCATCGCCAACGACGTTGCCAAGTACTTCGCGATCATTCCTGCGGTCTTCGCCTCCACCTATCCGCAGCTCGATGCGCTCAACGTGATGGGCCTGGCGAGTCCGTTCTCCGCGATCCTGTCGGCCGTCATTTTCAACGCGCTCATCATCGTGTTCCTGATCCCGCTCGCCTTGAAGGGAGTCAAGTATCGGGCGCTGGGGGCCGCGCTGCTGCTGCGGCGTAATCTGCTGATCTACGGGCTGGGCGGCATCGCGATCCCGTTCTTAGGTATCAAGCTCATCGATCTTGCACTCGAGGTTCTCCACCTGGTGTAGCCATGAATACCGTCCTTCGTCCCGCGCTCGTTCTCCTGGTCATCCTCACGACCTTCACCGGCATCCTCTATCCGCTCGCGGTCACCGGGATCGCCGCGATCCTGTTTCCCCATCAGGCCGGCGGCAGCCTCGTGATGAAAGACGGTAAGGCCGTCGGGTCGAGCCTCATCGGGCAGAGCTTCAGCGCCACGAAGTACTTCTGGAGCCGCCCGTCCGCTACGTCCCCTCAGCCCAACAACGGCCTCGCGTCCGGGGGCTCGAATCTCGGCCCTCTGAACCCGGCGCTCACGGAGGCCGTCAAAGCGCGAGTGGCGGCGCTGCGGACTGCCGATCCTGGTAACACAGCGCCCATTCCTGTCGACCTGGTCACGGCGTCCGGCAGCGGTCTGGACCCTGACATCAGTGTCGCCGCCGCCGACTATCAGGCCGCGAGAGTTGCGCGTGTACGTGGCCTGAGGCCCGCGGAGGTGAGGGCATTGATTGCAAAGCATGTGCGGCGTAGGTTGCTCGGATGGCTGGGTGAGCCGCGCGTGAATGTGCTGGAGCTGAACCTCGCACTCGACGCGATGCGCGCGCCGGCGAGGTAACCTGACAGGCGAGCATGGCCGAAGTACGGCCCGATCCCGATCGACTCCTGGCCCACGTCCAGGCGGAAGAGGCCCGCGCCAAGCGCGGTCGCCTCCGTATTTTCTTTGGCGCTTCCGCCGGTGTCGGCAAGACCTACGCGATGCTCGAGGCTGCACAGAACGTTCGTGCCTCGGGACGAGACGTCGTCGTCGGGTACGTGGAGCCGCACGGCCGGGTAGATACCGAGCGACTCCTCGAAGGACTCGAGACGATCCCCACGGTCGCGGTGCACTATCGTGGGATCGTGAGGCACGAGCTCGACCTCGACTCCGCGCTTGCCCGACATCCTTCGGTGTTGCTGGTAGATGAGCTGGCGCACTCCAATCTGATCGGCGGCGAGCCGGCTCCGCGGCACCCGAAACGGTGGCAGGACGTCCAGGAGCTGCTCGACGGCGGGATCAATGTGTGGACGACCGTCAACGTCCAGCACCTGGAGAGTCTCAACGACCTCGTCGGGCAGATCACCGGGGTGCGACAGCGCGAGACTCTGCCCGACAAGGTGTTCGACGAAGCGGACGACATCGAGCTGATCGATCTACCGCCCGATGACCTGCTGGCGCGACTACGGGCGGGCAAGGTGTACATCGCGGACGAAGCTGCGACGGCCGCCGAGCGCTTCTTTCGCACGCCGAATCTGATGGCGCTTCGTGAGTTGGCGCTGCGTCGTGTTGCCGACAGGGTGGAGGCAGCCGCTCGGGCGCTTCCGGAAGACCGGACGCGTACGCGCTTGGCGGGCGATCGCATCCTCGTGGCCGTAGGTCCAGACGCTCAGTCCGAACAGCTGGTGCGCGTCGGCAAACAAATGTCGGATGCGCTCGATGCCGATTGGACTGTGGTGTATGTCGAAACGCCGCGCCTGCTGAGGCTCCCTGACAGCGATCGCAACCGGCGTGTCGAGGTGCTGCGTCTGGCCGAGTCTTTGGGTGCGGAAACGGTGACGCTCGACGGGCCTTCGCCTGCGGAGACCTTGATCGAGTACGCACAGACTCGGCATGCAACGCGCGTGATTGTCGGTGCGCCAAAGCGCCGAGGGTGGCGCGCGGTGCTTCGTCCGTCCGCTTCCGTTCACCTCGTCGAGAATGCTCGCGGTTTCGATGTGCTTACCGTCGCGACCACTGAACGCACCGCCGTTCGCCCCGCCGCCGGCACTAACTATCCCGACGGCGGCCGCGCCATTCCGTGGGCTCGTTACGGATGGGCAGTGGCGATGACCGCCATCTGCACCGGCTTGGCGTTCACCATGTATCGCAGCTTCGAGCTTTCGAATCTGGTGATGATCTATCTGCTCGGGGCGACCGTCGCCGCGTTGCGCTTGGGACGCGGTCCGTCCGCCCTGACGGCTCTTCTGAACGTGATCGCGTTCGATTTCTTTTTCGTTCCTCCGCGCTTCAACTTTGCGATCTCCGACGCTCAGTATTTGCTGACGTTCGGTGTGATGCTGCTGGTCGCACTCGTCATCGGCAATCTCGTTGCCTCGGTACGGCAACAGACACGAGTCGCCGGCGCACGCGAGCGCCGCACTGCTCTGTTGTATGCCATGAGCCGAGAGCTGACAGCCACTCGTGGCCTGGGGAACATGGCGCGCGTCGCTGTGAGACACGTTGCCGAGGTGTTCCAGTGCCGCGCGGTGATTCTTCTACCGGACGCCGATGGCAAATTGCATCGTCCGCGAGAGCGCCCGCTAGAGCAATCCTTCCGATCCGCGGATCTGGCCGTCGCTCAGTGGGTGACGGATCACGGAAAGCAGGCGGGACTCGGCACCGATACCCTGCCTGCGGCGACCGGACTCTACGTGCCGCTCGGCGATGAGCGGCAGCGGCTGGGCGTCCTGGCCGTCCTTCCGTCGAACCCGCGGCGGGTGTTGCTTCCCGAGCAGCACCATCTCCTGGAGACGTTTGCCGGTCAGATCGGCCTCGCTCTGGAGCGAGCCCGTTTAGCCGAATCGGCCGAGGAGGCGAATCTGGCTCGCGAGCGCGAAAGCTTGCGTAACACCTTGCTGGCCTCGATCTCTCACGATCTTCGAACGCCGCTTGCAGTCATCGCCGGCGCCGGAGGTGCGCTGGCCGAGCGCGGCGCGCTGCTCGACGAAGCCACTCGCGTTTCTCTGGCTCGCTCGATCGAGATGAAAGCGACGGAAATGTCGGGCCTCGTATCCAACGTGCTCGACCTCATGCGCTTCGAGTCCGGCCAGATCGTCACGCGTCGCGATTGGCAGTCTCTGGACGACCTCGCGGCAATGGCGTTGCAGAGTCTCGAGGAGCGCCTGACGGGGCACCCTGTGGAGCTTCGGGTTCCGCATGACTTGCCTCATGTTTTTGTCGAGGCGACCCTGATCGTGCAGGTGTTCTCGAATCTGTGCGACAACATAGCCAAGTACACCCCTCCCGGCACCCAGGTCGTGATTTCGGCCATTGCTGACGGACCGTTCGTGCGCGTGACCGTTGACGATGACGGTCCGGGGCTTCCACCGGGCGATCCGGCTCGGCTGTTCGATAAGTTTCAGCGCGGGGCGCAGGAGGGGACGGCCGTCGGCGTAGGCCTCGGGCTCGCCATCTGCAAGGCAATTATCACGGCTCACGGCGGCGACATCGTCGCACTCCGGCGTGAAGAAGGAGGGTCCCGGTTCGAGTTCACGCTCCCGGTGACGGAGCCCGCGGAATGACACGGGCGATGCATCAGGTTCTGGTCGTCGAGGATGAGCCCGAGATTCGAAAGGTGCTCCGCGTGCTGCTGGAGACGGAGTCGTACCGGATCATCGAGGCGGAGAACATGGCCCGTGGCGAGATCGAGACGCGCAGCCACAAGCCCGATCTGTTGCTCGTGGATCTGGGTCTCCCCGATGGCGATGGGTTGAAGCTGATACGGCGGATTCGCTCGTGGTCGCCCGTGCCTATCGTCGTTGTCTCCGCTCGAGCGATGGAGGAGCAAAAGATCGCCGCGCTCGACGCGGGTGCCGACGACTATGTGACGAAACCCTTCAGCGCCCCGGAGCTGCTCGCGCGCGTTCGCGCGGCATTACGGCGAAGTGCTCGCGGGGGCGAGCAGCTGCCTTCGCTGAAGTTTGCGGACCTGACAGTCGATCTGACTCGGCGGGAAGTCGAGCTCGCCAACGGCGGCGATCCCGCCAACGTGCATCTCACGCCGCTCGAGTACCGGGTGCTCGAGTGCCTCGCGCGCCAGGCGGGGTTGATCGTCACGCAGACTCAACTCATTCGTGAGGTTTGGGGGCCGGAGCGGCTGGGCGATACGCGCAGTTTGCGCGTCTGCATGAAGAATCTTCGCGCGAAACTCGAGCCGGATCCGAAGCGGCCCCGGTATTTGATCACGGAAGCGGGGCTCGGATATCGATTGCGCACGGAGGACTAGACGTCCTGTTCTCCGGTGCTGTTTGCCTCACGCCGTATGCGTCAGAGTCAACGCGCAAACTCAATCGCCTTTGCGCCGCGCAGCATTCGCGCGCAGAAGTTTGGCGCCTGATTGATTTGCTGCGTCCAACAGCAGCATAATTTCTGGCCAATAGTTGCTAGTCAAAGCATCAGAGCTGGAGGGACAGTTGCAAAGGCGCGAAGGATCGGACATGGAGGTCTTGGAGCGCTATGGCGACATCCTTCCATTCCTTGAGCAAGTTGTCGCATACGCGGATAGTCATCGCGAAGCGCTTGGCTTTCTTCCAAAATCTCTCTTCCAAGAGTTTGCACGTAGTGGCGATCTCTACGTGTTGAGCCCAGTTGACGGTCCTGAGCAAGTCTGTGCAGGTTACCTCCTCTTTCAGAGAAGGTTTCCCAGAGCAAGCGTCTTACAGATGTTTGTGGCGCCTGAGTTTCGAAGGATGGTTGCGCAAAAATTCTGTGTGATCGCCTCATATCGGTACTGACGCAGGCTGGATTCTCATCAATTTACGCGCGAGTCGGCGAAGACCTGTCCGAAGCAAACCAATGTTGACCTTGGAGCGACTGGAAACACTCCTGTCTCCGGCTCTATTTTGCCTTTCGGGGCGACCGGCCGTCATCACGCCAATTCGGTACCGGTACGCTCAGAGGCTACTGGGCCACTCGTCGCAGACGTCCTTTCTGCCCGTGTCGATGTCCAATCTGTTCCAAGAAAGGGCCTTCATCAGTGGGCCACAGTCTTTCAGGCATCTCAGTCGCGGGACGCTCGTGCTGTTCTACGAGTCGAAACATCCTCGTGCACCAGGAGAACTGGTGGTTATCGCAAGGGTTCGGCGTTCGTATCTGAAATCCGGCGCGACACTCGATGGCAGCGACCTATCACGGTCCGTCTTAACCCCGGACTCTTTGCCTGAGATCGGTGCAGCCGAGCTGAAGACCGTCACGACCTTCGACAACGTGCTGCCCTTGCCTCGCGCGGTGCCTCGCCGCACACTTCAGAGGCTCGGCTGTGGGCGACCGAACGATCTGATTACGACTCGCCCGATTGACGACGCACAGCTTCAGGAGATTCTTTCGGAGGCATTCAATAGTGGAAAGTGATGAGAACATCCTGATCTCTCTGGAGCCGCGTCATGCGGAGAACATCCTCTCCGGTCTAAAGCGCGTGGAATTGCGCCGCCGAGCAATGAACGTCGAGCCAGGATCAATCGTGTGGATTTATGCGAAGCGGCCGGTGGGTTCAATTATCGGTCGAGCCACTGTCGCCAAGCTGCACGTGCTTGCACCTTCCAGGCTGTGGAAGGACTTCGGCGCCGTATCTGGGATTTCCAAGGCCGAATTCTTTGCGTATTTCAGTGACAGAACCCAGGGCCTTGCTCTTGAGCTGACAAATTGCCAGCGACTGGCGAAATCCTTCGATCTTCAGGCGCTGCGGCGCGTGAGTCGACAATTTCAGCCGCCGCAGTTCTTTAGCCGGCTTAAACAGGGGCCGCTGCTGTCTGCTATTTCCTGCGTGCAGGTCATTTGAAGTTTCGGTATTCCTGTTCGAGCCAATTGTCGTGACGCTGTCACGACAATTGAGCTGGTCGCACATCGTGGCGCGCCGCCGGTTCCCGGCGAGCGAAACCCCAAGGTCTGTCGCGGTAAGACTCCGCCAGCGCCCACGCAGCGGCGCTCAGCGCAGTCGAGATAAACAGGTTGACCCAGTTGTCCCGCGTCCCGGGCGCGGCGACGACTGCGCTCACCCAACAGACCAGCGTGAAAAGGGTCTCCATCGCGGCCTCCAGTGTGGCCGCCAATCGCGGCACGACACCGAAGGCGATGGCCAACCCGGCTGCGATATGCGCGGCCCCCGTAAAGGCAGTCAGCGGGGTGCGAAGCGGAAACCAGGAAGGGATGAATTGCGCTGCGGGCGCGAGATAGACGAAGTGAGACAGGCCGATAGGGATGAGTGCGAGACCGAACGCAGTCCGCGCCCACCGCAGGCTGGCGTCATTGCGTCCCGAGAGCGTGCAAAGAATCACCCAGCCGCCTGCGGCGAGGGTGAGGTCCTCACCGAGGCCGAGCCAGTTGGCTTCCACGAGAGGGTCCGCGAGTACTCGCGGCAGCTGTAGCACGATCACCCACAGGGACAGATAAACCGTCAGGACGATCGCGGAACGCCTGGCCGTGGGTGCCGCGAGCAGGCCGGCCCCGGTCGCCAACAGGAGCGCCCCGGATAGGCTGGCAAGCACCGTCCGCCAGGGCACACCCTGGGGTACCGGCTGTTGGTTGAGAACGAACTCGTGAGCATACAGGCCGATGGCTCCGACGACCGCGAAGCCCAGCCCGAAGAACAGCCGTCCAACACCGATTGCGCGCAACATGCGGTCCCCCGCCAGACAGAAACCCGCCGCGGGCGGGATGTTAAACGGGGAGTGGCCCGAAGTATCGGACCATTAAGCGGTCGGGGAGGGGACCACTTACGTCAGCGAAACGACCAGCTTCGCGGAGTGACTGCGCCAGTTGATCGGAATGACAAACGAGCGAATCCCGGGCTTGGTCAGCAGGTCCGGCTTCTCACCGGCGAGCACGCTGGGCACCGAGATCACGAAGTCGCGTCCAAAGTCACGCCGCGCATTACCCGAGATCGTGTTCGCGACCTCGCCGACGAGATCTCGCATCGTCTCGTGGCTGAAGTCGTTCTCCTGCATCTTCATCAGCAACACCGTGAGCATCGCCTTGGGTGCGGTGAAGTACACCACGCCCTCGCGCTTGCCGGAGATGTTGATGACGCCCGTGTAGTCGTGGACCGACGGGGCCCCTTCCATGAGGTAAGGCGAGCCGATCGAGGCGGGTTGCTGGGCCGCCACCTCGAAGTAGTTCGTCGTCCCCTCGACGAAGGTTTTCAGCTCTTGTTCCTGCAGCATGTTCTATTGCTCTCTGATCAGGTCCGCGATGGCCTCATTGAGCTGCCGGTCGGTAAAAGGCTTGTTGAGAAAGCCGTTCGCCCCCTTCTCCATCGCTTCAACCGCGGTGGCCTTGTCTGCCAGTGCCGAGATCACCAGGATGCGCACGGCGGGTTTGAGCTCCACCAGCTTGGAGATACATTCAATGCCATCCATCTGAGGCATCGTCAAGTCCATCGTGACGACGTCCGGGTCGGCCTTGCGGAACAGCTCCAGGGCTTCGAGGCCGTTGCCGGCGGTGCCCACGAGCTCGATCTCATCGAACTGCTGCGACCGCTCGATGCGCCGTCGCATGATGTTCGAATCGTCGACAATCATGAGCTTGAGGGATCGGGTCATGATGATTCCTTATTCAGGCGACGGCGGTGCTCGCTTCCTCAGTGGCGGGCAGGACGATCTTGAACCGCGTGAACTTGCCGGGATTGGTGCTGACGCCAATCTTGCCGCCCAGCGCGTAAACGCTGCGCGCAACGACATCCATGCCGACGCCGCGGCCGGCGTCCATCGAGACTTCTTCCTGCGTCGAGAAGCCGGGCCGGAAAATCAACGCCATGGCCGAGCGTGTGTCCATTCCCGAAGCTTCATCCGCTGTGATGATCTGCTTGCGGATCGCCGCAGCCTTGAGCTGATCCGGCGAAATGCCCGCGCCGTCATCCTCGAAAACCAACTCGTAGCCGTCGCCGGCCTTCTTGAACTCCACCTTGACGGCGCCAGTGTCGCCCTTGGTCTGAGCGCGGCGCACTTCCGGCGACTCAATACCGTGCACCGCGGCGTTGCGGAGCATCTGTATGACACAGTCCTTCACCGTGTCGACGTAGGAGCGGGGAACCTCGGCGAGACCGGCGATGGTCAACTTGAATCGCTTGCGATGGTCGTGCGCGAGACGCTCGGCCATCGCATGCAGCGTCGGCGACATGTCCTCGGCGGACTTGGGGCCTCCGGCGGCCGCCGGCTGCGCCTGCGAGGCGGCCTTCGGCTCGGGCTTCGTCTGAGCGGGCGCGGGCGAGTCCTTGAGGACCGTGAGACGGGTGGCCATCTCGCGCACGCTCTTCAGGTGGGCCAGCAGGTCGTCGAGCTTCAGCACCATCGGCAGGAAGTCGTTGCCCGACAGCTCCGCCTTCTTCTTCAGCTCGCTCACCATATCCTCGAGCGAATGGACGCGATGAGCGATGCTCATCAAGTTCAGGGCCGAGGCCTCGCCCTTGATCGAATGCAGCTCGCGGAACAGGCCGTTGAGCTTCTTGCGGAACTCGCCGTCGGTACGCGCGGGCTCCTTCAGAATCGCGTTGATCAGCTGCAGGCCCGTCTCTGTCGAATCCAGGAAGCCCGTCAGCTGCAGCGGGTCGACGTGCATCATGCCGAGCATCATGTCGAGCTGGGCATTGGCGTTCTCGTGCGACTCCTGCAGCTCGCGCGCGAGCAGCACGCTGGAGGTGATGTCACCGACCGAGCACAGCACGTGCTTGATGCCCTTGGGGCCCATGACGCGGTGGAAGTCGAACTGCAGGTAGCGGGTCTCCTTACCGCCATGCCCGTTTTCCATGCTGATCTCCAGCTGGCCCAGCGGGTTGATGCTCTTCATCAAGTTCTCATGGGCGCGGTCGCCCCACAGCAGCTTGATGTACTTCATCGCGGTATTGAGTGTAGTCGGGGGCACGAGCTCTTTGAGGAGCTCCTCAAAGAACAGTCCGGCGAAGTCGCCGCGCCCGAACATACGCGTGAGCGCTTCCGACCACACCGATCCGATGCGGTACTCGGCGTCGAGGAGGAAGAAGCCCTCGCGCACCGTCTTCAGAATGTCGCGCGTCTGGTCTTGCGCTTCCTTCGCTGCACGCTCGTGGCGTGCGCGTGTGACCTGGAAATACGCGGCCGCGCCGGCGAGAACCAACGCGACGAGCACACCGATAGAAAGGAGGAAGCGCAGGCGATTCGAGTCGGAGGAGGCCACCTGCTGGAGGTTGCTGGCCACAGTAGCCAGACGAGACTGCAACGCCCTGGCATTGTCGCTGGCGAACAACTGTGCGCGCTTCACGTCGGCGTAGTGCGTCTTACCCTCGCGTGAAAACGAGCTTCCGCCCTCGTCGGTATCCAGGTAGGGCTGACCGGTGAACGTCACCACCGGATTGACCACCGGCCCGTACTGGTGCCACAACAACAGCGCCTGATCTAGCTCCGGCGACTCCAGAGCGCCACTCGCGCCCAGCTGTTCGAGGTCGTGGTCGAAGCGACGCACGGTGCCCTTCAGGTCGCTCAACGCCTGACCGGAGTAGGCCCGGGCTTCGAGACGGTCGCGCAATGAGTTCAGCTGCTGCGAGATGGCCGCAGGATAGGTTTGCAGCGTACTGGCTGTCTGGAGCGCCGTGATGTTGGTGCGCATCTGCGTGGCGACGCGGAAGCCCGCCAGCAACACGAGACCGAGGACCAATGTCAGTACGGTACCGATACCAACCGTGGCGAGCTGTCGATTGCGATCTGTGCCTGCCAGATTCATTCGTTAAATCTCCTCAAAATCCCCAAGCGGCTTTACTTGGGCAGCTCGAAGCGAATCGCGGTGCGTACCGGAATCTCGACGGGCGCGCCGTTCGCTACGACGGGCTCGTAACGCCAGCGCTTCACTGCGCCGGTTGCGGACTTGTCGAACACTCCCGGAGGGCTGGCGTCCGTGACGCGCACGTCGCGAGTCTCTCCGTTGGTGCCCACAGTGAATTCAACTGTGACGACGCCGCTCAATTTGTTGGAGAGGGCATTGGCCGGATAATCGGGTGCGACGTAGTGAGTGCGCTTGAGCTGCGCGGCGAGCGCCTGTACGTTGACAGCAGGCGCGCTGGAACGCGAAGCCGAGGCATTTGCGTTACGCGCGTTGCTCTGCAACTGCTGGACTGCTGCGACGTCGCGTGCATCCGCACCCCAACGCTTGGCCTGCGTGAGGTCTGCATCGACCAGCGCAGCCTTGCCGGGGTCGCGCGCAACCGAGCGAGCGCGATCGATGAGCTTGCCTGCCAAGTCTTTGCTCAACGACGCGACCGCTCCGTTCGAGGGGTCGGTGGTCTGCAGCTGGCCCACATAGAAGGCCGCGCTGTCCTGAGCAGGGTCGGTCAGTTTGCCTTCGCGGATTCGGTCGCGAGCAAGCTGCGTAACGTGCTCAACCTCAGCTGCGGCTGCCTTCTGGCGCGCGGCCACGAGCTCACGCTGAAATGTCGCGAGGTCACTCGCGCTGACGCCGCCGGCCTTCGCTTCGCCGAGCCAACGGTCTTCATCGGCCTGGTTCTTGTTCACCGCCGCTTCGCGCGCCTTGCGCATGTAAGCGGAGTTCAGATCTCGCTGGGCGCGCTGCGTCGTCGCATTGGTCGGTGCGGCCTCGCGGAGCTGTTGGAGGTAGGCCTGCGCGCTGTCTTCCGCGGGATCGACGAGCTTGCCGTCGCGAATGCGATCGGAGACGAGATTCGCCAGACGCAGCAGCTTCGCGTCTTCCTGGCGGCGCGTGATGTCGGTGCGCCACTTGTTCAGCTGGTCGGGCGAAATCGACGTGGATTGCTGGGCCTGGCGGACCAGGGCGGCAGCCTTGTCGACATTCCCGTCGGCGAGCGCCTTGTTGATCTGCGCCGTGGCGAGTTTGAGTTCGAGAGACGGGAGGCGCAGATCTCTCGGGGACGCTGCCTTGAAGTTGGCGAGCGATCCTGCGGCCTCGTCCAGACGTCCGGCGCTCAGTGCGTCTTCGAAACGCGAAGCGAGCACCGAGGCGACGCGGGCCAGACCGTCCAGCGCTTCCGCGCTTGCGCCGTTGGCAGCTTGTGCGGAACGGTAGTAGACGAGTGCGTTGTCGCCGGCGGGCTCGGTGTAATGCCGCTCGCGCATCGCGGCGCGTGCTTTCTCCAGCAGCTCGTCGACGCTTCCCTTGACCAGCACGACGTCGGCGGCGACCTTCGGAGCGAGCGTCTCGTCATCCGCGCCGGCCGCTTGCTCGATTTCAACGGAGGCGTGCTTGGGCTGCGCGGCCACGGGCGCCTGAGCGGGCTTGCCTTTGTTGAAGAGCATGTACAGTCCGCCGACGATGGCGAGGGCGACGGCGACACCGATGAGGCCGACGAGTTTGCTTGCGGAGCCCGAGCTGGGACCCGAAGGAGCCGATTCGCTCCGGGGCTGATACGGTTCGACCGTGACGGCGGGCGCCGCTGCGCGGCTACCCTTCTTGGCCACGGCGTCGGTAATGACACCCTCGAGTATCGCGGCCGTCTTGCGCTTGTCGATCGGAATCGGCAGGACCGCAAAGATGTTGGATCCTTTGACGGCGGCACCGATTTGTTTCTCTGCGTCTGAAGTCGCGAACACCAACATGACGGCGTGCGGCGCTTCCGCGTGCGCGAGGTCGACCTCTTCGCGGATGCTGGCAATGTCTCTGCTGTCGAAGACGAGAACCTGACCACGCTTGGTGTTCTGCAGGAACTCGAGGGCCGCGTTCACGGAGTCCACCGGGCGCACGGACGCCTGACCGCCGAGCGCGTCACCGAGCTCGAGCAGGAAGTCATCCCGCGTCGTGACGGCGGTGATATCGACCGACGGACGGTTGGAAGAGCCGGAGGCGCCGGAGGCGCTGGGCGCAGTCCCCTCTAGGGGGCGGGAGGCATTCGACGCTGGACTTGCCACAAGTGTGTCTCCGCTGTCACGTGGAGTCCCGACGCTGAGAAGCGTAGGGCGCCCTTCTTCATTGCAAAAGCCGCGTACCGCGCTTTTGCTCGCCGGACAAAAAACGTGGTTTTTGTCCGGCTCCACTTCGACCGCCGGCTCGAAACCAGCCCAACAACATGCGCGCAGACGGAGTACGCCCCTTCAGCGCGCGGAAAAGCGTGGAAAGGAGGATAGTTGTATGCCGCGACACCGCAGTGCCACAGTTCACAATAACGGCAGGCCACCGTCGCATGGCAACGACTTCAGAAGTCAAGCCTGAGATGCGGCGACAAAGGTCGAGCCGAAAAGCCCGGTTTTCGTGATGCAAGTCCGCTGGCGTCAGCGCACGGCAATCGCTGGCTTGGGCGCTACCCGGGGCGGCCCGCAGCGGCGTACGGCGGCTGGGCGCGAGCGCGCGCGCCGGGCTCGCGCACGCGGCGACGCCGTTTGCGGATCCGGGTAGCGCCCGGCGCCCGAACTGGACAGAATCTATAGCATGCGCCAGCTCAAGATCTTCGGCATCGTGGTCGGGGGCCTCATCGTCCTGGCCGTCGTGGCCGCCCTCGTGGTTCTGCTGTCAGTGGATCCCAACGCGTATCGCGGTGACATCGAGCGTCTCGCGGAGCAGAAGACCGGCCGACACTTGCAGATCGGCGGCAGGCTCGATCTGAAGTTGTTTCCGTATCTGGCGATCTCGATTTCCGATGTTCAGCTCGGCAATGCGCCCGGATACGGGCAGTCGCCGTTTCTCGCCGTGCACCAGGTCAGTGTTGGCGTCCGGTTGCTTCCGATTCTGCGCAAGCGCCTGGAGGTCAGCCGCATCGCTGTCGATGGGCTCACCGCCCATCTCGTGAGCAGGTCCGCAACCGACAACAACTGGAAAGACCTGACCACCCCGAAAGACAACACGAGCCAGGGGAGCGCCGCCGGCGGTGCTCCGCAGACATCGATTGCGGGCGTGGAGGTGACCAACGCAGCGCTGCAGTACAGCGACGAATCCAAAAAAACGGTGACCGCGATTTCGAATCTGCGCCTGCACACCGGACCCGTGGGCAGTCGAGACCCTGTCGACGTCTCTCTCGAGTTCGACTATGGCAACGGCGGGTCCAAGCCCGTTGCCCACGTTGTGCTGTCGGCTCTCGTGCAAGCGGACGCCGCCCCCCAAGTCGCCCTGCGAGATCTGGATGTGCACGGAACATGGTTCGGGAGCGACACGTCGGCTCGACCCTTAGCCTTCAGCGTGCGCAGCCCCGCTGTTCAGCTCGATACTCAGGTGCAGACGCTCTCACCCGCGATGTTCACGGCCCAAGCAGGCGACGTGAGCGCGAAGCTGTCCGTAACCGCGGACAAGCTATTCACCGACCGGGTGGTCACCGGGACGCTGAGCGTCCCGCAGATGGGCGCGCGCAAGGCCTTGGAGTCCCTGGGCGTTGCGGTGCCCGCTACACGGGATCCAAAGGCCCTGTCGACCTTCTCGCTCTCCTGCAACTACCGGCTCACGCCAAAACAGTTGCAGCTGACGAATCTCGACTTGGCGCTGGATGACACTCACGTGCGCGGGTCAACCGCGGTTGAAGACCTCGATTCGATGACACTCGGGTACGCCCTG
>Ga0070681_10003544_pt1 | contig 14634 bp, 13 predicted proteins | sample KBSC83BmetaG_FD_65650 | JGI IMG/M metagenome (GOLD analysis project Ga0070681, IMG submission 65650) | Corn rhizosphere microbial communities from Kellogg Biological Station, Michigan, USA - KBS C8-3B metaG | ecosystem: Host-associated > Plants > Roots > Rhizosphere | place: USA: Michigan... | reverse complement strand
TCGAGCGTCGCCAGCTCCTCGCCGTTGGCCTCGATCAGGTCGGCGAGGCTGAAGAGCGCCCGCTCCCGGGCCGCCGGCTTGGTGTCGCGCCACTCCTCCTCGAAGGCGCGACGGGCCTCGCTGACAGCCAGGTCGACGTCGTCGGCTCCGCCGGCGGCGATCACCCCGATCACCCCGCCGGTGCCGGGATCGCGTACGTCGATCGTCTTTCCCGAGCGGGCATGGCGCCGCTCGCCGCCGATCACGATGCTCTGGTGCGTGGTGTCGAGAAAGTCAGCCACGGCCGGGGGGGTCTCGATGATCACGAAGCGCTCCTCGTTCTTACCACTTGTCCTTACGAGATCCAGCCACCTGGTAGTTTATCGTGCCTAACATCGTGGGTGCAAGGGAGCGCCTGGGGCGCCTGGCTTCGGCGCTGCGGTCGGAGGACCGGCGGGCTCCCTTCTGGGAGGGTCGGGAGCGCGCCATCAACTAGCCGGGGCGACGGTGAGCGGGTGCCGCGTCGTCGAGCCGTGCTTCAGCGCCGCCAGCGCCATGCTCATGAGGAGGTCGACGGCCGCTTCGGTCGGCAGGCCGCTCTGGAAGTCGGACGGGGACTGCAGCAACCCGATGGCGGCGTGCACCGCGGCGCGAACCTCGGTGTCGGAGAACTCGGGCCTCAGCTCCTGGACGAGGTGGACCCACTCTTCGACGTACAGCCGCTGATCGCGGCGCAGCCGCCAGCGGTCGTTCTCGGACAGGTTCTGGAACTCCTGGCGCCACACCGCCACGTTCTCCCGCTGTTCGATGGCGAACTCCACGTGGAGGCGCACGATGGCGAGCAGGGTGGAGGCCGGGTCGGGAGACTCCGACACCAGGGCGCCGATGCGCCCCCGCAGCTGCTCGATGACGTGATCGAAAACCGCCACGAGCAGCGCTTCCTTGCTGGAGAAGTGCCGGTAGAGCGCCGGCCCCGTCAACCCGACGGCGTCACCGATGTCGTCGACCGTGACGGCGTAGTAGCCGCGGGAGGCGAACAGATTGGCGGCCACGGCGATGAGTTCCTTGCGCCGCGCCGAACTGCGGACGCGCCTCCGCGGCGGCCGATCGGGAGTCTGGCTGGACTTCGTCGGCACGAACCCCTCCACGGATTGCGTTGTGGTCGGGATTCCGGCCATCGACGTATGTTAGCAGTTAATCACTAGGCTCCGGACCGGCTCCGGTCCGGCTCCGACCCCCGCAGAGCGGCCATGGCCATGCTGCAGAGCACCCCGGCGACCTCTTCGGGGTCCAACCCGCTGCGGTGCGCCGCCGCCGACTGCAGCAGGGCCATGGCGGCGTGGACGGCGGCCCGGGCTTCCCCGTCACTGAGATCGCGGCGCATCCGGGCCAGGACGTTCACCCACTCTTCGACATAGAGGCGCTGCAGACGCCGGAGGCGCCATGCGACCTCCGGCGGGAGGTCCCGGAATTCCTGCTCCCAGGCGGCGAGCCGGTGACCGGCATCGAGGCTGAAGGCCAGGTGCTGGCTCAGCATGCCCGCCAACGCCTCGCCGGGATCGTCGACCTCCCTGGCGATCCGTCCGATGTCCTCGAGCTGGTGTTCGAGAAGGCGTTCGAAACCGAGCATAAGGCCCTCAGGAGAACGTGAAGCGACCGGCGTCGAACACGACGTTCCCGCCGGCCCCCACGGTCTGGAACGCCGCGCCGTCTTCGAGCTCCCAGGTCCTGACCAGCAACTCGTCCCCCGGAACGACCGGGGAGGCGAAGCGACCGGCCATCCCGCCGAACCGGTCGGCATCGTCGGCACAGAGCATTTTGAGGAGCGCCCGACCGCTGACTCCGTAGGTGCACAGCCCGTGGAGGATCGGCTGGTCGAAGCCGGCCTTGCGAGCGAAGGCGGGATCCGAATGCAGCGGGTTGCGGTCCCCGCACAAGCGGTAGATGAGCGCCTGGTTGGGCTGGGTGCGATCCCGGAACTCGCGGTCCGGGGGGCGATCCGGGATGGGGCTCTCCGCCGACGGTCCCCGCTCCCCGCCCCAGCCGCCCTCGCCGCGGATGAAGAGCGATGTCCGGATGGTGAACATGGCCGCGCCACCGGCGTCCTCCGCCTTCGATTCCACCTCGACCACAGCCGCCTTTCCCTTGTCCCACATGGCGGACAGGCGGTGCGTCGTCACGATCGTGCCCTCGGTCGGGATCGGCCGGTGGAGCACCACCTCCTGCCCGCCGTGGACCATCATCGCCCAGGGGAACGTGCCCATGGCCTGCCAGACCTCGCCGTCGAACTGCCCGAGGACGACGGCCATCGTCGGCAGGGCGCGGTGCTCCACCCCGATGCTGTTCTCCGTGACATAGGCCAGATCGGCGGGGCCTGCGCCGACGCCCAGGGCGTAGAGAAGGCAATCCTCCGGCCGCCACGAGGTCTCACGGGGCGTCGATTCCCAACCGACGGCAGTGGCGTCGAGCGGCACGGTCGTCTCCTTCCGGTTGCTTAGTGAATCTGGCTTAACATATACTCGCTCTCGAGTCCAGCCCGAGGAGGGACATGCGCGGCATCGAAGGCGCAGTCGAAGTCCGGCAGATGGAGGTGTGCGGCCGGTCGATCAGGGTCGTCACCCGGCCCTCCGCGGACTCGCTCCCGCCGTTGGTGCTCATCAACGGCTCCCGGTGCAGCGTCGAGGTCCTCGCTCCCCTGCTGAAGGCGCTCGATCCCGCCACCGGCTTCGTCTGCTTCGACCCTCCCGGCATCGGCGAATCGCCCCGGCCCTGGCGCCCCTACCTCCTCCCCGAGATCAGCTGGATGCTCAATGCCCTGTTGCGGGATCTCGGCATTTCCACCGCCGACGTGCTCGGCGTGTCGTGGGGCGGTGCGCTGGCCCAGCACTTCGCCTTTCAGCACCGGCGCCGGTGCCGGCGCCTCATCCTGGTCAGCACCGGCGCCGGCCCGTTCGTGAAGCCGTCCTGGGCCATCGCCCGAGAGGTCGTCGCTCCCCGGCGGTTCGACCCGGTCCGGGGCCGCGAAGTCGCCGTCGAGCTCTACGGCGGGAAGCTCCGCGACGATCCTGACCTCCTCGACGTGTTCAAGGGGCTGGTCTCCAACAACGGCGGCGAGCGCTACCAGATGCTGGCCGTGCTCGGATGGACGAGCCTCCCGTACCTGCGGCTCATCCGGCAGCGGACGCTCGTGCTGCACGGCGACGACGACCAGCTCGTCCCACCGTTCAACGCCCGCCTCCTGGCCCGCCTGCTCCCCAACGCCCAACTGCACCTCGTTCCGGACGGCCATCTGGCCCTCGTCACGTCTGCCCAGGAGATCGGCCTCCTCATCGAGGCGTTCCGGGCCGCCAGCTGAAAAAGGAGTTTCCATGAGTGTCCGCCCCAGCGAAACCGGTCCGGCAAGGTCGAGAGCGGCGGTCGGCGAGCACGACGTCGGCCTCGACCAGCTGCTGGCCGTGGCGGCCAGCGGCGAGCGCCGCCTCGTCCCGGGATCCGAGACCATCAAGCTCGCCGCCGCCCTGGCCCGCCGGCCTCGAACCGTGGCCAGACGGGCCGCGACACTGGCGGCCGACCTCGGCCGCGTGGCGGTCGGCGTTTCCGAGGCCGCCCCCGTCCGCGGCGACCGCCGGTTCCAGGATCCCGCCTGGAAGAACTGGCTGTTTCGCCGCGTGCTCCAGAGCTACCTGACGTTGGCGTCGACGTCTCGGGAGCTGGTCGACGAAGCCGGCCTCGACTGGGCGACCGACCAGCGGCTGCGGATCCTGGTCGACAACATCATCGACGCTCTGGCGCCGACCAACTTCCCGCTCACGAACCCGGTGGTGCTGAAGACCACGATCGAGAAGGGCGGTACCAATCTCGTGGCCGGCGCCCGCGCCGCACTCCGGGACGCGGCATCGCCGTTGCGCCTTCCGGCCAGCGTCGACAGGACCGGGTTCGCGGTGGGCGAGACGGTGGCCAACTCCCCCGGCGCGGTGGTCCGCCGGGACCCCATGTTCGAGGTGCTGCAGTACGAGCTGTGCGCCCCGGAGGTCTACGAGACCCCGGTGCTGCTCGTCCCGCCGATGATCAGCAAGTACTACGTCGTCGATCTCTCCCCCGCCAACAGCATGGTGCGCTACCTCGGCGAGCGGGGCCTCCAGTGTTTCGCCCTGTCCTGGCGCAACGTCACGAAGGCCCAGGCCCACTGGGCCCTGGAGGACTACATCGCCGGCATCGTCGACGCGGTCGAGACCGTCGCTCACATCACCGGTTCGGAGCGCGTGCACCTGTCCGGTCTCTGCGCCGGAGGGATCATGAGCACGTGCGCCGCCGCCCATCTGGCCCAGACCGGCCGGATCGACCGGCTGGCCAGCCTGAACCTCAACGTCACCGTGCTCGACCTGGACCGGGGCTCACCCGTCATGGCGTTCGTCTCCCCCGAAGCGGCGAAGGTGGCCGGCACCAAGGTCGGCCGGCGCGGCTACCTCCCCGGGACCGAGCTGTCCCGCACGTTCGCCTGGCTGCGAGCCAACGACATGATCTGGAACAACTTCGTGAACAACTACTACCTCGGGAACTCGCCGCCGGCCCTCGACCTCCTCTACTGGAACCTCGACTCGATGAACATGTCGGCCGGCGCTCACGCCGACATGATGCGGATCGGTCTCGAGAACCCGCTGCCCAAGAAGACGCTGCAGCTGCTGGGCACGACGATCGACCTGTCCAAGATCACCTGCGACGTCTACAGCGTGGGGGCCGAGACCGACCACCTCACGCCCTGGCCGGCGTGTTACCGCAGCGTCCACCTGCTGGGCGGCAAGACCCGATTCGTCCTCTCGACCAGCGGGCACGTGGCCGCCGTCATCCACCCGCCGGGAAACCCGAAGTCGGCGTACTGGATCGGTGACGAGTCGATCCCCGAACCCGATGACTGGTTCGCCGAGGCCACCGCCCACAAGGGCACCTGGTGGGAGGACTGGTCGGCCTGGCTCTCGGAGCGGTCGGGGGCCAAGAAGGAGCGGCCGGCGGCGCTGGGCAGCGCCTCCTTCCGGCCCCTCGGCCCGGCCCCCGGGGAGTACGTCTTCCAGCGCTCGTAACCCACGAGAACCTTCCCCCAGATCCGCCGTCGCCTTCGTGCCGGCGGCGCAGCGGGCCGTTTCCCGGCGCAGAACCTCCCCTGCTGCGCCGGGGACGGCCCGTTCGTCGTTCGATACGACCCTTGACGCGGCAAGTTTGGGAGCATTAACATAGCCGCCATGACGAGGAGCCACCTGGGAGGCGCGGCCATGACCCACTCGGAATCTCCGGACGGTTCCTGCGCCGCCGGGCAGCTGATCGGCCTCACCGACTGGCGGCCTGCCGACGTCCGAACGGGTTCGACCCGGGTCGAGGCCGCCATCGCCGCCATCGCCGACGGCCGGTTCGTGGTGGTCCTCGACCATGAGGACCGTGAGAACGAAGGCGATCTCATCATGGCCGCCGAGCTGGTGACCCCGGAGGCCATGGCGTTCATGGTCCGCCACACCAGCGGCCTCGTCTGCGTGGGAATGACCGGCGAGCGTCTCGACGAGCTCGGCGTCCCGCTCATGGTCGACCGGGGCACCGACGCCCACGGCACGGCCTTCACCGTGTCGGTCGACGTACGGGCCGGCACCACCACCGGCATCTCGGCCGCCGACCGCGCCGCCACCGTCCGGGCGCTCGTCGATCCGGCGTCGGGCCCGCCCGACTTCGTCCGGCCGGGCCACGTCTTTCCGCTGCGGGCCCGCCCCGGCGGGGTGCTCCGCCGCCCCGGCCACACCGAGGCGGCCGTGGACCTGGCCACCCTGGCCGGGCTCTCCCCCGCCGGGATCCTCTGCGAGCTCGTGCGGCCGGACGGCGAGATGGCCCGCGGCGAGGAGCTGGCCCGGTTCGCCGCCGAGCACGGCTTCCCGATGATCACCGTCGACGAGCTGATCGCCCACCGCCGCCGGCGGGAGCAGCTCGTGCTCCGCCGCAGCTCGGCGAGGCTTCCCACCCCCTACGGCGCCTTCACCGTCCATGCCTACGAATCGCTCGTCGACGGGACCGAGCACCTGGCCCTGGTCCGGGGCGACGTGGGCGGCGCCGACCCCGTGCTCGTCCGGGTGCATTCCGAATGCCTCACCGGCGACGTCTTCGGCTCGGCCCGCTGCGACTGCGGGGCCCAACTCCAGCTGGCACTGGCCAACATCGCCGACGCCGGCCGCGGTGTGGTCGTCTACCTCCGGGGCCACGAGGGTCGCGGCATCGGGCTGGCGGCCAAGATCGACGCCTACCGGCTCCAGGACGGCGGGCTCGACACGGTGGAGGCCAATGTCGCTCTCGGCCTTCCGGTCGACGACCGGGAATACGGCATCGGCGCCCAGATCCTCGACGATCTCGGTGTCGTGGCCGTCCGGCTCATGACCAACAACCCGGACAAGACCGAAGGCCTGGCCGGTTACGGCTTCGAGATCGCCGAGCGGGTTCCGCTGATCGTGGAGCCGACCGCCGACAACGGCGCCTACCTGAGCGCCAAGCGCCGCAAGCTCGGGCATCTGCTCCCCCAGCTCAGCCGGTCGGAGTGGTGGGACCGGACCCAACTCGACTCGGTCTTCTTCCACCTCGCCGACTGACGGCGTCCAACCTCCAAGGAGCGCAACATGAGCGACGACGTCGTGGTGGTCGACGAGGCGGCCCGGTTCCGCCAGATCCTCGGGAGCTTCCCGACGGGAGTCACCGTCGTGACGACGCTCCACGAGGGCCGTCCCGTCGGGCTGGCGGCGGGCTCCTTCTTCTCCGTGTCGCTCGACCCGCCGCTCGTCGGCTTCTGCGTCATGACGACCTCGAACACCTGGCCCGCCATCGAGCGCCGCGGTTCGTTCGGGGTGAGCATCCTGGCCGACGACCAGACCGGGATCTGCCGGCAACTCGCCACCAAGGATCCCGACAAGTTCGAGCGTCTCAGCTGGTCGCCGGCCCCCGTCACCGGGTCCCCGCTCCTCGACGGCGCCGTGGCCCACCTCGACTGTGACCTTGAGCAGCAGCACCTCGCCGGGGACCACTGGATCGTCGTCGGACGGGTCCGGGCGCTCGACTTCCACCGGAGCGAGGCCGAACCGCTCGTGTTCTGCCGCGGGGGCTTCGGCCGCCACACCGCGTTCTGAGCCCGACGCCTTCGCGGCGGTCTGTCCCGGTCTGTCCGGGCAGATCCGACGCCAGCCGGCCCAGAATCCACAGGGGTGGGGGCTCCGGCGAGCGAAACTGGTGTCGTGGCCGTCACGACTCCCCCCCAGCCCGCCCCGTCCACCGCGGAACCCACGCCCGGCGCCGCCGCGGTCCCGGGCCGCCGGTCGCCCCGCCCCGCCGCCCTGATCGCCGCCGGCCTGGCCCTGGCCGCCGCCTACGTCGTCCTCCTCATCGTCGGGTCGGCCCCGACGGCCAGCGCCGTGCTCCACGCCCCCCAGGCGATCATCCTCGGGGCGGTGGAGGGCATCACCGAGTTCCTGCCGATCAGCTCCACCGGCCACCTCGTCGTCACCGAGCGCCTCCTCGGCCTCGGCGGCACCAAGTCGTCGCTGGAGGCCCTCGACAGCTATGCCGTCATCATCCAGGGCGGCGCCATCCTGGCCGTCGCCGTGCTCTACTGGCGCCGGCTGTGGGCGTCGTTCGCGGCCCTGGCCGGCTCGCTGCGCCTCCCCGGCTTCCGCCGGCGGCCCGTCGACCCGGCCGACCGCTGTCTGGCCGTGGCCATCGTCGTCGCCGTCGCTCCGGCCGGGCTGATCGGATTCGTGGCCGGCGACGCCGTCCAGCACCGCCTGTTCTCCCCCGTGCCCATCGCCCTGGCCTGGATCGCCGGCGGCGCGGCGCTGGTCGCCGTGTCCGGCTGGCTCCACCGGCGCAGCACCGCCGGCGCCGACGGCGGCTTCGGACTCGACAGGCTGACCTGGCGGGCGGCGCTGGTCGTCGGGCTGGCCCAGTCGCTGGCGCTGTGGCCCGGCGTGAGCCGCAGCCTCGTCACCATCGTCGCCGGCTGCCTCGTGGGCCTGACCGTCTCGGCCGCGGTGGAGCTGAGCTTCCTCGTCGGGTTCGTGCTCCTCCTGGCCGCCAGCGGGCTGGAGATCCTCAAGCACGGCGGCGACATCATCGCCGCCTACGGCTGGCTCAACCCGCTCCTCGGCCTGGCCGTGGCCTTCGTCTGCGCCGTGGCCGCCATCCGCTGGCTCCTCCGGGTCATCTCCGGCCACAGCCTGGCCGGCTTCGGCTGGTACCGCCTGGCCGCCGCCGCCCTCGTCTTCGGCCTCCTGGCCGCCGGACGGATCTGACCCGGCCCCCGGGGCGCCGTCACGCCGCCCGGCGGGCGGGCTCGAACCGCAGGAGTGCCCGCACGACGTCGACGACCGGAAGGTCGACGGCGCCGAACCACTGCGTCGCGCCGTTGCGATGCCGCACCACGCCGGACTGCGAGGCGTGGTCCACCGCCACGGTGATCCGGACGGGGACGTCGCCGCCGGGAGGCAGCAGCGCGGCCGGCGGCCGCCCGGTCACGACCGAATGGGCCACGGCCAGGTAGGCGTCGCCGGCCAGCGGCTGGAGCTCCTCGGCGACGCCGGCCTCGAGGCGTTTGACGGCGATCCGCACGTCGTCGGGCTCGCCGTCCGCCTCCCAGAGCAGGGCCATCGTCGGCGCGCCGGCGCTCCAGTCGTCGGCCAGGGCAAGGTCGAGCAGCTCGGCCAGCACCCTGGCCATATCGGTCACCGCTTCCACGGACATGTTCGGCACTCCTGTGGTGAGGGGGACGGGCAGGAGGCCGGGATCGCGGCCACGACGATGGCGGGCAGCCTGGCGGGCCGCCGACGGCGGCCGCAACCGAATTTCGCCGACGGTACGGTCGCGCCGTGCCCGCCCTCGCCGACCTGGTCCGTCCCGGCGCCACCGTGGCCGTGAGCGACGGCGTCGGCCTGCCGGCTTCGGTGCTGCCCGAACTGAGCCGGGCCGCCGCCGAAGCCGGCGGTGTCCGGCTGGTGCTCGGCTGGACGCTCGGCACCCTCGACGGCCTCGACGTCGGCGCCTTCGACCGGGTCCTCACAGCCATGAGCGGCTTCGCCCTGCGGGCCATGGTCGACGCCGGCCGGGTCGGCTACGTGCCGGTGAGGATGGGAGCGCTGCCGGCGCTCTTCCGGGACGTGCTCCGGCCCGACGTGCTCGTCGCCTCCGTGGTGGCCGGCCCCGATGGCCACCGGTTCGGCAGCGAGGTCGGCTGGCTGCCGGCGGCGGTGGCCGCCGGCGCCACCGTCGCCGCCGTGGAACGGCCGAACCTCCCGGCCTGTGACGCCGGCCCGCCGCTCCCCGCCGGGCAGGTGGTGGTCATCGGAGAATCCGATGCCCCGCCGCTCGAGCTCCCCGCTCCGGCCGTCACCGACGCCCACCGGGCCATCGGCGCCCGGGTCGCCGAGCTCGTCCCGGCCGGTGCCCGGCTCCAGTTCGGGCCCGGCACCATCGGCGAAGCCGTATGTGCCGCGCTCGGCCGGCCGGTGCGGGTGGCGTCCGGGCTCCTCGGCGACCCCGTCGTCGACCTCGCCCGCCGGGGCCTCCTCGTCGGCCGGCCGATGGCGGCCTACCTGGCCGGCACCGGCGTCCTCTACCGCTGGGCCGCCGGGCAGCCGATCCTGCACCCCTGCGACGTGACCCACTTCCCCGACCGGGCCCGGGCCGACGGGCCCTTCGTGGCCGTCAACACGGCGCTCGAGGTCGACCTCGACGGACAGGTCAATGTGGAGACTGCCGGCGGCTCCACCATCGGGGGGATCGGGGGCCATCCCGACTTCGCCTTCGCCGCCGCCGGCCAGCCCGGCGGGCTGAGCATCATCGCCGTGACCACGACGGCGCGGGCCGGGCGCCCGACGCTCGTCGAACGGCTCGAAGGACCGGTCACGACGCCGGGCCACGACGTCGACGTGGTCGTCACCGAGCACGGCACGGCCGACCTGCGCGGACTCGACCGGCTCGAGCGCCGCCGGGTGATCGGCCGCCTCTGGGAGCGGGGCTGACCCGCCGCCACCTGCGCCGGCGCCCGGCCCGGCCCGGCCCGGGCGCCGATCGCCGGTTTGCCGGCCGGCCGCCTCCGGGTAGGCGTTTCGCCGCAGGAAGTATCGCGACACGATCATTGTGCCGGGCGGCGGTCGGGAGGAACGCGGGCGATGGCGAAGGCAGCCGGCGCACCGGGCGGCGAGGACGCCGACCTCGACCGGCTCCACGCCGCCTTCGCCCGGACGGGCGACCGGTGCCTGCGCGACCGGCTCCTGGCCTCCTACGACGGTCTGGCCGTCGGCCTGGCCCGCCGGTTCTCGACGCGGCGGGAGACCACCGAGGACCTGATCCAGGTGGCCCGGGTCGGGCTGATCCACGCCGTCGACCGGTTCGACCCCGGCCGGGGCCGGCCGTTCGTCGCCTACGCCCGCACGACGATCGTGGGTGAACTGAAGCGCCACCTCCGGGACCACACCTGGCGGCTCCGTCCGAGCAGGAGCCTGCAGGAGCGCTACCTGCTGGTGATCCGGACGGCGGAGGACCTCACCCAGCAACTGGCCCGCTCGCCCCGCATCGCCGAGATCGCCGCCCGGGCGGGCCTGAGCGACGAGGACGTCGTCGAGGCGCTCGAGCTGGCCCGGGCCGAACCGGTGTCGCTGGACGGGCCAGTCGACCGCGACCCCGAGTCGACCTATGACCCCGGCGCCGACGAGCCCGGCTTCGCCGCCGTCGACAACCGCCTCGAGGCGGCCGGGATCCTGGCCGCGCTGACCGGGCGCGACCGGGAGGTGTTCCGGCTCCGCTTCGTCGACCAGCTCACCCAGTCGGAGATCGCCGCTCTCGTCGGCACCAACCAGATGGGCGTCTCCCGCATCCTGGCCCGGAACCTCGGCCGGATACGGGCCCGGCTCCGCGACGCCGGCGCCACCGTGAACTAGAACCGCTCAGCGGTGCTTGCCGCTCGACGCCTTCTGGCCGGACTTCGACTTCCCGACCGTCGTGGTCGTCGTCGAACTCGGCCCCGATCGTTTCTGCTGCTGGCCCGACTGCCGCTGCGGCGGCGGGCCCGACTGCTGCCGGCCCGACTGCCGTTGCGACGGCGGCGGGCCCGACTGCTGCTGGCCCGACTGCTGCGACGGCGGCGGGCCCGACTGCTGCTGGCCCGACTGCTGCTGGCCCGACTGCTGCTGGCCCGACTGCTGCTGCGGCGGGGGCGACGACTGCTGGTCCGAGGGCGGCGGTGAGGACGGCTGCTCGGACGGCGGCGGGGATTGCTGCGGCGGCGGCGCCGACTGCGCCTGCGGCGGCGGTGAGGACTGCTGCGGCGGTGGGGATTGCTGCTGCGGCGGCGCCGATTGCTGCTGCGGCGGCGGCGCCGAGCCGGGGTTGCCGGCCGGGGCGTGGCCGGGGTCGGAGATCACCCGCACCCGGTTGTTCTTGCTGTCGGCCACCCACAGGTCGCCGTTGTGGTCGATGTTCAGCTCGTGGATCGTGTCGAACTGGGCCTCGAGGGCCGGCGCCGGGCCGGGGTCGCCGGCGATGCGGGGATTGTGGCCCTGGGCCTTCTGCTGCCCGGTGCCGGCGATCGTGGTGATGATGCCCGAGGGGTCGATCCGGCGGATGCGCTCCCCCGCCTCCTCGGCGACGTAGATGTTGCCGGCCGAGTCGGCGGCGATGCCCCGCGGCCCGTTGATGTGGGCGTTGACGGCTGGGCCGCCGTCGCCGTCGGAGGTGCCCGGCACCGCCGATTGCGACGAGGCGTTGCGCTCGGCGGCGGCGGTGTCGCCGGCGATCGTCGAGATCTTGCCGTCGGGGCCGACCTTGCGGACGAGGTTGTTCTCGCTGTCGGTGATGTAGACGGTGCGGTCGGGCAGCACCCACACGCCCTCGGGGTGATGGAGCTGGGCGTCGGTGGCGAAGCCGCCGTCACCGCCGTAGCTCTTCGACTGGCTGTTGCCCGCCACCCGGACGATCGTGAGCGGCTGCACCTTGATGTCGATCTTGATGATCTCGTTGCCGCCGGTGTTGCAGATGTAGAGGACGTCGTCGGGGGTCATGAACAACGACTTGGGGAACTTGAGGACGGCCGTGGCCGCCGGCCCGTCCGGCTGGCCGTGCTTCTCGTCGCTGCCGGCGATCGTCTCGATCACGCCATTGGAGAAGCTGATCCTCCGGATCCGGTTGTTGAGGCTGTCGGCCACGTAGACGTTGCCGTGCGAGTCGACGGCCACGCCGTGGGGCTGGTTGAGCTGCGCCTGGCTCGCCGGGCCGCCGTCGCCGCTGAAGGCCCCGACCGGCGCGCCGCTGCTCGACGTCTGGGGGTTGCCGGCGATCGTCGAGATGACGCCGTTGGGGTCGATCCGCCGGACGCGGTGGTTGAGGGCGTCGGCGATGAACACGTCGCCGGTCCGGGCGAAGGCCACGGCCCGGGGGTTGTAGAGCTGGGCGTCCTTGGCCGCCCCGCCGTCGCCGGAGAACCCCTGCTGGCTGTAGTTGCGGGTCGTGCCGGCCACGGTCCGGATCGTGCCGGGCGGGTCGCCGGGGTCGGCCCGGGCCACCAGGGCGCCCAGCGCCAGGCCGGCGCCCGTCCCGGTGGCCAGGAGCAGGGCGGCGAGCCGTCGGGACCGGAGCGGCGTAAGGCGGAGTGGCTGGCGCTGACGGGACATCGATCTCTCCTTATGGCGTCGCCGGGAACTGGGCGAAGCCGGGCTGGGCCTCGAAGTTCACCTTGGTGAAGTTGCCCCCCACGTAGAGGTGGTGGGCGCCGATGAGGGCCACCTCCGGGCCCTCCGCCGTGTTCATCTGGGCGTTGAACGACATGTCCTGGGCCCCGGTGCGGGTGTCGAAGGCGGCGATGTGCCGGTTGAGGTTGTCGCCGGCGTTGCCGCCGGTGCACGACGTCCCGCCGCAGGTGGTGTTGTTGCCGAGGACGTAGTCGTAGTGGCCGACGAGGTAAACCCGGGTGTCGGTCGCCACCGCGTCCATCCCGTCGCCGTCGGTTTTGTGGACCCACAGCGGCTTCGTGCTCCGGCCGGGAAAGAAGGTCTCGAGTGCCCCGCCGTAGCCGCCGGCGGCGACGAAGATCGTCTTGCCGTCGCTGGGCCAGACGTCGAGCCCGTAGACCGGCCGGGGCCGGTCCAGCACCGGCTGCCACGGCGTCGGTTTGGCCGTCTTGCCGTCGAGCACGATGAGCCCGCTCCGGCCGGCGAAGTGCAGGAAGCTCCCGCCGACGACGACCATCGTCCCGTCGGGCGTGACCTTCAGGTCGGCGACGTTGCCCGGGTTCCCGTCCTCGGTCGGTTTGCCGGTGTTCCCGACGAACCGGCCACCGGTGTTGGGCGGGGGCACCCAGTCGTTGTGGAGCGCCCCCGTCCGGGGGTCGACGGCGGCCAGCTGCGACCGGGCGTCGGTGCCGAGCCGGGTGAAGGCGCCACCGATGTAGAGGGTGTCGCCGCTGAGCGCCATCGCCTTGACGTAGGCGTCGGGGATCGGGGGGGCGAAGGTCGGGTCGGCCTGACCGGTGGCGACGTCGACCGACGCCAGCCGGGAGAACCTCCCGCCGCCGATCGAGCGGAACATCCCGCCGACGTAGAGGCGGGTCCCGTCGGCCGAGGGGGCCAGCGACAGGACAGGCCCGTCGGGGTGGGCGTCCCAGTCGAGCAGCGCTCCGGTGTTGACGTCGAAGGCCACGAGGTAGGACCGGTGCACGATCGGGGTCGGGTCCTTGCGGGCGGCCATGGTGCCCACGCCCGGCGGCGTCACCCCGGTGAACTCACCGCCCAGGAAGATCTTCGTGCCGACCTCGGCCAGGGCGTAGACGCGGCCGGCCTTGTCCTTGCCGGCGTCGTTGGGATACTCGGACGGGCTGGTGCCCCACGTCCGGTTGGGTTCGGAGCCGAACGCCCGGGGGGCGGCGGCGGCGGTGCCCGGCCCGGGCGCGGCCTCGGCGGCCGCCACCGGGGCCCGGACCGGGTAGGCGGGGACGACGACCAGGGCGCCGAGGAGGGCGAGGCGGCGCACGAGACCGGCACGGCGGGCGCGGCCGGATGGGCGCGGGGGACGCTCGCCGCACCGCTCACCCGTCCGGCCCCAGCGGTTGGGGCGCTCCGACCGTTCCACCGAATCTCCCACTCCGGCCCGTCGACTACTGTGCGCTTGAAGTTACGGTTGCTTGCAGAGATGCCGATGTGGCCTTTGCGAATTTAGCCGCAAACTTCCGTGACCGGTGAGGGCGGAGTTTCTATTTTTGAGAATTTTTCAGGAGCGAGGGGGCGGGACGTTCAGATTTCCGAGGCCACGGCCCGGCGGCGCCGGAATGACGGCGGGCCCGTGAGCGCCCGCAGTACCCTCCCGCCCATGACGTCACCGCCCGGCGTTGCCGACGGCCGACGGCCGCCGCGCTGCGCCGGTCTCGTCACGGTTCCGGCGGTGGCGCTCGTCGCCCTGCTGCTCGGCCCGGCAGGCGTCCTGCCCGCCGCCCACCGGGGTCGGGCCGGGACCCGGCCCGAGGCCGGTGCCCTCGCCTCGGCGGCCGCCGGGGCCGCCACGCACCGGCCGGCCCCGGCGGCCACCGCCACTCCGGCGCCGCCGGCGCCGACCGTGCCACCACCGGCGGGCCCGGCCGTAGCCGACCCGGCGACGCCC